>Ga0265313_10000079_pt1 | contig 95515 bp, 82 predicted proteins | sample 4123metaG_FD_203122 | JGI IMG/M metagenome (GOLD analysis project Ga0265313, IMG submission 203122) | Rhizosphere microbial communities from Carex aquatilis grown in University of Washington, Seatle, WA, United States - 4-1-23 metaG | ecosystem: Host-associated > Plants > Roots > Rhizosphere >... | reverse complement strand
GTCTCAACAGGGCAAGCAGTGGCAGCAGGCGAAGCGCAGGCATCCGTTCCGGCTTTCGTTTCGACGGGCGAGACCGAAGTGGCCTGGGCGGCAGGCACGGGCCTCTAAGGCCCGTTGACCGACCGCCTTTCGTGAACCGGCGAACTTTTCTCTGTCGAGCCGGCGCGTTGCTGGCCTACCTTCCCCTGATGATCGACGAAGGTCTTGCTGCGGCACAATCCGCCCCGGCCACATTGCTCTCCGCGCCGCTGGAGCTGGGCGGCGCCTGGGGTGGTTCGCGGCCCAGCGATGCCCATGCCGTGATCTCGCGCATGCGCAAGGTCTGCCTTTCGGGCATCAGGCTGCTGTCCGACCGGCAGCCGGCAAAACTGCGCGTCGACGACCAGGGCTCAGGGCCGCCCCATGTCTGGCTTCACGACGACAATCCCGACACTGCCTGGATCGTGGTCGATATCGGCACGCGCGATTGGTGCAAGCTCGCCTATCAGTTCGGTCACGAGCTCGGTCATGTGCTGTGCAACAGCTGGCAGCGCCGGGATAAGCCGAGACTGCCGAGCCAGCAGCTGGAGGAGGCCCTGGTCGAGGCATTCTCGATCCGCGGCCTGGGGCTCCTGGCCGACGATTGGGAACTGCACCCGCCCTTTCCCCATGACGCCGCCTTCGGCGCGGCGATTCGCAAATACAGACAGGATTTGATCGAGCGATACCGGAAGCCGGCCGGGGGCCCGCCGGCGATCGACATGTGTGCGTGGCTGCGCAGAAACCGGGACTCTCTCGACCATACGGGCGGCGTCGGCTTGATCGAAGGCCCGGAGATCCTGCAGATACTGGCCGAATACGAGGGCGACCGGACCTGCGTCGAGGATCTGGGCGCGGTCAATCGCTGGCCCGCGCGAAGCGGCGTGCCGCTGGAAGAGTATTTGACGCTATGGCGGGCAAGCTGCGCCGAGATCAAGGCCGGGGGCAAGCTGCCGATGCGACTCCACGACCGGCTCTGCCTCGGCTGAGGTGATGGCCCTTGCGCCTGCTCGACGGAGCCGCCGCGATGACCCATCGGATGGCCGTGTGCGCCGACGCCGGATCATGCCACAATGATGCTGCCCCGATGACAACAATTGCGACGGCACCTGCATGACAACCATTGCCCTCAGCATGATCGTGAAGGACGTGGCGCCAATGATCCTGCGCTCTCTCGCGAGCGTGCGGCCGCTGATCGACTACGCCCTGATCGAGGACATGGGCTCGACCGACGGGACCCAGGCGATCATCCGCAACTTCCTGGCCAAGGAACGCCTGCCGGGCGAGATCATCGAAGAGCCCTGGCGGAACTTCGCCCACAACCGGAACATCGGGCTCTCCAGGCTGCGCGAAAGAACCGACATCGACTATGCCCTCGTGATGGACGCCGGAGACATTCTGGCCTTCGCCGACGGTTTCGATGCCGCGAAGGTCAAGCAAGCCCTCGACCAGGATTTCTATCGCGTCGAAGTCCGCCAGGGCCCGGTCCGGTTCTGGCGCGCGCAGATACTCAAGAACGGCCTGGCGTTCGGCTACAAGGGCGTGTTGCACGAAATCGTGGTCGGGCCCAGCGGCGCCACCTCCGCCGGGACGGCGGCCGGCCTTTATATTCAGGCCGGCACGGAGGGGGCGGGAAATCCCGACAAATACCGGGCCGAGGCCGCAATCCTGGAAAAGGCCTTGGAGACGGAGTCGGACGAGTTCATTCGAGCCCGCTACACCTTTTACCTGGCCGAGAGCTGGATGCTGGCCGGCGAAAAGGAACAGGCGTTGCAGACTCACCTCCGGCGCGCGGAACTCGGCGGATGGAGCCAGGAGGTCTGCATCAGCCTTTATCACGCCGCCCAACTCAAGGAAGCGCTCGGGCGCGAAGATACCGACATCATCGGCACATATCTGAAAGCCTACGAGGCCGATCCGAAACGTGCCGAACCGCTGCACGGAGCCATGGAGTATTGTCGGCGGACCGGCAAGCATCACCAGGGCTATCTGATCGGCAAGCACGCGATCGCGCTGCCCGAGCCGGTCGGGGCGCTCTTCGTCGCCTCCTGGATCTACGACTATGGCCTGCTCGAGGAATATTCGGTGCATGCCTTCCGGTCGGGTCACTACGAGGCATGCTTGGACGCCATCGAACGGCTTCTCGAGGAAGGCAAGATTCCGCAAAGCGCCCATGAGCGGCTGCGGGAGAATGCGCGGATCGCCCAGGAGAATCTGAAGGCCCGCGACGAGGGGCAGGCGAAGCCGCCGAAGTCCAAGCCGACCCGCCAGGCGGCGCGCCAAGCGCCGCAGCGGGGGCGCTAGGCAGCCGGATCCCGTTGCTCTTGCGGTTGCGCGACAGCTGATGATCGACGGCAAGACGCTCTGCCTCAACATGATCGTCAAGAACGAGATGGCGAATCTCGACCGCTGTCTGCGCGCCGTCGCGCCGCATATCGCCTGCTGGGTGATCGGCGACACCGGCTCGACCGACGGCACCCAGGACTTCATCCGATCGTTCTTCGCCGCGCGGAACATCCCGGGCGAATTGCATGCCTTCCCCTTCGTCAATTTCGAGCAGGCCCGCAATGCCGCGCTCGACTGCGCCTACGCCTCGCCGCTCACTTATGATTACCTGCTGCTCACCGACGCCGACATGGAGTTGATCGTCGAGGATCCGGATTTCCGCAGCAAACTCGACGCGCCGTTCTACAGCCTGCTGCAGCGATCGGGCGTCAGCTACTGGAACACCCGCATCGTTCGCCGCGACGCCGGCGCGCGCTATCGCGGCGTCACCCACGAATACCTGAGCGTGCCCGTCTCCGGTGGCCAGCAGCTTGCCGGCGCCTGGTACAAGGATCACGCCACCGGCGCGAACCGGGTCGACAAGTTCGAGCGCGACATCAGGCTGTTGCTCGAGGGCCTGCGGGAGGAGCCGGAGAATTCGCGCTACTGGTTCTATCTCGCGCAGTCCTACCGCGATGCCGGCCGGAAGGAGGACGCGGTCGCGGCCTATGCCAAGCGGGCCGGGATGGGCGGATGGGACGAAGAGGCATGGTACGCGCGGCTCCAGGAGGCGCGCTGCCTGCGCGACCTCGGGGAGAACGACGGCTTCCTGCGTCAGGCGCTGGCCGCATTCAACCAGCGCCCGCACCGTGCCGAGCCTCTCTATGACCTGGCGCGGCACTTCCGCGACCGCGGCATGCATGAGGTCAGCGTGCTGTACTCGGAGACAGGCCTGGCGATGAGGCGGCCGGAGGGCGACACCCTCTTCGTCGAGGACTTCGTCTACGAGACGGGCTTCAAGGAGGAGTATTCGATCTCGGCCAACTACAGCCGCGACCCCGCGCGCAAGGATCGCGGGTTCGCCGCCTGCAATTGGCTGGCGCTCGCGCGCAGTGTTCCGGCCAACGCGCGTGGCCTGGCGCGGTACAACATACGATTCTACGTCGAGCCCGCCGCCAGGATCATGCCGTCCCTGGTCGCGCGCCGGGTCGATTTCACGCCGCCCGACGGCTGGCACACGACCAATCCGTCGATCGCGCGCCAGGGCGCCGCGCTGGTCATGATCCAGCGCACCGTCAACTATGTGTGGACGGCGGAAGGTTACGCGCGGACACCGGACGACGGCCCGGTGCGGACGCGGAACTTCCTGCTCCGTCTGAATGACAACCTCGACACCCTGTCATCGGCCGAGATACTGCCTCCTGCCGATCTTCCGCCGCCCGCCTTCGAGGGGGTGCAGGGCTTCGAGGATGAGCGGCTCTTCGACTGGCGAGGCGCGCTCTGGTGCAGCGCGACGGTGCGCGAGCTGTCGCCCGAGGGATGGTGCCAGCAGGTTCTGGCGCGGATCGAGGAGCGGGGCGACGGCCCTTGCCGGCTCGTGGACTGGCGCGTGCTCGATCCGGCCGGACCTCGGCGGCACGAGAAGAACTGGATGCCGCTCGTCGAAGGCGAGGCGCTGCGGTTCGTCTATCTCTGCGATCCCACGCGCATGCTCGACGACGAAGCGCGGGTCGTTGCCGAGACCAGACCGGCGATAGCGGCCGAGGAGTTCCGTGGAGGTTCGCAGGCGATCCCGTTCGACGGCGGCCGGCTCACCTTGATTCACGAGGTGCAGACCGAGGCCTCCAGCAAGCGGCGGGCCTATCATCATCGCTTCGTCTGGCTGGACGGCACAGGCAGGCTGGCCCGCGTGAGCCGACCCTTCTTCCTTCGACAGAAGGGGGTCGAGTTCGCCGCCGGGCTCGCCTGGCATCCGGACGGAGATCGCCTGCTGATGTCCTTCAGCATGGGCGAGCGCGAGGCATGGATCGCCGCGGTCGAAGCCGGCGATGCGCGCGCCCTGTTGCAGGACGTGACGCGCCTGCCTTGGGGCGCGCCGCCATTGGCGGGTGCCAAAGATTCAGGCGCAGCGGGCGATGGCGCCATTGCCGCCATCGGCTCTCATTCCCGCCGGCGCGACCGCGGGGCGCCCGAATTCGACGGGCGCGTTTCCCCCGCACCGCCTGCCGCGCGGAAGGCGCGAATCATCGCGCCATCCCACTGGTCCCGGAAGTTTCGCTTCCACATCCTGGGCATTCCCCATACCGCATCGAACAGCAACTACCTGCCCTGCGCCTATACGCAGAAAGTCGTGAAGATGTGCCGGATGCTGAAGGAGCGGGGACATACGGTCATCCATTATGGCAACGAGGCCTCGGAAGTGACCTGCGACGAGCATGTCACGGTAACGACCGAGGACGACCTCGCCCAGGCCTACGGGTTCGAGCAGTGGAAGACCAACATGTTCCGGTTCAATCAGAACGACCACGCCTATCGGACGTTCTACCGGAACAGCATCGCAGAGCTCGCCAAGCGGAAGGCGAAGAACGACTTCCTGCTCTGCATGTGGGGCGGCGGCCACAGGCAGGTCGCCGATGCCCACGGCGACATGATCGTCGTGGAGCCGGGAATCGGCTATCCGCGCGGCCATTTCGCCAAATTTCGGGTGTTCGAATCCTATGCCATGTTCCATGCCCATTGCGGCGTCGAGGCCGTCGAGCGGGCGGATCGGCTCAACGCCTATTCTGTCGTGATACCCAACTTCTTCAATCTGGACGAGTTCGAATTCTCCGCGGAGAAGGACGACTATTTTCTCTATCTCGGCCGGGTGATGTTCGGGAAGGGCGTGCACATCGTGCTCCAGGTCGCGGACCGGATCGGAGCCAGGGTCGTCGTCGCGGGCCAGGGCAGTCTCGCTGACGTCGGCTATGCGACGGTGCCCGGCAATGTGGAATTCGTCGGCTTCGCCGGTCTCGAGCGACGAAGGAAGCTGATGTCAAAGGCGAAGGGTCTGTTTCTTCCGTCGCAGTACATCGAGCCCTTCGGCGGCGTGCAGATCGAGTCCCTGCTGTCTGGCACGCCCACGATCACGACGGACTGGGGCGCGCTGGCGGAGAACAATCTGCATGGCCTGACGGGCTATCGCTGCCGGACGTTCGATCACTTCGTCTGGGCAGCGCAGAACATCGGCCGCATCGATCCCCATGTCTGCCGTCGCTGGGCCGAGGAGAATTTCTCCGTGGAGCGCATCGGCGAGATGTACGAGGAGTTCTTTCAATCCGTCATGGACGTCTTCACGGGCAAGGGCTGGTATCAGTTGCACCCGCAGAGAGCCGGCCTCGACTGGTTGACGAAGTACTATCCCGATCGCCATGACTGAGCGCCGTCAGCAGTGACGGCGTCGGCTGACGTGCTTTATATCAATCGCTCGCCTTCCGCGACGCGGGCATGGGCTGGCAAGGAGCGCCCTGGGCATCGCGTTCGCCCGAGGCAAGGTAAACTCGAAGGATCAGGCTGATGGGCTACCGTTTCCACATTCTGGGGGTCCCCCACACGATCTCGGTCCGGGAATACTCGGCCTGCGCCTTCACCCAGAAGGTCGTGAAGCTCTGCAAGATCCTGAAGTCCCGCGGCCATACGGTCTTCCATTATGGACACGAGGACTCGCGCGTGGAGTGCGACGAGCACATCAGCGTCACCAGGCGCTACGATCTCTACAAGTCATACGGCGATCACGACTGGCGGAAGAAGGGTTTTCCCACCTACCGCCTCGACGATCACGTCTACAAGACCTTCTATGCCAAGACCATCGCTGCCTTGGCCGAGCGCAAGCAGCCGCGGGACTTCCTTCTCTGCCCCTTCGGTGGCAACCACAAGCCGGTCGCGGACGCCCATCCGGACATGATCGTCTGCGAACCCGGCATCGGCTATCCCGGCGGGGGTTTCGCGAAGTTCCGCGTCTTCGAATCCTACTCCATCATGCATGCCTATCTCGGCCAGCCCTGCATCGAGGCGATGAGCAACGAGATGTGGTACGACGTCGTCATCCCGAATTATTTCGATCTGGCGGACTTCGCAGTCTCGGCGGAAAAGGACGACTATTTCCTGTTCGTGGGTCGCGTCAACCCCGGCAAGGGCATCCACGTCGCCATGCAGATTGTCGAGGAAGTCGGCGGCCGCCTCATCGTCGCCGGTCCCGGCGGCCTCGGGGGCAAGCAGACCCGCACCGACCGGCCGGTCTCCGAATACGTCGAGGTGGTCGGGCTCGTCGGTCCGGAGGAGCGCAAGAGCCTGATGGCGCGGGCCAAGGCGACGCTGGCTCCCTCGATGTTCCTCGAGCCGTTCTGCGGGGTGCAGGTCGAATCGATGCTCTCGGGAACGCCGGTGATCTCAAGCGACTGGGGCGCCTTCGCCGAATACAATATTCACGGCGTCACCGGCTACCGTTGCCGGACCTTCGAGCACTTCACCTGGGCCGCCCGCAACATCCACAATATCGATCCCCATGCCTGCCGCACATGGGCCGAACGCAACTTCTCGCTGGAACGCGTGGCCGACATGTACGACGAGTACTTCTATTCGGTTCACAACGTGTTCAGCGGCAAGGGGTGGTATGAGGAGAACCCGGCGCGCTCGAATCTCGACTGGCTCTACCGCTACCCGCCGGATTTTTCCCCGCTTCCCGCGAAACGTCCCTCGTTGCCGAAAATTCCGGCATGATCGTGTCTCACGCCAAGCGATTCATCGTCCTGCACATTCCCAAATGCGCCGGAACGAGCTTTCGCGAGGCGTTGAAAGGCTATCATGACGACAACGAGAAATTCTGGTATCGCCGGTATTGCCCCTATTTCGGCTGTGAGGTGGATTATGCCCACATGCGCTTGTGGGAGCTTCACGCGCTGTTCCCGCGGGTTTTCGACGCGTTGGCCAGCTACAAGACCTTGGCGCTGGTGCGCAATCCTTATGAGCGGTTCATCTCCGCGCTCGCGCAGCACCTGACGGCATTCCATCCGAAGCTGGACTACTATTCTGCGGACAAGGACCTGTTGCGCGAATATGCCGAGCGGTTCATCGCGGACGAACTGCGAATGGAGCGGGTGGTCGGCAACGCGCGCTTCGTCCATTTCTCGCTGCAGACCTGGTACATCATGCTCGGCGAGCGCCGGCTCGTGCCGCAGGTTCTTCCGATCCCCAATGACGCCAAGGGCTGGGCGGACATCTTCGCCGGTCTCGGTATTCCGCCGGCGCCGGTAGGCCGTTCCAATCGGCGCGGCCGCCCCTTGCAGCACTTGCTTCGCATCGAGGGGATCCTGCAGTGGATCGAAGCGTTCTATAAGAGGGACTTCGATTGGATGCGCGGCGATCCGATACTTGCGCCACTCACGGCGCGTCCGAATTCCATGGGCGGCGAGGGGCGAACCTAGGAGTCCGCGAGCCGCGTCGCAGCCGCAGATCTGGCGGAGGGCGTCGGCTCCCTGCCATCCGGACTCGGGCAAGGTGTCAAAGGATATTGTCCTCCCGGAATTACGTGGACGGCAGTCGGCCCGATTTCACAAAGCACGCCGCAGCTTCAATTTGATCAAGTCCAGCTTCGATATGCGCAAATGCCGCAAACCGCCGCGCCGCGTTCATGGGAGAATTTAAGACGTCTTCGTATTCGATCCCAATGTGAGGAAAAGTTGTTGTTTCGATTGCGGAAGACAAATGTCGATAGATGACCTCTGCGCCGAGCCTTCCGAAGTGAGGCTCCCAACCCCTGCGAAGCCGGGACTGCTCAATCTGCTCTAGCGGCCGCTTAACCAAGATCAGCCATACGTCGAACACCATGCAGATTTCGGGTAGCAGGAAAGCCGAGGGCGGTGACTTAAGAAGAACAGGTAGGCTGGCATTGCGACTATAGGGACCGAACTCTTCTTCTTCGATCCGGCTGCGTAACGCACGAAAATCGCGTTCCACCTCGTCGCGAGTGCTATTGCGCCTGGACAGTGTCGGTACGCAGACATGCCGGCGGACCACGTCGCGAAACGGGACAAATTCATAGGTGATCGGTGTACGCGGATCATAGCTTCTGAAATATGGCCCGAAACTGACCGCTCCAAGCCGGGCCAACAGGCCTGCCACCGCCGTCGTGCCGCTGCCCCAGGGCCCGCTGACAAGTAAGATTCTCATCGGTTCATCCAACAATCAAGGGATCCGGGGCTTGATCTCGACAGGGATGTTCGTAACCGGTGCAGCTGTGTGAATGTCGTGTGGCGGGTCGGTGCAAGACCCAGCAGGAACTCGCATCCTGGCGTCACATTGCAAAATGTGGGCAAAGGAATCAGCTAGACTGGGCATGAATTCAATCTATCAAAGTATCGACCCACGCACCCTGGAGTCTTGCCATGACCGAGAAACTTCCCGGCGGTTGCGCCTGCGGCGGCGTGCGCTACGCCCTCGCCTCGGCGCCCATGTTCGTCCATTGCTGCCACTGCCTCGATTGCCAGCGCCAGACCGGAAGCGCCTTCGTGCTGAACGCGCTCATCGAAACCGACCGGATCGCGCTGCTGTCGGGCCGCCCGGAGCCCAGCGCAGTGCCGACCGACAGCGGCAGCCCCCATGACATCTATCGTTGTCCCGCCTGCAAGACCGCGGTCTGGAGCGACTATGGCCATCGGCCCGGCCTGCGCTTCGTTCGCCTGGGCACGCTCGACGATCCCGCCGCGCTGGCGCCCGACGTGCACATCTATACCCGTTCGAAGCTGCCCTGGATCAGGCTGCCCGACGGCATCCCCGCCTTTGAGGCGTACTACGACATGAAGGCGCTGTGGCCGGCGGCGAGCCTGGGGCGCAGGCGGGCGATCAAGGCCTGAACCGGCCTTGACGAGACGAGGCGCTGCCGGCCGAAGGCTTGTCTGTCCGTGCAGGATGTATTACTCTTACATGTAAGGGTAAGGAGGACTGCATGCGTATCACCTCGAAAGGCCAGGTGACCATTCCGGCCGATATCCGGGAGCGGGCGGGCCTGCTGCCCCATACCGAGGTTGCCTTCGAGTTCGACGGCAAGGTCGTGCGGATTCGCCGAGCGGGAGCTCGCAGCAAGGATGGCCGAGGGGGGCGCCTCGTCGCCCATCTGCGCGGGCGCGGCGACGTCGCCATGAGCACCGATGCCATCATGACCCTCACCCGCGCCGAATGAATGGCCGCCGTACTGGTTGACAGCAGCGTCCTTCTCGACCTGATGACCGAAGATCCGCGCTGGTATACTTGGTCGGCGGGCGCCCTCGAACGCGCCGCGGACAGCTTGCGCCTCGTCATCAACCCGATAGTCTACGCCGAGGTCTCCGTGCGCTTTTCCCGGATCGAGGATCTGGAAGAGGCCTTGCCCAAGGCCTTGATCGAGCGCGAGCCCATTCCCTATGAGGCCGCCTTTCTTGCCGGCAAGTCGTACTTGGCCTATCGGCGGCGTGGCGGGCGGAAGCGCTCGCCGCTGCCGGATTTCTTTATCGGCGCCCACGCGGCGGTTGCCGGATATAGCCTGCTGACCCGGGATGCGGCCCGCTACCGCACGTACTTCCCCAGATTGTCGGTGATCGCCCCCAACTGAGATTGCCGTCGCGCTCGGCAGGAGCGTAGGTTCCATAGAGGAGTTGATCGATATGACAACCGCCACCTGGCCTGCCGGAGCCGCCTATATCGACGGCCGCTATATGCCCATCGGCGAGGCGACCATCCCGATCACCGAGTGGGGATACCGGCGCTCCGACGTGACCTATGACGTGGTCGGCGTTTGGGGCGGCGCCTTTTTCCGGCTCGACGATCACATCGCCCGCTTCCGCCGGTCGCGGGAGGCGCTGCGCATGGCGCCGCCGGAATCCGACGAGGACATCCGGCGGGTCCTCGCCGAATGCGTCCGGCGGTCGGGCCTCAAGGAAGCCTATGTCTCGATGGAATGCCTGCGCGGCGTCCCGAAGCCTGGGATGCCACGCCACCCCGTCAATTGCCGCAACTTCATCGTGGCCTTCGCCATTCCGTGGATCTGGGTGTTCTCGCCCGAGGTCCAGGCCCGCGGCGCGCATCTCATCGTCGCCAAGACGCCGCGGATCGCCGAGGAGTCGGTCGACCCCAAGGTCAAGAACTTCCATTGGGGCGACCTCACCCGCGGCTTGTTCGAGGCCCATGACCAGGGCGCCGACAATTGCGTCCTGCTGGACCGGGAGGGCAACGTGACCGAAGGGCCGGGCTTCAACGTGTTCAGCGTCACCGGCGGCGCCGTCGCGACCTCCGATCGCGGCGCCCTCGAGGGGATCACCCGGCTCTCGATCAAGGAGCTGTGCCAAGAGCTGGGCATACCCTTTGCCGTACGCAAACTGCCGGTCGGCGAATTCCGAGAGGCCGACGAGATTTTCACCGCGACGACCGCGGGCGGCGTCATGCCGGTCTCGCGCATCGACGGCCGGGTCCTCGGCAATGACAGGCCGGGGCCGATCTCCGCCAAGCTGCGCGAGACGTTCTGGGCCAAGCGCGCCCAGGGCTGGCACGCGACGCCCATTGCCTACGATTAGCCCTCGGGTTCTTTGCGCGCCGCGGTCCCCTTGCTATCTTGGCCCTCATGAACGATCCCTATGAACTGCTGGGCGTGGCGCGAACGGCGACGGATGCCGAGATCCGGGCGAGCTATCGCAAGCTCGCCAAGCTGCATCATCCCGACCTCAATCCGGGCAAGAAGGAAGCCGAGGAGCGCTTCAAGGCGATCTCCTCCGCCTACGCCCTGTTGTCCGACCCGGAGAAGCGCGCCCGCTTCGATCGGGGCGAGATCGACGCCACGGGGGCGGAAAAGCCGACGGCGCGCCAGTTCTATCGCGACTTCGGCGACGACACGGGCCGCGCCAAGTACCGGCCGGAGCAGTCCTTCGATGCCGAGGACCTGAACCGGATCTTCGCCGAAGCTTTCGGTCAGCGTGCCGGCGGCAACTTCAACGCCCGGGGTCCGGACGCGCATTATGCGCTCAGCGTCGATTTCCTGGCCGCTGCACTCGGCGCCGTCAGGCGGCTCACCCTGCCGGACGGCCGTACCCTCGACGTGACCATTCCGGCCGGGCTCGAGAACGGCCAGATCCTGCGACTGGCCGGCCAGGGCATGCCGGGATTTGGCGAAGGCCCGCCGGGCGACGCCTTGATCGAGGTAGCCGTGTTGCCGCATCCCCAATTCCGCCGGCAAGGCAATGACGTGATCGTGCAAGTGCCGGTCGGCCTTCAGGAGGCGGTGCTGGGGGCCAAGATCGAAGTGCCGACGATCCAGGGGCCCGTCAGCCTGACGATCCCGCCGCGATCGACCAGCGGAACGCGCCTGCGCCTCAAGGGCCGCGGCATCGCAGGCGGGCACCAGTATGTCGAGATCACGGTGATGCTGCCGACCGAGGCCGAGCCGGAGCTGGCCGCCTTTCTCGAAACCTGGAAGCCGCGCCATCCCTTCGAGCCGCGCAAGGCGACGGTGCGGACATGATGCGGTTCGAAGCCGTCCTGACCCTGTTCCCCGATCTCGAACCGGCCGAGCTGACCCTATGGGTTGAGCAGCGCTGGGTCCAGCCGGAACGGGCGGAGGGTGAAACCTGGTTGTTCCACGAAATCGACGTGGCCCGGGCGCGCCTGATCTATGACCTGCGCCGCGAGCTGGACACGCCGCAGGATACGGTGCCCCTGCTGCTCTCCCTGCTCGACCAGGTCTATGAGCTGAGATGCACTCTGAAGGCCATGACCCGCGCGGTCGAGAGCCAGCCGGCGGAGGTCAAGGCAGCGGTCCTCGCCGCCCTGCGCACGGGCGGCGGACCCGAGGTCGGGGGCCGTTAGCCCGGCGGACCGTCCGAGATCAGGCGCGACTCGAACTTCGTGCTCCCGCTGAGCTTGTCCCTGAAGAATACATAGTTTTGCCAGAGCTCCGCCTTGACATCCTTGGGTCGGATGGTCGCGCCGCCCTGGTGATCATGCTCCTGGCGGGATACTTCGACGGCCAGGATGGCCGCCGCGACGTTTCCTTCTTCCGACATGCTGGCTCTCCCGGGGTTGAACCGACACTCTAGCACCGCTTTACTTGCGCCGATGGATCTAGCATCTGCCGGGCGATTTGCGGGTATTCTCGGACCCTATCCCGGTAGTGGAGGTTTCAAATGCCAAGTTTCGACATCGTCTCCAAGACCGACCTCAACGAGGTGGACAACGCGCTCCGGAACATCGAGCGCGAGATCGCCACGCGCTTCGACTTCAAGGGATCCGCGTGCAAGATCGAACGGCTCGAGGCGACGCTCACCATTCTCGCCGACGACCCGCCGAAGATGAAACAGATGCACGAGCTCCTGAAAGCGCATCTGACGCGGCGCAAGGTTGATTCCGCGGTGCTGGACTTCAAGGATCCGGAGCGGGCGTCGGGCGACAAATTGCGCCAGCTGGTGCTGGTGAAACAGGGCATCGACAAGGACCTCGCCCGGCGCCTGGTCAAGGAGATCAAGGACAGCAAGCTCAAGGTCCAGGTCGCGATCCAGGGCGACGAGCTGCGCGTCACCGGCAAGAAGCGCGACGACCTTCAGGCCGCCATCGCCATGGTCCGCGGCCTCAAGCTTGACCAACCGGTCCAGTTCGTGAATTTCCGCGAGTGAGGCTGGCGGCCGTCAAGGCTCCCTTGGCGCCGGAGCCGGCCTCGACGCTCGCGGCCAACCCCGGCTAAAGCACCGCGCCTGGCTTGCCGAGCGCGTTCTCGGTCAGGCCCCGAGTGATCAGGTCATAGGCCTCGTCGACCGAATCCGTGCGATGGAACAGCGCGAGGTCGGAGGCGCTGATCGTGCCGTAATCCACCAGGGCATCGAAATCGACCACATCGTCCCAGAACTTCGCGCCGAACAGCACGATGGGCATGCGCTTCTTCATCTTGCTGGTCTGGACCAGGGTCAGAATCTCGAACAGCTCGTCCAGCGTGCCGAAACCGCCGGGGAACAGCACCACGGCCTTGGCCAGATAGACGAACCAGAACTTGCGCATGAAGAAATAGTGGAAATGGACGTGCAGCTCCCGGGTGACGTAGGGGTTGTCGAATTCCTCGTTCGGGATGGAGATCGTCAGGCCGACGTTGAGACCCTTAGCCTCCGCCGCGCCCCGGGCGGCCGCCTCCATGATGCCAGGACCCCCGCCGGCGCAGACGACGAAGCGGCGATCCCCGTCGCCCAGGTTCTTCGACCACTCGGTCAGGCGCCGGGAGAGCTCGCGCGCGGCCTCATAGTAGACAGACATCTCAAGCAACCGGCGGGCGCCGGCGCTGGGCGTGCCTTTGCTCTCGGCTTCCGCCAAGGCGGCCTCGGCCGCCTCCTTCGACTTCAGCCGGGCCGATCCCATGAACACGACGGTGTCCTGGACCTTGTGGCGCTGGAATCGCGACAAAGGCTCCAGGTATTCGGCCAGGATGCGAAGCGCGCGCCCGTCCCGGCTCTCGAGGAATCCGTGGTTCTGATAGGCCTTGGGTTGCCTATGGGGGCGCTCAGTCACGACGGGCCTCCTGCTTATGACGCGGGCCGCCCCATCCTGTCCGCAGGCCGGAACGCCCAACCATGCCCGCCCATCCGGAGCAGGCACGCCGCCACTGCCTCGCAGGCAATTCGCCGCCAGCGGCGGCGGTCCGGGAAATCCCGGCTAGTCCCGGATGACGCGGATCGTGGGGATGATCTCGGAATCCTTGCTCCAGGCCGGCGGCTGGATGCTTCCGACCTGGCCCGCCAGCGTGCGGCCTTCATGGATGAAGGCCACCCGGCTGCCCAGGCTGGGGGTGGGATCGATCAGCTTGGGCCCGAGGTAGCTCTCGCCCTCGGTGCCGCGCTTCTGCAGGAAAACCAAAGCTCTTCGAGACATGTCCTTGCCCTTTGTCCAGTGGCGATGTCGCAGCCACGCCACAGCGCCATGAGATTTCCCACAACATACACAAACCCAGGCGCCAGTGCGCATTTTTGTTACCAGCCCGCGCCGATGACACGCGGCGCAAGACCGGGCCCCGACCCCTCGAAGCCGAACAGGCTGTCGGGCGGCAGGATGCCATGATAGAGTGGCCCAAAGTTACAAAATCAAGGCGGCTCACCGTAGCATAGCGACTGGCGGATCAATGGCTTCACAAGACACAGCGACCGAGGATCTGAAGCGAAACACCGGCGCCGCTCCCGCGGGAGCCTCGCCGAAATCACTGCTGGGCCGGTTCGCCGCCCAGTTCTCGGATTCGCCCGTATCCTTCGACGTCACCCTTCCTTCCGGCGCGGTCCAGCGCTTCGGACCGGGCGCGCCGAGCTTCCACGTCACCCTGAAGAACGCCCGGGCGATGCGGGCGGTTACCAGCGTGGACGAGGGGCGCATCGGCGATGCCTATCTCGCCGGCGACCTCGACATCGAAGGCGACATGTTGAGCCCCTTCGTGCTGCGGAAATCGATGAAGGATTTCCACCTGCTCACCGCCGCCTGGCGTTTCATCCAGCCCTTCCTGTTCGGCCAGGTCCATACCAACAAGCAGGCGATCACCGCCCACTACGATATCGATCCGGCCTTCTTCCTCGCCTTCCTCGATCCCAAGACACCCTGCTACACCCAGGGGGTTTACGAGAACGCCGAGGAGACGCTGGAGGCGGCGACCCTGCGCAAGTTCGACTATTGCTTCCAGCGCTGCCAACTGAAACCCGGCGACCATATCCTGGAGATCGGGCCCGGCTGGGGCGCCTGGTTCGAATACGCGTCGCGCCGGGGCGTCAAATGCACCGGCATCTCCATTTCGCAGACCTCCATCGACTATCTGAACGGCAGGGCCAAGGAGCTGGGCTTCGATTGGGAGCTGATCTTCTCCGATCTCCTCCAATACAAGACCGACCGCAAATACGACGCCATCGTCATCATGGGCGTGATCGAGCATCTGCCCCAGTACCAGCTCGTGCTGGAGAAGTTCATGACCCTGCTGAAGCCGGGAAAGTTCATCTTCCTGGACGGCAGCGCCTGCATCAAGAAGTACGAGCTCTCCTCCTTCATGGTGAAATACATCTACGGCGGCAATCACTCCTTCCTGGTCCTGCACGACTTCCTCGACAAGCTGGCCAAGACGCCGCTCCAGGTCATCGAGATCTTCAACGACCGTTACAGCTATTTCCTCACCTTCCAGCAATGGGCGCGCAATTTCGACGCCAACAAGGCGGACGTGATCCAGCGCTTCGGCGAATTCAACTACCGGCGCTTCCGCCTCTATCTCTGGGGTGCTGCCTACGAGTTCCTCAGCCGGAGCCTCGACTGCTATCGCATGACCATCCAGCTGCCGGAGGACGCGCCCGTCCCCTGAGCGTCCGGCGGCTCGCCCCTCAGGCCCGATAGCTGAGGTCCGAAATCTGAAAGCCGGCAGCGATGCCGGCGACAAAGGAGGACCATCGCCATGGAGTTCGGGACATCCAAGAACGCGGAAACGCGCCGGCGGGCCGAAGAGAAGTTCGCCAAGGCCAAGCAGCGCGAACAGGACGTGATGAGCATTCAGCGCCAGGCCCAACAGGCCGAAGCGGCCAAGTTCCAGCGCCTGCGCGCCTTGCGCCTGGCCAAGGAGGCGGCCGACAGGGATGCCGTCGTGCCGGCCGACGCCGCGGAGAAACCCAAGCCTGCCAAGCGCGCGCGGCGTCCTAAGGCCCCGATCGAGGCGAAGGACGAGCTTTAACGCGCGAGGAACCGGCGCGAGGGAACGGCGGACGAACGCTTATGCCGCCGGGGCGGGCCGGGCGCGCTGGTTATAAAGCAGCTTCCTGATCCGTTCCTGCTCTTCGGCGGGCAGCTTCGAGGTGTCGGTGGAAAGGTCGTTGCCTACCCCCATCCCGCGCTTCACGGCGGGCCGCGCGCCCAGCTCCTCGAACCACCGCTTGAAATACTTGAACTCGTCGATGTTCTGGCCCTGGGCCTCCCATCCGACAGTCCAGGGATAGGCGATCATGTCGGCGATGGTGTATTCGTCGCCGGCGAGATAGCGCCGGTCATAGAGCCGGTTGTTCAGCACGCCGTAGAGGCGGTTGGCCTCGTCGGTGAAGCGGCGAACCGCATAGGACTGATCGCCTTCCCGGTCGGCCAGGCGCCGGAAATGGCCGCATTCGCCGAGCTTGGGCCCCTGGTTGGCCATCTGCCACATCACCCACTGGACGACTTCGTATTTCCGGTGAAGGTCCTGGGGCCAGAATTTGCCGGCCTTCTCGGCGATGTACATCATGATCGCGCCGGATTCGAAGACGCTGACCGGGGCGCCGCCGCCGGCCGGATCGTGATCGACGATCGCCGGCATCCGGTTGTTGGGGCTGATGCGCAGGAAGTCGTCCTTGAACTGATCGCCGCGACCGATGGCAACCGGGACGATCTTGTAGGGGAGGCCGCATTCCTCCAGCAGGATGGTCACCTTCTTGCCGTTCGGTGTCGGCCAGTAATAGAGGTCGATCATGACGATGCCCTTTCGATTGAATCCTTCGTCGGCGCCGCGCGGCGCGGCACCACCACCTTCGCCAACAGGGTCTGCACGATATCGTCCTTGTGATTGCGTGTCTCGCAACGGATCGTGACGATGCCCCGATCGGGGCGCGTGCGCGATGGCGCGATCTCCACGATTTCCGTCTCGACCCGGAGCACGTCGCCGGGCCGCGTCGGTCTCGGCCAGGCGATCTCCCCGCCGACGCCAATGATGCCGTCGCCGATGGGCATATTGCCGTCCGTCAGCAGGCGCATGGTGATGGCGGCGGTATGCCAGCCGCTGGCGGCGAGGCCCTTGAAGACGGTCCGGCTCGCCAGGTCTTCATCGAGATGGAAGGGCTGGGGGTCGAACTCAGCGGCGAAGGCCTTGATCCGATCCGCACTCAGCGCATGGCTGCCGCTCTTGAAACGCTGCCCGACCCGAAGGTCGTCGAGATAGAGATTGCTGCTATTGCCGGCTTCGACGGCTTCGCTCATCGCGCTCATCCTCTCGGGCTCCGGCGGTCGCGTCCTTCGACGATGGCCGCCGGATCGAGAATATAGGTCGATGGAGCGAGATTAAAACCCATAGAGCAAGATCGGGTCAGCTTCACTCAAGCTGACCCTTGAATCTTGCTCTACATGTTAGGAGTAGAGCCTGATTCACATCTCAAGCAGAGCAGGCTCGAGATGATCAGGCTCTAGGCGGGAATTCCGTCTTCAGACCGCTCCGCCATTGGGCGCCATGACGACTTTCATGGCGGCGTCGGTCTGGGCGAGCGCAAGGGCTTCCTCGGCGCGCTCGAGGGGCATTCGATGGCTGACGATGCGCTCGAAGGGCAGCCGGTCGAGATTGGCGGCCATCAGCCGCATCGACGGCAGATAGGCCGTGGCGGTCTCGCCGCCGATGCCGATGATGCTGACGTTCTTGGTGCAGATGTCGGAGTTGGGATTGATCGCAACCGGCCCCATGTCGACGAAGGTCCCGGCCTCGACCACGACGCCGCCGACCCGCACCATCCGGATCGCCTCGACGAAGGTCTCGGGAAAACCGCTGCAGTCCAGCACGATGTCGGGGCCGATGCCGCCGCTATGCTCGCGGGCGCGCGCGATCCGCTCCGCCGGCTCGGTATCGTCGACCCGCATGGTGAGGCTGGCGCCGAAGGCCTCGGCCATCTTGAGGCGCGAGGCGAAGCGGTCGGTCGCGATCAGTTTGCCCGCGCCGAGCAGTTTCGCCTTGATCAGATGGCAGAGGCCGAGCGGACCCTGGCCCAGCACGGCAACCGTCTGGGCGAAGCGGCTGCCACCGATCAAGCCCAGCAGGCTCTGGGCCGTTTCCACGCCATGGGTGACCGACATGATCTCGGTCAGCACCGCGACATGGTCGGGCAGGTCGTCCGGCACCCGGAAAATCATCGATCCGGGCAGCAGATACATATGTTCCGCCCAGCCGCCGAAGAGATGGGGCGGCCGGCCGCAATGCAAGGAGTTGCCGTAGTCCTGCAGGTTCTCGCACATGTAGTAGGGGTAGCTGTTGCGGCAGAAGTGGCAGGCGCCGCAGGCGACATTGGCGCCGGGAACGACGCGGTCGCCGACCTTCAGTGGCTGCCCCTCGCTGTCCAGCACCTTGCCGCCGAGCGCCACGACCTCGCCGACGTTCTCATGGCCGCAGATCAGCGGATATGTGAGATCCCGCTCATGCGGCGTGCCGGCATACTGCTTGCTCTCGCCCCGGAAGGTGTGCTTGTCGGTGCCGCAGATGCCAGAAAAGCGGACCTTCATGATGACGGCGCCCGGGCCCGGCTCCGGCATAGCGAATTCGCGCAGCACGATGCGGCCCGGCTTTTCGGTGACGGCGGCGCGTACCGAGTTCATCCCTCAAGCTCCTCTTTCGGCGGCGATCCCCTGGGAACGGGGACTGCCTGTCACTTCACCGCACCCAGGGTCAGCCCGCGCACGAAATTCCGCTGCACGACGAGGGCGAAGATCACGATCGGCAAAGCGCCAACCACGCCCGCGGCGGCCATCGGCCCCCATTGAATCTCGATCTTGCCGATCAGCGTCGAGACGCCGACAGGGATCGTTTGCGCGTCCGGCGTCGAAGTCAAGGTGAGCGCGATGATGAAGTCGTTGTAGGTCGTGATGACGCTGAAGATCGCGGTTGCGACCAGGCCGGGGGCGGCCAGCGGAATCACGATTCGCCACAGCGCCGATAGCCGCGAGTCGCCGTCGACCATCGCCGCCTCTTCGATGTCGCGCGGAATTTCCTCGATGAAGCTCTGCATCATCCAGACGACGAAACTGGTGTTGAGACCGGCGTAGATCAGGATCAGGCCGAGCCTCGTGTTCAGGAGACCCCATTTCGCCAGCACGATATAAAGCGGGATGCAGAGCATGATGCCCGGGAGCATGCGCACGAGCAGCACGAGGTAGAGAGCCATCTGGCGGACGCCGAACCGCATCCGGAAGCGGGCGAGGGCGTAGGCCGCGAGCGTGCCGAGACCAAGGCTGACCGCGACGGCCGAGGACACGATGATCACGCTGTTCAGCAGGAACGAGCCGAAGTGATAGTCGTTGGCCAGCCGGTAGTAGCTGTCGAGGGTGAGCTGTTGCGGCCAGAGCGCGACGCCCGAGAAGATGTCGACAGGCCGCTTCAGCGACGTATCGACCATCCACCAGAAGGGAAACAGCGCCAGCAGGATCGCGACGCCCAGCGCGAGGTAGACGAAGGTCATGCCGATGCGCTCGCGCAAGGTCACTCGATCACCTGCGAGCTGCGCCGCATCAGCCGCACCGCGGCCACCATGAGGAGTATCAGAACGACGAGGACGCCGATCAGCATCGCCATCGCCCTTCCGTATTGATTGAAGAGGAACGCCGTGTTGTAGGCGTAGATCGAAATCAACTGCGTCGAAACCCCCGGGCCGCCCTTGGTCAGCACGAAGATCTGATCGAAGGTGCCGACCGCATCGATCGTCCGAAGCACGACCGCGACGAGCAGCACGGGCCGGAGAAGCGGCAGGGTGTGGTGAAAGAAAGTCTGGAGCGCGCTGGCGCCGTCGACGCGGGCCGCCTCGAGCGGATCTTGCGGCATGGACTGGAGGCCAGCGAGGATGATGAGGAAGAGCAACGGCGTCCATTCCCAGACATCGACCGTCACCAGGCCGAGGAAGGCGCTGAGCGGATGGGCAAGCACATGCGGCGCGCCGAGCCCCAAGGCCTGGAAGAGCGGATCGACCACGCCGATGTCGGACGCATAGAGCAGGCGCCAGATCACGCCGACGACGACCGGCGCGATCGTCATCGGCAGGATCAGTGCCACGCGGATCAGGCCGGCGAAGCGGAGCTCGCGCGCGACGAGCAGCGCCAGCAGGAGGCCCAGCAGAGTTTCGATCGAGACCACGAAGGCGACGAACAAGGCCGTCGTCCCGATCGCCTGCCAGAAGACCGGGTCGTTGTAGACCGCAGTGAAGTTGTCCCCGCCGGTGAAGCCCATGTCGAGCCCGTAGCGGAACCTGTGCAGGCTCGCACGGATGCCGTCGAGCGTCGGGTAGAGCGAAACCGCAGCGAGCGCGATGACGGCGGGTAGAAGCAGGAGGTAGGGTACAGAGGCCGCGCGTAGCCGCTGCACCCTACCTTCGCGTTCCACGACGATATTGGTCGCGGTGGTCAAGGCTTAGAAATAGCCTCCCTGCTGCTTCAGGTAGGCGGTGATCTGATCCGCCGCGGCAGACAGGTGCTTCTGGGCGATCGCGTCATAGTTCGCCTTCGCCGCTATCGCCTCGACGAGGGCCTCATTGAGCGCGGTGCCGAGGATGTCCTCCATCTTCGGCTCGTCCGGAGTCCTCGGCTTCTCCACCGAATTGTTCACGGCATCGGCGATCGCCGGCAGCCAGCGGTGCTTCTGCACGGCTTCCGGATCGCTGAGCGCCGATCCCGTCACCGCCGCGCCGCCGTATTTCCGCGCGAACTCGAGCTGAGTCTCGCTCGAGGTGAACCATTCGAGGAACTGCACCGCGCCTTGGGGATTCTTCGCCCCCGACGAGACGCTGGCGATGAAGGTGCCGATCGCAGGTCCCGATTTGACCTGCTTCGGCGTCGCGGCCATGTTGATCTTGCCGACGACTTTCGACGACGACGGATCGTCGACCCGTTGAGCGAGACCGGTGTACTCGGTCAGCGCCGTGCACTTGCCCTCGAGCATCAGCTGCACTTCCTGGTCCGTGTCGTATTCGGCCACGCCGTCCGGCATGTAGGGAATGAAGCTGAACAGACGGGAGAGAGCGCCGACGCCCTCGGGACCGGCGAAGCCCGGCGTCCAGTCCGGGTTGACGAAATTGCCGCCGTACGAATTCAGCAGCGGCAGGTAGGTCATCATGATCGGGTTGCCCTTCACGCCGCGGGGCGACCACCCGTACATGTCCGGGGCCTTCGTCGTCTTCGCCACGTTATAGATGTCGTCCCAGGTCACCGGCGCCGTCGGGAAGAAGTCCTTGTTGTAATAGAGAATCTCGACGTCGTCGATGATGACGATCGAGTAGAGTTCCGGCTTGTCGTTGGCGAAATCCTTCATGCGCGCACCGGACTTCGGCGGCCAGAGCCCCATCTCGAGCCCCGCGGGAAGGATGTCCGGATTGGCCTTGAAGCCGAGCTGGTCGAGGCTCTGGACGATCTTTCCGGCCGCGAACTCCGGCACCCAGTTGTCGTCCATCACGTAGATGTCGTAGGCGCCGGTCTTGTTGAGGCCGTCGTTCTTGCAGTTCTGATACCAGGTGTCGTAGTTCGTCTCGTTGTAGTTGACGGCGATGCCGGTCTTGGTGGTGAATTCCTTGATGAAGTATTCGTGGAACGGCACCATCGCGTTGTCCTGGAAGCTGCCGATGGTGATCGATGGGGTATCCGCGCGGATGATCCGCGGGGCAAAGATGCCGCTCCCGGCAAGCAGGGCCGAGCCCGCAATGCCGCCCTTGATGAAGTCGCGCCGGCGAATCCGCCGCTTCAGCAGTTTGCTCTTGCCGGTATTCTTGGTCTTGTCGCTCATTCTCCGTCTCCTCCCTTTGCTGTAAGCCGATTGTACCTTCTTCAGCCGATCACGCAGTGTGGGCACTTCCGGTCTCGAGTGCTTCTCCGGTCTCCACGTCGAACAGGTGCAGGTGCCGTGCCACGGGCCGGACAGCGCAGCGGCTGCCGACCGGCATCGCGAAGTCGGCGGGCTGGCGGATGTTCACCAGCGCCTCGCCGACGTCGATCGTAACCAGGGTTTCATTGCCGAGCGGCTCGACGACATAGACCTCGCCGGCGAGAGATTCGCTCGACGATGGCTCGACCAGATCGGCGTGCTCGGGGCGGAAGCCGAGCTTGACCGGGCCGCGATGGCTTGCCGCCGGCATCGGCACGCTGCCGGTCGCCCGGCGAAACGCGCCCTCGGCGATCTCGCCCGTGAGAATGTTCATCGGCGGCGAACCGCAGAAGGTGGCTACGAAAAGATTCGCGGGCCGGGCGTAAATCTCCGCCGGCGTGGCGAGTTGCTGAAGCCTGCCCCGGTGCATCACCGCGATGCGGTCGGCCATGGTCATCGCCTCGACCTGGTCGTGGGTGACGTACAGCATGGTTGCGGCGAGCTCGCGCTGCAGCCGCTTGATCTCGATGCGCATCTGAAGCCGGAGCTGCGCGTCCAGGTTCGACAGCGGCTCGTCCATCAGGAAGGCCTGCGGCCGCCGGATGATGGCGCGGGCAAGCGCGACCCGCTGCCGCTGGCCGCCCGAAAGCTGTCCCGGGCGCCTCTCCAGATAGTCCCCGAGACCGAGAAGTTCGGCCACTTTGCGCACCTGGCGCATGCGCTCGGTGCGCTCGACCTTACGGACCCTGAGCGGATAGCCGATGTTGTCGGCCACCTTCAGATGCGGATAGAGGGCGTAGCTCTGAAACACCATGGCGACGTCCCGGTTCTTCGTCGGCGCATGGGTCACGTCGCGCGGGCCGATGAAAATCTGTCCACCCGTCGGCCGTTCGAGCCCGGCGAGCAGCCTGAGCGCCGTTGTCTTGCCACAGCCCGACGGGCCGAGGAACGCCAGGAAGCTTCCGTCAGGGACGTGCAGGTCGAGCGGCGCCAAGGCCTGGATCGGCCCGAACGCCTTCGAGACCTGCTGGTAGCGAACGTCCATTCAGACTCAGTTCCTCATGAGCCGGTCCGGCAATCTGGTCTTGCTCGACCGCGGCGGGTCACGCGGCTCTCTGAAGTTGGCTCAACGCCCGGCGCAATCCCGCCAGCGAACGCGCCGTGCCCTCGGGCCCGTCATAGCGCGGATCCTCATGCTCGATGGAGATCACGTCGTCGTAGCCTGCCGCGCGCACGGCGCGGAACAACGCCGCCCAGGCCGCGTCGTCCCGGCCTTCGCCCACGGGGGCGAAATGCCAGGGTGCCTTGGACGCATCGCTGGGCGGCATGTAGTGGAGCACGCCATGACGGCGAATCCGGTCCGGATAGAGCAGGGTATCCTTGCCGTGCATCCAGCCGATGCGATCCCCGAAGGCCTCGACCACGGTCAGCGGGTCGATGCCCTGCCACCAGAAATGGCTCGGGTCGAGATTGAGGCCGACGTTCCGGCCGACATAGGCCGTCAGCGCCTCGAAGCCGGCGGCGTTGAACACCGTCACGCCCGGATGCATCTCCAGGCAGACCATCACCTCCGGCGCGGCCTTGGCGAGCCAGTCGCTCGTCGCCCGCCAGAACGGGCCCACCTCGTTTTCCATCTGCCAGGCGAACAGCTTCTCGTCGTCGGCGGAGGTGGCCCAGCAAGGGAAGACGCCGAGGCCGCCGCCGCCCGGACCGGCGGGGCAGCCGCTCATGGTCACCACCCGCTTGACGCCGAGCGCTACGGCAAGGTCGACCGCGGCGCGGAAGCGGGTTTGGGCATCCTTGCGCTTGACGGGATCCGGGTGGAGCAGGTTGCCGGCGGCGTTCACGGCCGCGAGCCTGAGGCCATGCTCCTTCAGCTCGCCGGCCAACCGCTCGCGTTCCTGACGCTCGCCGATGGTGATGAGATCGAGATGAGGACGCGGCCAGGGTCCCCAGGCGCCCACGCCGAGTTCGACGTCGGCGATGCCGCGCTCGGCACACCAGGCGAACATTTCGCGCCGGCCGAGCTTGGGGAGGGAATCCGAAAAAACGCCAATTCTCATGCCATGGCCTTTCTGCATGCGGAAATCAGGAGCTCGACATCGGCGCGGGCCTGTTCGACCGTCGTCTCGACCGGCGCCTCGCCGGTGGCGGCGGCGTGGAACGCGCGCAATTCCTCGCGGAAGGCTTCCTCGTAGCTCGCCCGGTATTCGGTCGTCTCGAGAGCCTGGCCTTCGCCACGCCGGCGAAGCGTGAGGCGGGTGGGAAGGTGGCGCAGATAGGGTGACGGGAAGGTCAGCTCCACGATCCGGTCGCTGCAATAGATGGTGACCCGCTCGGTGTAGTCCGGCACGCCTGGCAGGTTGAGATGGGCCATGCGGACCCTGCCGCCGCCGGGAATGGGGAAGGCGAGCTCGACGCCACGGCCGCCGTCGAACAGCGCGCCGCGTTCGGCCTCGCGCGGAAGTTTGGCGCCGAGGTGAGCCAAGATGCCGTGGACGACGGCGACGTCATGGACGAGGGAGGAAAGAAACCCGCCGCCGAGCGCCCGGGCGGCCGCCTCGTCCAGGGGACGCCCGGCGGCCTCGCGAAGCTGGGCTGCCGTTTCCGCGCGGGTCTCTTCGCGCAGCGCGCCCGGAAGGTCGTTCGGCAGGACCATGGGCAGATGGGCGACGAAGGGATCCTGGTCGGGATCGTTGACCTCGACCGAAATCAGTTTCACGTCCTCGATGCGAGCCGGCAGAAGCTCGAGCGCACGCCGATAGGCGGGATCGTACCGCTTCATGTAGGCGACCTGCACGACCCGGCCGGCGCGATCCCGGGCGGCCGCGATCCGGTCGCAGCCGGCGACGGTAAGCGCGAGTGGCTTCTCGCACATCACATGCAGGCCCGCTTCCAGCGCGGCGATGACAAGCGCCGGATGAAAGGCGTCGGGTGCCGCGATCACCACCGCATCGAGCTTGGCGGTCAGAAGGCCCTTGATGTCCGGATAAAGTTCGGCAACGCCGTAGCGGGCCCCGACGGCCGCGCGAACCGTGGCGGAGGCGTCGGCCAGGGCGACGAAGGCAAAGCGCTCGCGTTCTTCCCAGAGGTAGAAGGCGTGCTCAGCCTGCCCCACCAGCCCCGCTCCGAGCAAACCTGCCCGTAGCCGCCGCATCTTTAAGCCCCCCTGATTGGAAAGATCCAATGCCCGAGATTGAATGCAAACCCGCGGCACTCGTCAACCGAATTCCTTTTTCCGTGGAATAAATGTTCCGTTCTGTCCGGCGCTTTCGATGCCGCCGTATCGAGCATCATGTTGCGACGAATTATCAGTCGCATTGACCGCAGAGGACGAAGCTGGTAGGGATCGTTGTGATTGATAATGATTCGCGACTGGGGCGATCCCGGCCGTGTCCTGCCATGCTGTTTCCCTCGGTTTTTGGAGTATGTCATGCGTCCGCAGCGTCGATCGGGTCGAGCAGTTCTCTTGGGTCTTCTCAGTGCCGTCGGTCTCTTGGCCTTCGCCGGCATCTGGCCAGTCGCCAGCGCCGAGGCTGAGACCCTTACCCTCTACAGCGGCCAGCACGAGCAAACGGTCGACCTGCTGGTTGCCGACTTCGAGAAGGAGACCGGGATCAAAGTTCGGGTGCATTCGGGCGAAGGGCCGGAAGTCGCCAACCAGATTCTCGCCGAGGGGGCCGATTCGCCGGCGGATGTCTACTTCACCGAGAACTCGCCCGAGCTGATGCTGCTGGAAGAAAAAGGCCTCCTGGCCAAGGTTTCCGCCGCGGCCTTGGCGAGCGTGCCCGGCCGGTACAATTCGCCGGGCGGATATTGGCTCGCCGTGCTGGCCAGGGAGTCCGTGCTCGCCTACAACCCGGCTATGATAGGGGCCGATCAGCTTCCGCCCTCGATGCTCGACTTCGCCGACCCGGCCTGGAAGGGCAAGATCGCGATCGCGCCCAGCGATGCCGACTTCCTGCCCGCGGTCGCGGCGGTCGTGGCCTTGAAGGGCAAGGACGCGACACTGCAGTGGCTGCAGGGATTGAAGCGCAACGCACAGATCTTCGATGATGACGAAGCCGTAGTCGCGGCAGTCGATCGGGGCGCCGTGGCGACGGGGCTGATCAACAACTACTACTGGGACCGGCTGGAGATTCAGCAGGGCGCGGCTGCCACCCACAGCAAGCTCTATCACTTCGGCCATGGCGACCCGGGCGCGGTGGTGAACGTCTCGGGCGCCGCCGTGCTGAAATCGGCACCCTATCCGACGGCGGCCCAGCGCTTCCTCGTGTATCTTGTCAGCCAACGGGCCCAGGAACTGCTCGCCGGGAGCAAAGTGAATTTCGAGTATCCGCTGCGGCCCGGCGTGAAGCCGGACCCGATGCTGAAACCGTTCGAGGAGCTTCAGCCGCCGTCCCTTGACCCCGCCAGGCTCGGCGATGATAGCGACGTCGCGGCACTGCTCCAGGAGGCGGGCCTGCTGTGAGCGACCGGGTGGCGAGCCCCAGACTCGCGAGCCCAAGTCTCGCGAGCCCAAGTCTCGCGAGCCCGAGTCTCGCCCGCCGGCTCTTCGGGTCCCGGCCTCGCCGGCCGCCGGCCGCTCTGGTGGCCGGCGCCGGTCTCGGGGTTGTCCTGGTGCTGATGCCTCTGGCCTACACGGCCTTCCAGGCCTTCGGCGTCGGTCTGGCGCCGGCGGCTCATCTGCTTTTCCGACCGCTGGTCGGCGAGCTGCTGGTCCATACACTCGCCATCGTGGTCGCCACGACGCTCTGTTCCGCCGTCATTGGCACGCTGGCCGCGTGGTTCATCGAGCGGACCGATCTTCCCGGGCGGCATGTCTGGTCCGTCCTGGCGGTGGTGCCGCTGGCGATTCCCGCCTTCATCACGAGCTATGCCTGGGTCTCCCTCGCGCCGATGTTCCAGGGTTTCGGGGGCGCGCTGCTCGTGGTGACGAGCGCCTATTATCCGCTCATCTATCTCCCGGTCGCCGCCGCGTTGCGCGGCATGGACCCGGCGCTCGAGGAAACGGCGCGGACTCTTGGATGCGGCCCCTGGGACCGGTTCTTCCGGGTGGCCTTGCCACAGCTTCGCCCGGCGCTGTTCGGCGGCATGCTTCTGGTGGCGCTCGACGTCCTCGCGGAATTCGGCGCGTTCGGCCTTTTGGGTTACCGGACCTTCACCACGGAGATCTATGCCGAATACAGGACCAGCTTCAACGGCCCGGGCGCCTCGCTGCTCGCGGGCGTGCTGATCCTGCTCTGCCTCCTCTGCCTTGCGGGCGAGCTCAAAGTGCGCGGCGGCGCCTCGTACGGCCGGATCGGTCGCGGCACCAGGCGCCGGCCGGCACGATACGCGTTGGGGCAGGCGACGCTCCCCGTCCTCGTTGGATTCTTCATGCTGACCGCGGTTACCTTGGGCGTACCACTCTCCGTGATCGGCTACTGGCTGGGCCAGGAAAGTGCCACCGCGATTTCCCCCGCCCAGGTTTCCTTCGGGCTACTGGCCAGCGCCACCGTGGCCTCGCTGGGATTTGGGGTGGCCAGTGCCGTGCTCACCACGCTGCTGGCCCTGCCGCTCGGCTTCCTGGCCGTACGCTACCGGGGAACCTTGATCACCTTGCTCGAACGCTCCGCCTATCTGGCCCAGGGCATGCCGGGAATCGTCATCGCGCTGGCGATCGTCTCACTGGCCATCCACGCGCTGCATCCGTTGTATCAGAGCGCCCTGCTCCTGGTGGTGGCCTATGCCATCCTGTTCCTGCCGCTGGCATTGGTCAGCGTCCGCGCGGCCTTGGGCCAGGCCCAGCCCAGCCTCGAAGAGAGCGCTCGCGCGCTCGGATTGAATTGGGCCAGAGTGGCAAGGCGGGTGACGTTGCCGCTCGCCGCTCCCGGCCTCGGCGCCGCGGCCGCGATGGTCTTCGTTTCGGTGGTCGGCGAACTCACCACGACCCTTCTGCTCGTGCCCATCGGCACGAGGACCCTGGCGACCCAGATCTGGGCCGACACATCCACATTGGCCTTCGCGGCGGCCGCGCCCTATGCGGCCCTGCTTGTGTCGATCTCGCTTGCTTCTACCTGGTTGTTGACCTTCCTGTTCGGGGCCTCGAACGTGCTCGAATCGACCTGATGTAAAGACCGCCGGCAGGATGACCGAACTCAACATCGTGGGACTTAGCAAGGCGTTCGGGGCCAACCCCGTGCTGCGCGACATCGATCTCAGGGTGGCGACAGGAAGCCTGGTCGCGATCCTCGGTCCCTCGGGCAGCGGCAAGACCACGCTGCTGCGGTTGATCTGCGGCTTCGAGCGGGTCGACGAAGGCACGATCAGCATTGGCGACGAGGTGGTTTCCGGGCCCGGTGTGCATGTTCCACCCGAGCAGCGCCAGATCGGATATGTCGCCCAGGACGGCGCCCTTTTTCCCCATCTCTCGGTCGCCGACAATATCGTCTTCGGGCTGCCCCGCCGACAGCGGCGGGCAGGTTTTCGCGTCGGCGAATTGCTGGAGCTTGTCGGTCTGCCGCCCTCCTATGCCTCGCGCCCGCCGCAGGAACTGTCCGGCGGAGAGCAGCAGCGCGTCGCCCTTGCCCGGGCCTTGGCGCCGGCACCGGCGCTCGTCCTGCTGGATGAGCCGTTTTCCTCCCTGGACGCAGGTCTTCGCGTGGCGACCCGAGAGGCCGTCGCCACCGCCCTGACGGCGGTCGGCGCCACGGCGGTGCTGGTCACCCATGATCAGCCCGAGGCCATGTCCATGGGCCAATGCGTCGCCGTCTTGCGGGAAGGGCGATTGGTCCAGATCGCCAGCCCGGAGACGCTCTACCGGCGTCCGGTGGATCGCGAGCTTGCGCAATTCGTGGGCGAGGCCGTCCTGCTGCCAGGGATCGCCGAGGGCGGCAGCGTGGTCTGCGAACTCGGGCGGCTGGCGCTTGCGAGCAGCGTCCGAGACGGCCCCGTCGAGGTGCTGGTGCGGCCGGAACAGATTCGACTGACCGCAATTCCAGATTCCGAAACACCGCAGATACGAGCCAAAGTCGGGGAAGTCACGTTTTACGGCCACGATGCGAGCGTGGCCCTCAGCCTGTCGGCAGCCAGTTCGCGGTTTTCGCTTGTCGCCCGGGTGCCCGGTCACATGAGCCCCCATCGCGGCGACGAGGTCTATGTGTCCGTCGAAGGCGCCGTCATCGCCTATCCGCCGGTTGGGTCCGGCAATGGCTAGGGCATTCTGACCCGGGCGGACGCCTGGCCTCGGCGAATCAGGCCGGAGCCCCGGCGATGAGGGCGAGCAGGGCCGTGCCGTAGCGCTCGATCTTCTTCTGGCCCATGCCGGGGACATCGGCCAGATCGTCGAGATTTCGGGGCCGCCGGCTGGCCAAGGCCATCAGGGTCGAATCGTGAAAGATGATGTAGGGCGGCACACCCTGTTCGCGGGCGAGCCGGCTGCGTTCCGCGCGCAGCGCCTGGAACAGAGCCGCGCTTCCCACCCCCGCTTCGGTTTCCGGCGGCCTGTCGGCGAGCTGCCGGGATTTCCGCCTGGTAGTGGAAGGCTGGTCCCGTCGAAAGGCCACCTGGCGTTCGCCGCGCAGGATGGGCTTCGCCGTCGGGGTCAGCCGCAGCGCGCCATAGGCGTCATGGGCGACCTCGAGGACGCCGTGGGCGACCAGCTGGCGGAACACCGAGCCCCAGGCCTTGCGGTCCAGATCCTTGCCGACGCCGAAGGTCGGAAGCCGGTCATGGCCGAAGCGCTGGATCTTCTCGCTGTCGACGCCCTGGAGCAGGTCGACGAGATGCCCGACGCCGAAACGCTGGCCGGTGCGCAGCGCGGCGGAGAGAGCCTTTTGCGCGGCCTCGGTCCCGTCCCAGGACTGGACGGGGTCGAGGCACCCGTCGCAATTGCCGCAGGGCGCCTCCAGAGTCTCGCCGAAATGGGAGAGCAGCGCCTGGCGCCGGCAGCCCGCCGTTTCGCAGACGCCCAGCAGGGCGTCGAGCTTGGCGCGCTCCACCCGTTTGACCTCGTCGGGCGCCTCGCCCTCCTCGATCATCCGTCGGCGCAGAACAAGGTCCTGCATGCCATAGAGCAGGAGCGTCTCGGCCGGCAGCCCGTCGCGTCCCGCGCGGCCCGTTTCCTGGTAATAGGCCTCCAGGCTTCCCGGCAGATCGAGATGGGCTACGAAGCGCACGTCCGGCTTGTCGATGCCCATGCCAAAGGCGATTGTCGCCACCAGGACCAGGTCCTCGGACCTGAGGAAAGCCTCTTGATTCTGGCGCCTGACGGCGGGGTCGAGCCGGGCATGGTAGGGCAGCGCCTGGATCTTCTGGCCCCCGAGCCAGGCGGCCGTCTCCTCCACCTTGGCCCGGCTGAGGCAATAGACGATCCCGCTCTCGCCCTTATGCCGGTCGCGGATGAAGGCGAGGAGCTGGCGCCTGGGATCGTCCTTCTGGGCGATGGCATAGCGGATGTTCGGCCGGTCGAAACTGGCGAGGTACAGCTGGGCGCGGTCGAGCCTTAGGCGCCGGCGGATATCCTCGCGGGTCTGGGGATCGGCCGTCGCAGTCAAGGCGAGACGCGGCACCCCGGCATAGCGCTCGGCGAGCACGGTGAGCTTCAGGTATTCGGGCCGAAAGTCGTGGCCCCATTGGCTGACGCAATGGGCCTCGTCGATGGCGAAGAGAGCGATCTTCATGCCATCGAGGAGCTCCAGGAAGGAAGGCAGGACGAGCCGTTCCGGAGCGACGTAGATGAGATCCAGCCGGTTCGCCCGCAGATCGGCGCGCACGCGCACCCGTTCTTCGTCGGTGAGGCTGGAGTTGAGCGCGGCGGCGCGGATGCCGACTTGGCGCAGATTCTCCACCTGGTCGCGCATCAGCGCGATCAGCGGCGAGACGACGACCCCGATGCCCTCCCGGCAGAGGGCGGGAATCTGATAGCACAGGGACTTGCCGCCGCCGGTCGGCATCAGGACAATGGCGTCCCCGCCGGCGATGACATGAGAGACGATCTCCGCCTGATGGCCGCGGAATTCCTTGTGGCCGAAGGTCGCGCGCAGGATGTCGAGGGGAGATCTGGCGTCCTTGCGGGCAGTCATGACGGCATTCCGGCGGGCGAGGGATCGATGGGCGACATCGGCCATCATAGAATGATTCGTCGAAATGGGTTCGCGCGCGGCGGAGGCGGGCTGGAAATGGAGCCGGTCGGATGAGCCATGATGACTGGCCGCTGCCACGCCTTGCGTTTCATATCGCCGACGCCGAGAACTGGAGCGCGATTGAGCGGATGGGCCTGCACAGCACGACGGCCCTGATCGCCCGCGACGGGCTAAGCGCCGAGGAGGCACGACCCTTTGCCGGCTATCGGGACCGGAACATGCGGCTTCCCTCGGGCGCCCTGATCCGCGATCAGCGTCCGATGCCGCCACCGGCGCTGGCGCGCTGCCTGGACGACGGACTGGCGCCCCAGGCCTGGTACGATCTGGTCAACGGGAAGGTTTTCTTCTGGCTTCAGGTGGAGCGGTTGGATCGGCATCTCGCCGCCTGCCGCGCGCGGCCACAGATCGTGGTCGCAGTCGACCTGCGCCGGATGCTGGCGCGTCATGGCGGGGCGGCCTTCGTCACACCGTTCAACGTGGGCAACGCCAGACGCCGGCCGGCCTCCCGGGGCCGCCGGAGCTTCGTGCCCCTCGATGCCTGGCTGGAGACGCGATGGGAATCCGAGGCGCTTGAGGGCTGTCCAGTGCGGGCGCGCGGCCATCCGCCGGCGGAAATCGCCATCGAAGGCTCGGTGCCGGATCTGATGGAATTCGTCGTGGAGACGCGGCCCATCGGCGCCGGCTGACCCTGCTGTGGCGCTTGCGCGGGATCAGCCGACAGCGCGTCGGCGCCGGGCGCTGTCCAGGCTCCAAGGCCCGCCACCGGCCACCGACAGATAGAGGAACACGAAGCAATAGAAGATCGCGGCCTCGCCGCCATTCAGCAAAGGAAAGAAACCCCGCGGCGCATGCGCCATGAAATAGGCGACCGCCATCTCGCCTGAGAGGATGAAGGCGGTGGCCCGGGTAAAAAGCCCGAGCAGGAGCAGAACCCCGCCGACCAATTCGAGAACGGCGGAGAGGCCGATCAGAGAGAAGAGCTGCAGATTATCGAACGACGGGACTTCGGGAAAATGGAACAGCTTGGCCGTTCCGTGCTCGATGAAGAGCAGCCCCAGGACGATGCGAAACACGCTGCGTATCCGAGGGGCCCAGGTTTCGAAGAATCCATCCATGGCCATCTATGGCGTCCTCTGTTCAGAAGCCGGGATCGTGGCGTGATTCACCGGCGAGGCCGGCGGCGCCTGACCGCGGCCCGGCCCGCTCACGCGCTCGCGCATCCATTGGAACACGACATACAGCATGGGGATGACGAATATGCCGAACACCGAGGCCGCGATCATGCCGCCGAACACCGGCGTGCCGACGGCGCGGCGGCTGATCATGCCCGCGCCTGTGGCGACAACCAGGGGCAGCAGCCCCAGGATGAAGGCGAAACTCGTCATCATCACCGGCCGGAACCTGAGCCGCGCGCCTTCGATGGCCGATTCGATAATGCTCTTGCCCAGCTTGCGCTGGTCGATGGCGAACTCGACGATCAGGATTCCGTTCTTGGCCGCCAGCGCGATCAGCACCACCAGCCCGATCTGGGCATAGACGTCGAAGCTGAGCCCGGCGACCCAGACCGCGGCGACGGCGCCCAGACCCCCGACGCTGACCGACAGCAGCACGGGAATGGGGATGTTCCAGCTTTCATAGAGGGCGACCAGGAACAGGTAGGCGAAGAGCACGGCGAGCGCCAGCACGATGGGCGTCTGGCCGCTCGCGCCTTTTTCCTGAAGGGCCGTCCCGGTCCATTCGAAGCCGTAGCCCTGAGGCAGGGTCTGAGAGATCTGCTCCATGGCGGCCAGTGCCTGGCCCGAGCTGTAGCCGGGCTTGGCCGCGCCGTTGATGATGGCGCCGCGGAAACCGTTGTAGCGGGTGATGGCTTGCGGCCCCTGGACCAACTGGACGTCGGCGATCTCGCGGATCGGCACCATGCCGCCCTGGGCGTTGCGGACATAGATCCGATAGATATCGTCCACGGATTTGCGGTATTGCGTCTCCGCCTGGATGTTGACCTGCCAGGTTCGCCCGAACAGATTGAAATCGTTGACGTAGAAGCCGCCGAGCGTGGCCTGCAGCGCGGCGAAAATGTCGAAGATGTGGATCCCCAGCACCTGGACCTTATCGCGGTCGATGTTGAGATAGATCTGGGGCGTGTCGGCGTCGTAGGTGCCGAAGACGCCGGCCAGCGCCGGCTGACTGTTGGCCGCTACCAGGAGGCCTCGCATCGCGGCGGCGAGATCGGCCGGGGTCTGGCCCTGGAGCGCCTCGAGCACATATTGGAACCCGCCGGTGCTGCCGAGCCCGAGGATGGGCGGCAGATTGAAGGGAAACACGATCGCCCCCGGCACGGCAGCGAGCGGTCCCCGAAGCTTGGCGATGATGGCGTCGGCGCTTTGGGCAGGGTCCGTACGCTGGTCGTAGGGCTTCAGGCGGATGACGAAAAAGGCCTGGTTGGAGGAGGCGAGGCCGTCGATGAAATCAAAGCCCACCACCGAAAGCACGCCTTCCACGCCCGGGATCGGACGGATGATGCTCTCGATCTGCTCGACGACCGCGGCGGTGCGATTGACCGACGCGCCTTCGGGCAGGCGCATGGCCGCGAAGAAGGCGCCCTGATCCTCCTCGGGCAGGAAACTCTGGGGTGTCATGCTGAAGAGCCCGGCCGCGCCGGCCAGCACGGCTACGACCACGACGATGGCGAGCACTGCGACGCGCACCAGCCGGCGGACGACGGCGGCGTAGCCGTTGCGCACCCGATCGATGCCGCTCAGCACGTAGTGCATGATCCCGCGGCTGCGTTGGCCCCGCTTCAGCAGCACCGAGCAGAGCGCCGGACTTAAGGTCAGCGCGTTCAGGGCCGAGATCAGCATGGAGACTGAGACGGCGACGGCGAACTGGCGGAAGAGCTGTCCGCTGATGCCGGGAATGAACGCGACCGGCACGAAGACCGAGAGCAGGACCAGGGTGATGGCGATGATCGGCGCTGTGATCTCGCCCATCGCCTTCTTCGTGGCATCGGCGATCGAGAGTTCCGGCTCTTCCTCGATCACCCGTTCCACGTTCTCGATGACGACGATGGCGTCATCGACCACGATTCCGATGGCAAGCACCAGCGCCAGCAAGGAGACCGTATTGGCCGAATAGCCGATCACCAGCATGACGGCGAAGGTGCCGATGATCGACACGGGCACCGCGACCAAGGGAATGATCGTGGTTCTGAGGCGGCCGAGAAACAGGAACACCACGATGCCGACCAGGATGAAAGCCTCGACCAGGGTTCGTACCACCTCGTTCACCGTCGCGTTGACGAAGACCGTGGTGTCGAAGAACAGGTCGTAGCTCAAATCCTGGGGGAAACGCTTCGCCAGTTGGGCCATGACCTGGCGGACATTCTGGGCCACTTCCACCGCGTTCGCGCCCGGCGACAGGTAGATCGCGAAGGTCGCCGCCGGCGCGCCGTTGAACCGGGAATAGCGGTCCTGGGAGCGGGCGGCGATCTCGACCCGCGCCACGTCCTTGATCCGTACCAGCGAGCCGTCGGCGTTGGCGCGCAGGATGATATTGCCGAATTCCTGCGGCTGAATGAGGCGGCCCTTGGTCTTGACCGTGAGCTGGAATTGCTGGTCGGGGGCGACCGGCGCGGCGCCGATGCGCCCCAGCGCCGCCTGGACGTTCTGATCCTCGACCGCGGTTATGATGTCGTTGGGCGCCAAGCCGTAGGACGTCAGGCGGTCGGGGTCGATCCAAATCCTGAGGGAGTAGTCAAGCGGCCCGAACAGGGTCGCCTGGCCCACGCCCCTGATGCGCGACAGGGGGTCGAGAAGATTGATCGTTGCGTAATTGCTGAGATAGACGGAGTTGTAGGTGTTCTTGGGCGAGAACACCTGGATCACCTGGAGGAGCGCTGGCGACTTCTTGCGGATCGTGAGTCCCTGATGGGTGACCTCCGCCGGCAGTTGCGGCTCGGCTAGCGCAGCCCGGTTCTGCACGTTGACCGTGTTGATGTCCGGATCGGTGCCGAGCGCGAAGGTGACGTTGAGGGTGTAGCTGCCGTCAGCGCCGCTGGTGGACTGGTAATAAAGCGCATTGTCCACGCCGTTCATCTGCTGCTCGATCGGCTGGGCGACGGTCGCCTCCACGACCTCGGCGTCAGCACCCGGATAGGTGCCCGTGAGGGTCACCTGAGGCGGCACGATGTCGGGAAACTGCGCCACCGGGATTCGCGTGATGGCGATGAGCCCGGCAAGCGTGATGACGATGGAAATGACAAAGGCAAGGCGCGGCCGGTCGATGAAAATCGCGGAGATCACGGGCCTAGTTCCCGCTGCTCGCCGGCAGCACCGTGACCTTCACCGTCTGGTCGGGGCGAACCTTCTGGACGCCGTCGACGATGACGCGGTCACCTTCCTTCAGACCCGAGGCGACGACGACATCCGTCCCCTGGTTCGGCCCCAGGGTGACCCGGCGGAGCTCTACTTTGTCCGCGCTGTCTACGATCAGGACATAGGATCCGGCCTGGTCGATCTGCATGGCCGCCTGGGGCACGACAAGGCGCGGCTGTTCCTTGCGTTCCCGGACCACCACCGTGACGTACTGGCCATCGGTCAGCTGACGATCCGGATTCGGCAGGGTGGCGCGCATGAGCTGGGTGTCGGTTTGCTGATTGACCTGGACATCGGTGTAGTTCCAGATTCCGGGAAGGGGATACTCCTCGCCATTGGCGAAGCGCACCACGATCTCGATCTTGATCTGCTGGCCGTTCTGTTCCTTGCGCGACTGGCGGATGTCCTCGAGCTGCTGCTCGCTGACCGGGAACAGGGCATAGATCGGATCCTGACTGACGATTGTCGCCAGCACGCCGCTGGCGGCGTTGACCAGATTGCCCTGGGTGTAGGCGGTCCTGCCGATGCGCCCATCGATGGGGGCACGGATGTCCGTGTAGCCGAGGTTGATCTGGGCCTGGGCGAGAGCCGCCTGAGTCTGGAGAATCTGGGCCCGGGCCGTATCGAGGGCCGCTTTGTCTTGGTCCACGGTAGCCTGGGGCGTGAACTGCTTCTTCAGCAGCTCGAGCGAGCGATTGTACTGAAGCTCCGCGTTGATAGCCGTGGCCTCAGCGGCGGCGACATTGGCCCGGGCCTGATCCACCAGGGCCTGATAGGGTGGCTTCTCGATCTGATAGAGCAGGTCTCCCGTCTTGACGTCCTGGCCTTCCCGGAACAGGACCTTGTCCAGGAATCCCTCGACCCGGGCGCGGAGCGCCACGATGCCGATGGCCTGGATCCGCCCCACGAACTCATAGGATCGCGCGACGCCCTTGATCGCCGCAAGCTGGACACCGACCGCGGGCGGCGGCGGTGCCGCCTGCTGGGAAGCGTCTTTCTGTCCGCAGCCGGCCAACAGGGTGACCAGGAGAGCGCATGCTGCCAGGCGCCGGTTCCGCTCCATTTCCTGGCCCGTTCGATAGCGGCACATGGCCAATCCCCTTTCGTGCTGGCCTCGGGCGGTGGCAGGTCCACGCTCCAAAAAGCGTTCAGGCGTCGCAAATTCAAATTAAAGGCATGACCGGACGGCTTGACTGCGTCGGAGGCCGAAGGTTGAACCTTCAGCCCAGCTTAGCGCACATCTCGAAAAACAATCCTACCGGCCTCGATGGCTTCTGCCAAACGGCCAGTGCCGACAGTATCGATCATCGATGTGACAGGCTCTAGGCGCTGGCCTCTCACGCGCCAGTGCGAGGTTTTGGTGCGGTTATGACCGCCGGAGGGACGGGACGGCCATCCATCGGCAGCCACCGAAGCACGGCGCGAGGCGGAGTGACCTGCCCTTGTTCGGCATGGGTTGCCTGCCAGTGGAGATCGCCGGGGCCGTCCACGGTGTTGCCATTGGCTATGACCGGCCCGTTTTGGGCGATATAGGCAGCAATGTTCAGCAAGAACCCGGCCACCTCTCCGGTCTTGTATCGGGCGGAGGGAAAGATCGCCTCGTGATCGGCGGCATCGAGTTGCGCCATGCCCACCGTGTCCATCAGGCACCAGCCTTTCGCCCTGTCGTCGAGATTATAGAGGCGAACGTTGCACCAAACGTCGATGGGAAGCCCCCCTTCGGCGTCGGCGCGCGAAAAATAGTCGGCGAATCGCTTGGGCTCCCATACGCGTTCGCCCGCCGGATCGAAGTAGCTGATGGCCTGCGGCAATCCGGCGAGCACAGCGGCAACCCGCGTCACGAACTTCAACTCGCTGAGGGGTTCATAGTCCGTGGGCATGACGAGCGAGTCCTTTGACGCGTTGACAAGATATGTGGTGCGGACGCGCAGAAATGCCTTGCTGCTGAGAGGCACGGTCTTGCCTTCCGCCCATTGCCAGGACTGCTGGCAAGCCCGCTTGAGAGAAAAAGGCCAAGTCACACCGAAATGACCCATGTGCCAGGCACCGAAGAGTTCGGTCTCTCGCTCGGCATCGCCCATTTGATCCGGCCAGGGACGGTCGATGAGATCGACAACTACGGTTCCATTGGCATCCGCTCGGAATGGTAGTGTGACAGAGAGGCTGCCCCGAAACCAGTCGGAGCTCCCTGGCTCGTTCGCTTGCGCCTGGAACGAACTCAACCGATCCAGGATGTCGTGCAGAGAAACGGGCGCTCGAAGCAGAATGACAAGGCACTGCGTGTAGAATCCCTTATGCGTCATTGCCTAACTCTCTTTGGGTCAGACCGTCCCAACCACTTCTCCGGCCTTCGACTCTCGACATGTCAAGGCGCTCGAAGGCGGCGACCATAGCATGATCGGTTGCAGCGGCACCACTTTCACCAGCAAAGGACGAATCATGTTTCTCGCCGCGCCAGCTGCAGAAGGCGACGGACATGATGGTTTCGTAGGGACGGGCCGAAGCGTCACTGTCCCGCGGACTCTGGTGCCAAGTGCGGGTCGCACATAGATTTGTCGCGGAAAGAGTCATGCCGATGGGAACGAGGAGTCCGATGGTGAAGCCGCCGCGGGTCGAGGAAACCGTCTGGATCGAGCTCGCCGACGGCTGCCGCCTGGCGGCGCGGCTGTGGTTGCCGGGCGACGGGCCGGCACCCGTGCCGGCCATCCTCGAATATCTGCCCTACCGCCGGCGCGATCGGCATCGGGGCGACGACGCCATCCTCCATCCGGCCTTCGCCGCTGCCGGCTATGCGGCGATCCGGGTCGACATGCGGGGCTCGGGCGATTCCGACAGACTGATGCAGGACGAATACACGGCCCAGGAATGGGCCGATGCGGTCGAGGTCATTGGCTGGATCGCGCGTCAGCCCTGGTGCAGCGGCGAGGTCGGCATGATCGGGCTCTCCTGGAGCGGCTTCAACGCGCTCCAGATCGCGGCGCTGGCGCCGCCGGCCTTGAAAGCGATCGTCACCACCTGCGCCTCGGACGATCGCTATGCCGACGACATGCATTACATGGGCGGGGCATTGCTGAACGACAATCTGCAATACGGCGCGACGCTGTTCACCTGGCTCGCGACACCGCCCGATCCGGCCATTGTCGGCGAGCGCTGGCGAGACATGTGGCTCGCAAGGCTGGCGGCCGTCGAGCCACCGGCGGCGCGCTGGATGGGTCACAGCGATCGCGACGCCTATTGGCGAAGCGGATCTGTGGCGGAGGACTACGGCCGGATCAAGGCCGCCGTGCTCGCCGTGGGCGGCTGGGCCGACGGCTACGTCAACGCGGTGCTGCGCCTGCTCAGTGGCTTGCAAGGGCCGCGCAAGGGCTTGATCGGGCCCTGGGGCCATGCCTATCCCCACGTTGCCACGCCGGGGCCGGGAGTCGATTTCATCGGCTATGTCGTGCGCTGGTGGGACCATTGGCTGAAGGGCCGCGACAGCGGCCTCATGAAAGAGCCGATGCTGACTGCCTGGATGCAGGAAAGCGAGCCGCCCCGCGCCCGCTACGCGCAGCGACGCGGGCGCTGGATTGCCGAGCCCAGCTGGCCGAGCGCGAATGTCGCCGAGCGAACCTGGCATCTGTCGGAGCATGGCCTCGCCAATGAAGCTGCAGCGCTCAAGCGTTCGATTTGCTCCCCGACGACGGTGGGCCTCGCCTCGGGCGAATGGTGCCCCTACGGCTGGGGGCCGGACATGCCGACGGACCAGCGGGAGGATGATGCGGGTTCCCTCTGCTTCGATGGCGCCGTCCTCGACCGGCCGCTGCAGATTCTGGGCAACGCCAGGCTCACCGTCGAACTCGCCTCGGACCGGACGGGAGGCCTGCTGGCCGTGCGGCTGGGCGACCTGGCGCCGGACGGAAGCGCGCGGCGGATCACCTATGGCCTCATCAACCTGCAGCACCGCGAGGGCCATAAATGCGCGGTCGAGCTTCGGCCTGGCGAGCGCTATCGCGTCGTCGTCCGCCTCAAGGCCGTCGGCTATGAACTCCCGCCCGGCCACCGTCTGCGGATCGCGCTGTCGACTGCCTATTGGCCGCTCGCCATGCCGGGGCCAGATGGCGCCACGCTCGCCGTCTACGGCGGCGAGCTTTCATTGCCTTTGCGAGAGGGCGAGGCGGCGAAGCCGGTCGAACTTGGCCAGGCCTGGAGCCCCCCGCCGCTCGATGCCGAGGTTCTGGTGCGGCCCGAGCGCGGCCGGCTGAGGATCGTGCGGGCCGGCGAGGACGGACGCACGACCGTCCATGTGGTGCGGAACCTGGGGGCGATCAGGATCCCCGAGGTCGACCTTGAGCTGAAGGCCCTGGGCGCGGAGCGATACAGTATCCTGCCCGAGGATTCCTCGACGGCGCGCTCCGAGACCGAACGCCGGGCGGAATTCAGGCGGGGTGCCTGGCACGCGGCGGTCGCGACCAAGACGGTCCTCACGTCCGAAGGCGGCGACTGGCGATTCCTTGCCGACCTCGACGCCTATGAAGGCGGGGTCCGCATCTTCGCCCGCAGCTGGGATTTCAAGATCCGGCGTTCGACGGTGGGAGGGTCCTAGATCAGAGAGCTACGTCCGCCACCAAAGGCACGTGATCGCTGAAGCCGGATTGGCACCATTGTTCGAAGGAGCCGACGCTGACCGTGGTCATCCTGGCGATCCAGGCCTGGGGCAGGAAGATGTAGTCGATGTGATAGGTGGGGCCGTCCTTCTTGCGGTCTCGCCAGTAGAGGGTGGGTGCGCTCTCCTCGCCCTGGGCCTCGCCGTGAAAAGCGTGGTAGGCGCTTGTGAGGCCGAGCTCAGCCAGCGCGCCGACGGCCCAGGCCTGATTGATCAGCCAGCCGGGCCGGTCCCAATAGACGCTGTTGTTGAAATCGCCGGCCACCACGGTCGGGCCTTCGGCGAGGAAATCGCGGTAGTGGCTGAGCGCGAGGCGCAACGGACCCGGTTGACGCTTGCGCCTTATGCCGTCGCTGAAATTCTGGGCCCAGACGGCGAGAAGATTGAATCGCGCCGCGCCATCGACCCGGACGGGAGCGATATGTTTCAGGCTCCGCCGGTGCCCCGGTGCCAGCGTCACCCGATGGCCGTTGAAGCCGAAAACGGCAAGGCCCTTGTGGGGGCTCCTGCCGACCCAGACCGGTTCGCCGCTCAATCCGGCGAGATCGAGTCGCTGCCTCAGCCTGTCGGGCTCGGCGCATTCGCTGACGATCGCGAGGTCCGGACGCAGGGAAAGCAGGGCATCGAACTTCCGATGTAGCGCCATGTTGCAGTTCCAGGCGACGATCCGCATCCGGCCGCCGTCCCTGGAAATCACACGGCGCGGCCGGCGAGCAGGCCTTCGTAGACGGCTTCCTCGGCCGAACGGGGCGAGAGGCAGTCGCCGATATACTCGATCGGCAGACCGAGGCGCGCGAGATCGGCACCAAGTGCGGTCTCCGATTCGTGGCCCAAGGCCAGGACCACCGTATCCACCTGTTCGCAGACGATGGGCTCCTTCGACACGATATGCATGAGATAGGCCGTGTCCCGGTCGACGCCGAACAGCCGGGCATAGGGAATCACCTCGACGCCCAGGCGGTGCAGCTTCGCCGCCCAGTGGTCCCGGAGATACATCTGGAGGTTCTGGCCGGCATGGACCCCGTTGACGGCGAGGCGCACATGCCGGCCGTCGAGGGCGAGCTTCTCGGCCAGGCCCATGCCGATCCAGTCGCAGCGCCAATCCGCGATCACTACGCGGGACCCCGGATTGGCCTCAGACTTCAGCACGGCCCAGGCATCGACGACATGGCCCTCGTCCTTGCCTTCGATCGTCGGGAGATAGGGGTGGGCGCCGGTCGCGACGATGACGGCATCGGGCGCCATGGCCTGGATGGTCGTCGCGTCGACGGCCGTCTTCAGGCGAACCTCGACGCCGGCCTGGGCGAGCTCGCGCTCGAGGTTGGTTACCAAGCCGCCGAACTCCGCCCGGCCAGGCAGCATCTGGGCCAGCAGGGCCTGGCCGCCCAGGCGGGCAGATTTTTCGCAGAGGATGACCTGATGCCCGCGCAAGCCCGCCGTCGCCGCCGCCTTCATGCCCGCCGGCCCGCCGCCCACGACGACGATGCGCCGGCGCTGTGACGCCGCCGGCAGCTCGCCGAGCGTCAGTTCCCGGCCCGAGGCGGGGTTCTGAATGCAGGAAATCGCATAGCCCGCATGGTAGTGGCCGATGCAGGCCTGGTTGCAGGCGATGCAGGCGCGGATGTCGTCGAGCTTTCCCGCCTTGGCCTTGTTCGCCATCTCCGGGTCGGAAATCATGGCCCGGGTCATGCCGCACATGTCGGCCTGGCCGGAGGCCAGCACCTGCTCGGCGATCTGGGGCTGATTGATCCGCCCGGCGACGAAGACCGGCAGGCCGAGCGCCGCGCGCAGCGTGCCGGCCTGGGGCGCCACGTAGGCTTGCGCGATGTCCATGGGCGGCACGACATGGATCGAGCCGCCCAATCCCGCCATGGAGCCGATGGTGGCGTTGACGTAGTCGATCGCGCCCAGCCGCTTCAACTCCTGGCAGACCGCGATCACCTCCGACGCTTCCAGCCCGTCCGCCTCGATCTCCTCGACGGAAATCCGGATGCCGAGGATCATCGTCTCCGGCACATTGGCGCGGATCGCACGAAGGGCCTGCACCAGAGCCCGCATCCGGTTTTCCCGCGATCCGCCGTAGGAATCCTGGCGCCTGTTGGTGAGCGGATTGAGGAACTGGGAAAACAACAGGCCATGGCTGGTCAAAAGCTCGATCCCGTCGAGCCCGGCTTCGGCGAAGCGGGCGGCCGCGGCACCCGCCGCGGCGACGATCTCCTCGATCAGGGCCACGGGCATTTCGCGCGGCATGCTGTGGAAGCGGTTGTCCGGAATCGCTGACGGGGCGTAGGCAACCCCGCGCAGCCCCGCGGTCATGCGCTTGGAACAGCGGCCCGAATGGGAGAGCTGGCCGAAAAGGGCCGCGCCATGGCGATGCACCGCCTCGGCCAGTTTGCGATAGCCGGGGATGCAGTCATCCGTGGCGACGACGATCTCGGGCGAATCGGTGAATGTGGATTCGTGGAAGCGGGCCGCCTCCGCGATGATGAGCCCGACGCCACCCCTGGCCCTCGCCTCGTGATAGGCGATGAAATCATCCCCGGGCAGGCCGTCCTTGGCGAGATAGGTCTGGTGGCCGGTCGAAAGGATCCGATTCCGGATCGTGAGGCCGCGAAGCCTGAGGGGCGAAAACAGATGGACGAAATTGGACATGGTCTTCACAAGCCCTCACGGGTTCAGGCGGCCGCAGGGACAGGAAGTCGCCAGGGCTGCCCGCCTGGTTTGAAATCTCCGGCGCGCATCCGATTTCGATAGTCTATCCTTACACGCCCCGCAATTCGTAACCGGTTCACCTCATGAAAGTCTTCATCGCCGGCCTCGATACCGAGACCAACACGTTCGCGCCCATTCCCACCGGCTATCAGAGCTTCTCCGAGTGCTTCATGGCCCATGGCAATGGGACGAGCCTGGCGCCCAACTACGTCACCGGCCAGTTGCTGGTCTGGCGCCGGCGGGCCGAAGCGCGCGGCTGGCCGGTCGCGGAGGGGCTGTGCAGTTTCGCCGAGCCGGGCGGGCTGATCGTGCGCCGGGCCTACGAACGGCTGCGCGACGAGCTGCTCGAAGACCTGAAGCGGGCGCTGCCCGTGGACATGGTGGTGCTGGCCCTGCATGGCGCCATGGCCGCCGAGGGTTATGACGACTGCGAAGGGGACATCCTGGCGCGGGTGCGGGCGCTCGCCGGACCGAAGGCCGTGATCGGTGCCGAGCTCGATCTTCATTGCCATATCACCGAAGCCATGCTGCGCCATGCCACGGCGCTCATCGCTTACAAGGAGTATCCCCACGTCGATATCGCCGAGCGGGCCGATGAGTTGTTCACCCTTGTGGCCGACGCGGCCGAAGGCAAGACGCGGCCGACCATGGCCGCCTTCGACTGCCGGATGATCGGCACCTACCGCACCACCGAGCAGCCGCTGCGTGGCTATGTCGACCGCATGAAGGCGATGGAAGGAAAGGATGGGGTCCTTTCGGTCTCCCTCGGCCATGGTTTCCCCTGGGGCGATGTTCCCGATGTCGGCGCCAAGACGTTGGTCGTCACCGACAACGATCTTGCCAAGGCCGAGCGCCTGGCCCGCAAGCTGGGCGAAGAGTTCTTTTCGCTCCGCGAGCAGACTCGGCCGAGGTTTCTCACTATGGACGACGCGCTCGACCAGGCCCTCGCCATCGAGGGCGGTCCGGTGGTCATCGCCGACGTCTGCGACAATTCCGGCGGCGGCGCGCCGGGGGATTCGACCTTCTTCATCCGCCGCGTCAAGGAGCGCGGCATCACCAATGTGGCGAGCTGCTATTACTGGGATCCCATGGCCGTGCGCTTCTGCCAGGAGGCGGGTGTCGGCGCCCGCTTCGAGCTTCGCGTCGGCGGCAAATGCGGCAAGACCTCCGGCGATCCTCTCGATCTCATGGTTACCGTGAAGGGACTCGCCGACAACGTGACCCAGCGCTTCGGCCCGTCGCCGGTGGATCTGGGTTCGGTCGCCTGGATTTCAGCCGACGGCCTCGATCTGGTGCTCTCGACCCAGCGCAGCCAGGCCTTCCATCCCGAAGGGATGACCAAGGTCGGCCTCGACCCGACGACGCGCAAGATCGTGCTGGTGAAATCGACCCAGCATTTCCATGCCGGCTTCGCGCCCATCGCCAAGGCGATCCTCTATGTGGTCGGGCCCGAGGCGCTGCGCCAGGATTTCGAGGTGATCCCCTATACCAAGCTAACCCGGCCCTATTGGCCGAAGGTCGAGGATCCCTGGCGCTGAAGGCGGACGCCCTCCTCGCCGGACTGGTTCTCTGGATTCATGTCGGCGTCATTCTGTTCAACCTGTTCGGCCTGATCGCGGTTCCATTGGGTGCCTGGCGGGGCTGGGCGTTCGTCCGGGTCTTCTGGTGGCGGGCCTTGCATCTGGCCGCCTTGGCCATCGTCGCCCTCCAGGCGCTCTTCGGCCGCGCCTGCTTCTTGACGCTTTGGCAAACTGCGTTGCTTCAGAGTGCCGGCGAAACCGGCTCGGAAGTTCCGCTCATTCAGCGATGGGTCAGCAGGGCGATTTTCTGGCCCCTCCCGGTCTGGTTCTTTGCCCTGGTCTACGTCGCGGTCTGGATTTATGCCCTGGCGTTGTGGCGCCTCGTTCCGCCGCGCCGGCGCAGCCGGTAGGAGAGCTGGCCACCGGTCAAACGGCCGGTCTCTCGATCAGTGGCTGGGTGCTCGCGGGATCGGTGTCGAGCTCGCGGGCGGCACGGTGACCCGCATAGACAGCATGGGCGATGAGGGCCGGGGCGTCGCAGTCGCCAATCTTGGCGAGGCTGTTGATGCCCGCTGCCGCCAGTGCCTCGGGCCGCTCGGCCAGGCTGCGATATAGCTCGTCCTCAGGCTCGCGCAACGTGACCGTGATTACGCCGGCGGCGGCCAAGGTTTCGCGCTTGCCCGTGAATATGCAATCGAGGGCCAGGGCTTCGCCGTCATAGCCTCCGGCGGCGCGGCTGGTGCGGATTTCCACGTCCAGCTCGAGAAGCCGTCGGTTCGTGCGATCATGCTCGTCGGTGAAGCGCGACCAGGCGGCCGCGGTGCCGCCGGTGGTGACAAGCGTGGCCTGCCGGCCATGGCGGTGGACCAGCTCGGCGAGCACGGCGGCCATGTAATACTGGTCGTCGTCGAAGATCGCGACCCGCCCCCTCGGCAGGCGGGCGAGATATGCCTCGGCATCCGACATCAGGTCGTCGGGCGTGGCGACCGCCGGATGGTCGAAACCCGGAATCGGCTCGCGCAGCGTTCGACCGATTCCGTCCCCGCGCCAGCGGGCGCCGGTCGCCAACAGGACCCGCGGAACGCCGAATTCCAGGACATGGGCCGCCGTCAAGCGGCTATCCAGATAGACCTCCACGTTGGGCATCTGGGCCAGGCGCTGAAGCCGCCAGTCCCGCACCCGGGCCCACTCCGCTAAGCCGGGGAGGCGGCTCTCGCGGCTGACCCGGCCGCCCAATGTCCGTTCCGCCTCGGCGAGTTGGACCCGGTAGCCCCGCTGTCCGAGCGCCCTGGCCGCTTCCAGTCCAGCAGGCCCGCCGCCGACTACTAGTACCGAATCCTCGGAAGCCTTCGACGCGATCTTCTCGGGATGCCAGCCTCGGCGCCATTCCTCGCCCATGGTCGGGTTCTGAGTGCAGCGCAGCGGCACGCCACGGCTATTGCTGGCGTAACAGATGTTGCACCCGATGCATTCGCGGATCTCGTCCTGTCGGCCCTCCTCGATCTTGCGCGGCAGGAAGGGGTCGGCGATGGAGGGTCGAGCCGCACCGATGAAGTCGAGCACGCCGCGCCTAACCTGGCCGACCATGGCGTCCGGCGATGTGAAGCGTCCGACGCCGACCACTGGCTTGCCGGTGATGCGCCGGACATGGGCGACATGGCCTTCGAGAGCGCCTTCCTTGACGAAGCGCGAACTGCCCATCTCCAGGCTGTAATCGTCGCCAACCACATCCCACAGATCCGGCAGGTCCTTCAGCAGCTCGATCATGTCGCTGTATTCGCCGGGCTCGGGTTTGTCCTCCCGGCTATGGGCCGCGGTGAACCGGATGGCCAGTGCGCGTGTGGGTCCGATTGCTTCCCGGGTCTCCTCGAGGAGTTCGCGAAGCAGACGCACGCGGTTCTCGAGCGACCCGCCGTATTCATCCTGCCGGGGATTGGTCTGCCGCGACAGGAAGTGGTGGAGCAGGTAGCCATGGGTCGCATAGACGTAGACGATGTCGAAACCCGCCTCGCAGGCGCGCTTGGCGGCGTCGCGATGCCACAGCCGGATGGCGCGGATGTCGGACTTGTCGAGACGGCGCGACTGCATCGGATCGCCTCGCGCCGGCAGGCTCACCAGGTCCAGAGGCGGCTCCCGAGAGGCGAGGTTGGCGATGTAGTTGCCGCCCAGCCACAGCTCGCAGCCGGCGAGCGCGCCATGCCGGTGCACCGCCTCGGTCATCAGGGCCTGAGCCCGGACGTCCTCGGCATTCCAGAGCCGAGAATAAGGATAGGGCTGATCGTCCGAACTGGGATGGATGGAGCAATATTCGGTATTGACCACAGCCCAACCGCCTTCGGCCTTCATCCCGCGCATCGCGGCCAATGTGCGTGGCAGGGCCCAGCCCATGCCCGTGCAATGAGGTACCTGGTAGAAGCGATTGCGCGCCGTCAGGGGACCAATCCTGACCGGCTCGAACAGAATGTCGTAACGCGGATCGCGTAACAAAGCCGTCCTCGCTTCACCCGAACGTTTCGAGGCGCGGCAGCATAGAGGCTCAAGCCGGCGCTGCCGAGTCTCCATGGGCGCGATGTGGGCATCGGCCTGCGCCTTGATCTGACGGCCTGCACCCGGTATCGATCCCAGTCATGGCGGACACCAGCACGGCCCTGAAGGCGCTCCTCGACAGCATGAGCGACGGCGTCTGCATCCTCGACGGCGCCGGGCTGGTAGTCGCCGTGAACCGGCGATTGGCCGAATTGCTCGACTTTTCGCCCGGTTTCCTTCGCTCCGGCGATCCGGCCAAAAAGCTCTTCGACCATATGCGCCGGGTCGCCGGGATCGGGCTTGAACCGGCCGGCGGACCGGCGAAGCCCTTTCGTCATGAGGCGCGGCGGTCCGATGGATCGGTCTTGGATATCCGAGGGGATCTTGAGCCAGCGGGTGGGCTGGTCGTCACCGTCGCCGATGTCAGCGAAGGCCATCGTCTGCGGGCGACCGAGGACATGCTGCGCCAGGCGCTCGACGCCATCGCCGACGGCTTCGCCGTATTCGATCCGAGCGACCGGCTGGTGATGATGAACAAGCTCTACATCGGATATGAGCCTCAGGACACCCAGGGTCCGCAGCTCGGCATCACCTTCGAAGACCTGATGCGCCAGGATCGCCGGCACCGCTTCTATCCTGACGTGGCCGGCCATGAGACTCCCTTCATCGAGGATCGCATCGCGGCCCATCGGGAAGGTGCGGGCCGGCCGGTCAACTTCCGCACCAGCGACGGCCGTTGGGCCCAGGCACGCGACTATCGCCTGCCGGACGGCAGCACCGTGGTGGTTCGCACCGATGTGAGCGAGCTCGTCGAGCGCGACCGATCGCTGAGGGAAAGCCAGGCCGGCCTCGCCGCCGCCCAGCGCATCGCCAAGCTCGGCAGCTGGGAGCTGGATCTGGCCGATCTGGACAATCTCGGCAGCAATGCGCTGCGCTGGTCGGACGAGACCTTCCGCATCTTCGGTTACGAGCCGAACCAGATCGAGGTCTCGAACGAGGGCTTCTTCCGCGCCGTCCATCCCGACGACAGGGAGAAGATCCGCGAGGCCGTCGGGCGCGCGATCAAAACCGGCGTCGCCTACAGCATCGAACATCGGGTCATCCGTCCCGACGGCAGCGAAATCGTGGTCCATGAGAGATCGGACATCGTGTCCGATCCCGACGGCCGGCCCGTCAAGATGATCGGGACGATCCAGGACGTGACCGAACAGCGTGCGGCAGAGCGAAAGCGCGACGAGTTTCGAGCGCTGCTCGAGGCCACGTCCGAGGCCTCTCCCGACGGCATCCTGGTGACCGACGCGGACGGCCGGTACCTCTTCTGGAACCGGCGCTTCAAGGAGATGTGGAATCTCTCCGACGCATATCTCAACCGGCGCCGCGCCGACGGGTTGGGGCCCGGCGCCGACGTCAGTCCCTTTATCGATCAGATGGTGGAGCCGCGGCTGGTCCTGGACGAGATCGGCCGGATCTATCATCGGAACGAGCAGCCGAAGACCCGGATTGCCGACCTCGCGCTGAAGGACGGGCGCGTGTTCGACCGGCACGCCGCGCGCGTTGCCGCCGGCAAGCTTCCCTATGCGACCGTGGCCTGGCTCTACCGCGACGTGACCGAGCAAAGGAAGCAGGGTGCGTCACTGGCCGAGACGGAGCGGCTGACGGCGGTCGGCGAAATGGCGGGTGGCATGGCCCATGAGCTGAACAATCTTCTGCTGGTCATCGGCGGCAATCTCGAATTGGTCGAAGCCCAGGATCGCGGTTCGGTGGCCGACTCGGCGGCGCAATACTTGGCGACGGCCCACGCCGCCGTCGGGCGCGGCGCGGAGCTGATCAGGCATCTGCTGACGTTCTCGCGCCGCCAGCCCTTGTTGCCGAGGCTGCTCGACGTCAACGCGTTCCTCACGGATATGATGAACGTGATGGCGCGTCTTCTCGGCAACAAGGTGGCCCTGAAAATCCGGCCGGGCGATGGCCTGTGGAAGACCATCGTCGATCCCGGATTCCTGCAGACGACCCTCGTCAGTCTGGCGACCAACGCTCGCGACGCCATGCCCTCCGGCGGAACGCTGGTGATCGAAACGGCCAATCGGACAATCGATCGGGCCGAGGCAGGTGCCGAGGCGACGGCCGGCGAATACGTGCTGATCACCGTGACCGACGAGGGCGCCGGCATGCCGCCGGAAGTCGCCAAGCGCGCCTTCGAGCCGTTTTTCACCACCAAGCCGATCGGCAAGGGTACCGGCCTCGGCCTCAGCGTCGTGTACGGATTCGTCAAGCAGTCGGGCGGCCACATAGCGATCCGCAGCGCCCAGGGTCAGGGAACCGCGATCGCTATCTACCTGCCGCGTGCGCTCTCCGAGCCTGTCGCCGCCGCTGATGCCTCGGCCGCTCCGGCCGCCATGGGAAACGAGGAAAGCATTCTCCTGGTGGAGGACGACCCAGCGGTAAGGGCCGTAGCGCGGGCATTCCTGCGTGACCTCGGTTACCGCGTGCTCGAAGCGGAAAACGGTGAGAAGGCGTTGGAGGTTCTGCGCTCGGCCGAGCCCATCGACCTGCTGTTCACCGATATCGCACTGGCCGACGGCCTGAACGGGGCCGAGGTCGCCCGGGCCGCTGAGACGCTGCGTCCCGGCCTCAAGGTGCTGTTCACTTCGGGACGGACCGAAGAGGCTCTCATCCACCAGGGCGGCTTGGAGCCCGGCATGAAGCTCTTGGCGAAACCCTATCGCAAACGCGATCTGGCGAGCGCCATCGGGGCGCTGCTTTAGCCTTCCAGTGGTCTTCCGTCACTCCATCCTGCCGTTGAGGAAGGATCCCGGCGGCGGCTGCCAGACGACCATGGCCTGGCCGCCGCCGCGATTGGTCACCTCGATCTCGTAGCCGCTGTCCTCGGTGCACTCGCCCGGGGTCAAGGTTCGCGGATCGCGGGGATGGATGATGGCCGTGATGGTGGCGCTGCTGGTGAAGTCGTTGCAAAGCCGCACCGGCACATAGCCCTGAAAGCCCATGATGGGGATCTTCCTGGTCTCGCCCGGCTGCAGGGTCACGTTGCCGAAGTTCTGCGCGCGGGCGGGCGGGGCCGCCAGCAGGCCGCCAAGGACGACGGCGCAGACGGCCGCCTTAGGCACCGCCGAAAAGGGACGAGTCTTGCCTTCGCGATTCCCCAGCGCTTTCATCGCTTGAAACCATGTGGCTTCGATGCGGGCGCTTCAATTCACAAGCCCGTGGTGCCGGCGTGAACTTCAGGCGGGTTGCCCGTCCGCAGGCAGCACCAGCCCAAGGCTCCCGGCCGCTTCCACGATACCCGCCCAAGTGACCGGATCGACGGGCACGCCTTCGGCCATGCGTCGCGCCCGGCTGAGGCGCTCGGGATCGCCTGGGATCAGGACCGGCTCGCCGGCCTTGCGCGGGGGTGACGCCGTGACATAGCCGGTCATGGCCGCGATCTCCTGCCTGATCCATTCCATATCGCCGATGCGGGCCGGATCGAGGATGAAGGCAAGCATGCTGTTGGTGATCGTGTCCTGGGTCTGGTTCTCAGGCCGCAGGGTCCCGCCGCCGGCAATGGCGCCGGCCAGGAGATCGCAGATGAGCGAGAACGCGTAGCCCTTATGCTCGCCGAAGGGCAGCAGCGCGCCGTTCGGTGTGTCGAAGAGGACCTGCGGGTCGTCGCTCGGCTCGCCCGCGGCATCGAGCACGCAATCCGGCGCCAAGCGCCGGCCTTCGTTCTTGGCGACCCGGAGCTTTCCCAGGGCTACCTTGCTGGTTGCCATGTCCAGGATCGCCGGACGCCCCGGCTCGCCCGCCGGCAGGGCGATGCAGACCGGGTTGGTGCCGAGCCGCGCGTGCCGGCCTCTGTACGGCGCGACGTGGGGCTCGTGTCCGATCACATTGACGAAATGCAGGGATACCAGCCCCGCTGCGGCGCATTGCTCGCCATAGGCGCCGACCCGGCCGATGTGATAGGCGTTGCGAAGCGCCACCGCGGCGAGGCCGGACCGCTCGGCCTCGGCTATGCCGAGTGCGATGGCCTCTCCCGCCACCACCTGGCCGTAACCGCGCTCGCCGTCATAGACGATGATGGCGCCGTCTTCCCCGACGAGACGCCCCCGCCGGTTGGGAACGACGCTGCCCTGGGCCAGGTGCCGCAGATAGCTCGGGATCATTCCCACGCCATGGCTGTCATGGCCGCGAAGATTGGCCTCTACCAGGTGGCCGGCGACGATCTCGGCTTCTGCCGGCTCGCTCCCGCCGGCGGTGAAGATGCGGACCGCGAAGTCGCGGAGCTGGCGATGGTCGAGGAGCATATTCCGGTCACTCTTCCGTGGTTGCGCCGTTCGCTTTGGGTCCGCCACGGTATATGCTCCGCCCGGTTTGTCCCAGCATGTCTCTGCATCCCAGGAGGTCGCCGATGGCGTTGACGTTTTATTGTGGCTCGGGCTCGCCCTATGCCTGGAAAGTATGGCTGGCCCTTGAGCATAAGGGCATTCCCTATGAATTCCGGCTGCTTTCCTTCGATGCCGGGGATACCAAGACGCCCCAGTTCCTGGCCCTCAATCCGCGGGGCCGGGTCCCGACCATTGTCGATGACGGCTATGCTTTGTGGGAGTCCTCGGCCATTCTTGAGTACCTGGAAGAGCGCTATCCCGAAAAGCCGCTGCTGCCGGGCGATGCCAAGATGCGCGCCGCCGCCCGGCGCATCGCCGCCGAGGCCGATGCCTACCTCGCGTCCGTCAACGGCCCGCTGTTCGAACTGACGCTGTTTCGGAAGGGCGAGGCCGACGCCGGAAAGATCGCGGAGGCCCAGAAGAAGGTCCTGGAGGAGCTCGCCTTGTACGAGAGCCAAGTGAAAGGCCCCTATATCCTGGGCCCCATCTCCTTGGCCGATTTCGCCCTCTATCCTCACGTCCGCCTGTTGAAGCGCATTGATGACCGGCAACCGGGCAACGGCATCGCCGATTCCCGCTTGCCGCCGAAGCTCGCCGCCTGGAAGAAGCAGGTCGAGGCCCTGCCTTACTACGCCAAGACGACCCCGCCACACTGGAAGGGCTGACAAGCAACCATACGGCGCGCTCCCTCTCTCACGGTTTCGAAGAGACGGGGAGCGCCCTGCGGTTCATGCCGACGTCCCTGGCCATGGAACGCCTGTAGACCTCGCGATAGTGGGGCTCGAGTTCCATGGCCGCGGTCTTCGCTTCGGCCATGACCCGCTGATGTTCGGGCAGGAGGGCCCGGACCTCGCGGCGCAGCTCGGCCTCGTCCAGGGTCAGGAGCTTTCCCTCGCGAACCACTTCGCGGCCGGCCACCATGACCAGGACGATGTCGGCGCCGTTCTCGCAGAAGACGAGCTGCCGGCGCAGGTCGTTGAGCGGCGTGAAGGCCAGACTGTCGAGATCGACGAGTATGAGGTCGGCCGCCTGTCCAGGCGCCAGCACGCCGAAGGGCCGGGGGGCGCGCATGCCTCTCGCCCCGCCCGACGTGGCCGCGCGCAGGAGCTCGAGTGCCCGGGGCCAATGGCGGTCATCGGTCTCGGTGAGCGTATGGATCAGCCCCGTCACATGCATCACGTTCCAGACGCTGGCGCTGTCGTTGAGGCAGGCCTCGTCGGTGCCAAGGCAGAACGGGACGCCATGATCGCGGATCAGCCGGAAGGGCATGATCCCGCTGCCGATGCGCAGGTTCGAGACCGTGTTGTGGGCGACGGTGCAGCCGGCCCGCGCGATGGCTTCGATGTCTTCCTCATCGGTCCACACGCAATGGATGGCGAGCACCCGCTCGTCCAATAGACCGAGGTGCTCCAGCTGGCGGACGAGGGAACGTCCGTAGCGTTCCTCGCCCAGCACCCGCTGGACCTTGGTTTCGAGGAGATGGATGTCGAAGGCGAGGTCGTGCTTGCGGCTGAGCTCCGACAGCGTGGCCATGTATTCCGGCGTCACCCGCTGGAGGGCCGAGCAGGAAACGGCGACGCCGATCCGCCCGCCGGCCGCGCCGTGCCAGCGCCGGATCGTGTCGGCGTACAGGTCCGCCATGGCCTGCCCGCTGATCAGTGGCACGCTGTCGATGCGCTGGCGCAGCGCGTCAGGCAACAGTTCGGAGAGGAACGGCGTCTTCTCGGACTCAGGCACGTTGTGCTGATCCAGAGTGACCGTCGCGCGCATGCCGCCGTCGACATAGGCCTGCATCACCCCATCGATGCTCGCCGTCGTCGGCCAGGGCAGATGGTAGTGGTCGTCGTGAACGGCGGTGACGCCCAGCTTCAGCATTTCGACGCAGCCGAGCAACGTGCGCAGGTAGTAGAACCTGGCCGCGCCTTCGTCGGTGGTGAGAGGCGTACCCTCGAAGGGCATCGAGACCTCGAGCGGCATGGGATCGAAGGCGCCCTTATAGAAGTTGCTCGATCCGTGGAGATGCCCGTTCACCAGCCCGGGCATGGCCAGCAGCCCGCTGGCATCGATCGTTCTCCCGCCAGGTTTGCCTGCGAGATCAGGGCCGATGGCAGCGATGGTATCGCCCTCGATCAGGATGTCGGCTCGTTCGTATTCGTGGTCCGAGGGATCGAGGGTCAAGACGCGGGCATTGCGGATCAGCGTGCTCACGGGATGGCATCCTTGTTTCGGGGGATTGTTCCAGGCGGCTGTCGCATTGTGTCACGGATGCGTAGGCGGCGCCCTTCCGCACGGCGGTTCAGAATGACAAACTCCCTCTCGCCATTTCAATCCTGGAGGCACCCGACCATGGCCGGAGCGCCGATTTTCGACTTGCTGATCCGCGGCGGAACGGTGATCGACGGAACCGGCGCGCCTCGGATGCGGGCCGATGTCGGGGTGACCGGCGACCGCATCGCTGCGGTGGGCGCGCTGCCGGAGGCGAGCGCCAAGCGCGTCGTCTCCGCGGCAGGCAAGATCGTGGCGCCGGGATTCATCGACGCCCATACCCACGACGACCGGGCACTGCTTTCCCATCCCGCCATGGCCTTCAAGGTCACGCAAGGCGTCACCAGCCTGATCGCCGGCAATTGCGGGGTCAGCCTGGCGCCCTACGTCTGCCCCGGCCCGCCGCCGGCCTCCCTCGGCCTGCTGGGCGCCGACCCGGGCTGGTTTCGTTTCGAGCGGTTCGCCGACTATGTGGCGGCGCTGCAGCTGCTGCAGCCATCGGTCAATTGCGGCCTGCTGGTGGGCCATACGACCCTGCGCTACGGCGTCATGGATCGCTTCGACCGGGCGGCGAGCGCCAGCGAGACGGAAGCCATGGCCGAGCGCGTGGACGAAGCAATGGAAGCGGGCGCCATCGGCGTCAGCACCGGGCTCGACTATGCCGAGGCGGTCGGATCCTCCTTCGAGGAGGTGCTGGCCTTGGTGAAGCGGGCCAAGCGCCATGGCGGACTCTATTGCAGCCATCATCGGAACTATTTCCAGCATGTGGAGGAGGCGCTTCAGGAACTGTTCCGCCTCGCCGAGGCGTCCGGCGCGCCGGCCATCGTTTCCCATCACCAGGTGTCCGGGCGCGACAATCACGGCAAGGCGCCGAAGACGCTCGCCATGATCGAGGCCGCGCGCGCCCGTACGCCGTTGGGGCTCGACGTCTATCCCTATGCCGCGAGCTCCAAGACGCTCGATCCCGAACGCGCCAAGGCGGGAGTGCGCATCCTCATCACCTGGTCCACGTCCCATCCCGAGATGGCCGGGCGCGAGCTCGCCGACATCGCCGGCGAATGGCAGCTATCGGCCAAGGAGGCGGCCGAGCGCCTGCTGCCCGGCGGCGCGATCTATTTCCAGCTCGACGAGGCCGACGTGCGGGCGATCCTGAAATATCCCCATGCCATGATCGGCTCCGACGGCCTGCCCCACGACGTGTTCCCGCATCCGAGGCTCTGGGGAACCTTCCCGCGGGTGCTGGGCCATTATTCCCGCGACGAGGGGCTGTTTCCCCTGGAAGAGGCGGTGCGGCGCATGACCAGCCTGCCGGCCGCCTGGTTCGGCCTGCCCGATCGCGGCGTCGTCCGCGAGGGTGCCTTCGCCGACCTCGTGGTCTTCGATCCCGAGACCGTGGCCGACCGCAGCACCTTCCTAAAACCGACCGAGCCGGCGGCCGGGATCGAGATGGTGATCTGTAACGGCCGGGTCACGGCGGAGGGCGGCCAGGCGACGGGCACGGGCGCGGGACGGGTGCTGCGGCGGGATGCAAGACTGACGCCCTGGCCTTAGGGGCGGCAAACCCGGTTGTTCTGCACTTTATGTTTTACAACTTGGGGCGTATCCGTGAGTCTCTGCGTATAACGCCCGCAATGGCGACAGGGATCAGTGACCATGTCTGGTCGCTAGAGGAGGTCGCTGGGCTAGCTGCGTAGGAGTGACTGGGGCCGTGACGAAAGAGGACGACCCATTCGAAAGGATTCCAGTGTGGTTGATAGTGGTCAGCGTCGTCATACTCGCTGTCGTCATTTTTCTTTTGGTCGTTTACGTAAATCCATATGGCTTTCTCTTTTGTTTGCTACCTGTCGCCCTCATTTGGTGCCCAGAATGTGTGGGGTGGCTGATCCGCAAACTCGACGGTCCAGACCGAAACTGAGGCACTATCCCAAATCCGCCCCCGGTTGACGCGGCTCGGGCCCGGCTCCTACCATGGCGCCGCCATGCGGGATTCCGGAGATTCCTGCACTAGCGCGATCTCCTGAGCTCTCGTCGACCGGCCTCCCGGTGGCATAGAGCGCCTATGAGGCGCCGTGGTCTTGGGAGGAATCGATGGCCAATCTCGATACCGGCAACACCGGATTCATGATCCTGTGCAGCAGCCTGGTCATGCTCATGACCCCGGGCCTCGCCTTCTTCTATGGCGGGCTGGTGAGCCGGAAGAACGTGCTCGCCATCATGATGCAGTCCTTCGTGTCCATGGGCTGGACCACGGTGCTCTGGTTCGTCGTCGGCTATTCGCTGTGCTTCTCGGGCGACGTTGGCGGGATCATCGGCAATCTGGACATGGCGTTCCTGCACGGCGTGACGCTCGCCACGCCGTCGCCGACGCCTGGCATTCCGCTGTTCGTGCATATCGCCTATCAGATGATGTTCGCCATCATCACCCCGGCGCTCATCACCGGCGCGTTCGCCAACCGGGTCACTTTCAAGGCCTATATGGCCTTCCTGACGCTCTGGCTCTTGTTCGTCTATTTCCCCTTCGTGCACATGATCTGGGGCGGTGGCATCCTGCAGCGCTGGGGCGTGCTGGATTTCGCCGGCGGCATCGTCGTGCACAACACCGCCGGCATGGCGGCGCTGGCCTCGATCCTCTTCGTCGGACGGCGCCGGGTGATGGACGCCGGGCCGCACAGCGTGCCGCTGGTGGCGCTCGGCACCGGCCTGCTCTGGTTCGGCTGGTATGGCTTCAACGCGGGTAGCGAATTCCGGGTCGATTCGGTAACTGCGGTCGCCTTCCTCAACACCGACGTCGCGGCCTCCTTCGCCGCCGTCACCTGGATGGTGGTGGGCTGGTGGCATGACAAGCGCCCGACCTTCGTCGGCCTTCTGACCGGCGCGGTGGCGGGGCTTGCCACCGTCACGCCGGCCGCGGGCTATGTCTCGCCGCTGGCCGCGGTTATCATCGGCATCGCGTCGGGCGTCGTCTGCTATTTCGCCGTCGCCCTCAAGAACAAGCTCCAATGGGACGACGCGCTCGACGTCTGGGGGGTGCACGGCGTCGGCGGGGCGCTGGGCATCGTTCTCCTCGGCGTCTTCGCCTCGACCGCCTTCAACCCCGCCGGGACCGACGGCCTGGCATTAGGCAACCCCGGCTTCTTCGGCAAGCAGCTGGTGGCGGCCGCGGTTTCGTCGGTCTGGGCCTTCGCCTTCACTTACGGGATGCTGTGGCTGATCGACAAGGTGACGCCGGTGAAGGTCGAGCGGGCGGCGGAGGAGAGCGGCCTCGATTCCGCCCTCCATGGGGAGACGGCCTATCTCGGCACGCCGTGAGGTTCGGCCCGGCTTAGGCGAAGCGGTCTTCCAGCGGATAGCTCGACAGGATGTGCGGGCCCGCGTCGCCGATCAGCACCGGCTCCTCGAGCTTGACGCCCTCGGTGCCGCCGACTTCGCCGATATAGCTTTCGACGCAGACGATCATGCCGGCCGCGAGCAGTCCGTCATAGGCGCCCCATTGGGCGTCCTCGGCATACCAGACCAAAGGATATTCGACGCCAAGGCCGCAGCCATGGGCGATGTCGGCGTAGCGGTTGGCGAGGCAGCTCTCGGGCAAGCGGAAGGATTTCTCCGACAGCTCGACGAAGCTCATCCCCGGCCGGAGCAGGGCGATGTTGTGGTCGAGCTGCCGGCGGGCGAGATCGTGGAGCCGGCGCTGGGAATCGGTCGGTCGCCGGTCGCCTATGAGGAAGCTGCGCGAGATGTCCGTGTACCAGCCGTTGGGGCCGATCATGTCGGTGTCGAAGGAGAGCAGCTCGCCGGCCTGCATACGGCGGTCTGACGCCTCCTGGAACCAGGGATTGGTCCTGGGGCCGGAGACGAAGACCCGGGTCTCCTGGTATTCCCCGCCGCGCCGGACCGAGCCGGCAAGGAAGATCGACATCGCCTCCTGCTCGCTCATGCCGGGCTCGATCGCGGCGCGCATGTCGGCGACCGCGGCCTCGGTCTGGCGCAGCGAGGCGACGAAGGATTCGATTTCCAGCGGCGATTTGATCGCCCGGGCCAGCTCCATGGCGCCCTTGCCGTCGACGGCCGCGATCCCCTCCCGGGCGAGCGCCGCCATGGGCAGGACATCGCCGCGATCAAGCGCGAGGCGCCGATTGCCGGCGCCGTGGGTCTTGACCAGATCGGCGATCTCGGCGGCCCAGCGCCCAGCCATCTCCTCGCCGCGCCCGCCGACCGCCATGAAGTCCCAGGCAAGGGACGGACGCATCTCGTCGATGGTCTCCAGCCGCCGAGAGAGATGCATGGAACTCGGCAGCTCGAACAGCACCACCGGGCCTTGCGCGGCGACGAAGGCGTAGCGGCAGACGTTGTGCATCGTCCAAACCTGCATGTTCCGGCTGCCGGTCGCGTAGCGCAGGTTGATGGGGTCCGAAACCAGGATCCCGGCGACATCGGCCGCGGCCAGTTGCGCGCGTATCCGGGCGAGGCGGTAGGCACGGATCGCCCGCTCGTCGGACTCGGTTTGGCCAGCATCGCGGGATAGCGTCATGGATTCGCTTGTTCGATCTTTCATGGGACGGGGTAGCCTATCACGCCAACGGGCAACCGCGCCGCTGGCGCCGGCTTCGCTCCTCGACTAATTTCGGCCTCCGCTCCGGCTAGAGCAAGATCGGGTCAGCTTCTATCAAGCCGACCCGTGAATCAGGCCCTACATGTAAGGAGTAGAGCCTGATTCACGTCTCAAGCCGAGCAGGCTTGAGACGATCAGGCTCCAGGAGAACGAGCCGGGCAGGGGGAGATCAAGAGAGCCATGCTGAGCCCGACCGAGTCCCTGGGACTCTCCGGCGCCACTCTCGAAGGCCGCGTGTTGCGGGCTGTGCATCACGCCAGCGATTCCGCTCTTGGCCATGTCGCGGAGGGATTACGGGCGGACGCGCTCGCCAACGGCGTGGTCTACGAGCATGACAGCCAGCGCGAGGCGGTCAGGATCATGCTGCGCCCCTTGCTCGCCATGCCGGAGCAGCTGAGCTACGTCCACCATGTCTGTCTCTCCCTGGTGGAGGCGCTGAAGCAGGTTCCCCAGCTATACCTGGAGGACGAGGCCGTCCGGCGGCTGGTCGCCATCGCGCCGGAGGAAGAGCGCTGGCTGAGGGAGTTCTGGAGCCCCGCGCACCAACGCCTGAACCCGATCTACGGGCGGCTCGACGCGGTGTGCGACTTCACCGCCCAGGGTTGGCAGGATTCCCTCCAGTTCATGGAGCCGAACCTCTCGGGCGTCGGCGGCATCCATCTGTCGCCCGTGGCCGAAGAGCTGGTGATGCGCGACGCCGTGCCGGTCCTTCTTGGCCATGACCCCGAGCTCGCCATACAGCTGCCCCGCGATCAGCGGGAGCTGTTCGTCCAGGTGCTGATCGATCACGCCAAGGCGCTCGGCCGGCGATCCTGCAACCTTTGCTTCGTCGAGCCCAAATACGTCCATGAGGGTCCCGACGAGCAGTCGGCGTTGAGTCGGCATCTGGCCGAGCGCCACGGGCTCGTGATCGTCCATGCCGATCCCCGGGAACTGACGGTCCGGGGCGAGGAGGTCTACTACGGCGATGTCGAGATCGACGTGGCCTATCGGGACTACGAGACCCGCGACCTGCTCGCGCTGGAGGCCGAGCTCGGCCGGCCGTTGGACGCCATGCGCCTGCTGTTCCGCCAGAACCGCGTGGTTTCGTCGCTGACCGGCGACTTCGACCACAAGAGCTGCTGGGAGCTGCTGACGGATGCGGCTATCGCCGAGCGCTATTTCAGCGCCGAGGAATGCCGCCTGTTCCGGCGCCATGTGCTGTGGACCAGGGTCGCCGGCGACCGGCGGACCAGCCTGCCTCATGGCGGCGAGGGGGACCTCCTGGACTTTGCCCGCAAGCACCGGGAACAGCTGGTGCTGAAGCCGAACCGAAGTTATGGCGGCACCGGGGTCACGCTCGGCGCCGGCGTCGAGCCCGGCGAATGGGAGAGGCTGCTCGAGGAAGCTGCTGCCAAAGCCGATGATCCGCAGCAATCCTGGGTGCTGCAGACCGCGACCCGTCTGCCGGTGCATGAGTTCCCGGTGATCGAAGCGGACGGGCGGGTCTTCGGTGAGCCCTTCTACGCCGTCATGGGCTTCGCGCCGACGGAGAACGGGCTCGGCGTGGTTTGCCGCGTATCCCAGAAGCAGGTCGTCAATGTCGCCCAGCATGGCGGGCTGGCTGCGATGCTGGTGGCGAGCCCGCCCAGGGAGCTGCGCGTGCCCAAGCGCACCCAGGCCCGCGCCGAGGGGCCTGAGCGCGCTCTGAGGGCGCAGATTGCGGAAATCCGGCATCTCGACCAGGCCATCGGCCTCCTGGATTGGGACGAGGAGACCATGCTGCCTGGCGCCGGTCGCGCGGAACGCGGCGAGCAGCTCGCGACCCTGGAGGGTCTGCGCCATGGCCTGCTGTCCTCGGACCATCTGGGTGACCTGATCGGGGAGGTTGAGGCGGCCTCGCCTGAGGACGCGCGTTGGGCCCGCGAGCTGGTCCTGCTCCGGCGCCTGCGCCGCAACGCCATGGCGCTCCCCGAGAGCCTGGTGCGGGCCTTCGCCAATGCCAAGTCGCGCTCGCTTGGCGCCTGGGAAGCGGCGCGCGAGCGCGACGACTTCGCCCTCTTCGCTCCGGCCTTCGATCAGCTTCTGGTCCTGGTCCGCGAGCGGGCCCGGGCGCTGGCCCGCGGGCCGGAACCCTACGATGCGCTGCTGGACGAATACGAGCATGGGATGGATCGTGCGCGCCTCGAGCCGGTTCTGACGGCACTACGCGAACGCCTGGCGCCCATGCTGCGGGAGGTGGCCGGAAGCGGCGTTCCGTCCGATTCCGCGCTTGGCGGCCGGCGCTTTGCCGAGGCCGGGCAATGGGAGCTTTGCCGGCGCCTGCTACAGGCGCTGGGTTTCGATTTCGGCCGCGGGCGCCTCGACCGATCGACCCATCCCTTCACCCTGGTAGCGGGCTTCGATGATGTGCGCATCACCATCCGGCCTCAGGAAGACAATCTGACGGCCGGGCTTCTGGCCACGCTTCACGAGGGTGGCCATGGGCTCTACGACCAGGGCCTGCAGCGGGCGGATCGCGACTGGATCCTGGGCGAGGCGCCCAGCATGGGACTGCACGAAGCCCAGGCCCGGCTCTGGGAGAACCATATCGGCCGGGGTCCCGCCTTCTGGCAGTATTGGTTTCCGGCGATCGCGAACCGGTTCGGGCAAGCCGCGGACGGGTTGTCGCCGGAGATTTTCCATCGGGCCGTCAATGCCGTGCGCCCGGGCGTGATCCGCGTCGGTGCCGATCAGATGTCCTATCACCTGCATATCCTGCTTCGCTATGAGCTGGAGCTGGCGCTGCTGGCCGGCGACCTGAGGGTACGCGATCTGCCGGCCGCCTGGAACGAGCGCAGCGCCGCCCTGCTTGGGGTGAGGCCGGCCTGCGACCGCGATGGCGCCCTCCAGGACGTCCACTGGTCGCTCGGCATGTTCGGCTACTTTCCGAGCTACTCGATAGGCAGCCTCTACGCGGCCCAGCTGATCGAAGCCTATGAGCGCACGAACCCGCTGCAGGACGACATCCGGCGCGGCGATTGCGGCGGCCTTCTCGCCTGGCTGCGCCGGCATGTGCATCAGCCAGGCAATCGCCATTCGGCGGAAGAGGTCGTGACCCGGGCGACGGGCCAGGGTCTCGATGCGTCAGCCTTCTTCCGTCACCTCAGAGCCAACGTGCTGCCGCTCCACGCCTGACGGCACTGCGCCGGCGAGCTATTCCGCCTTGTAGGCCAGAATCGGGCCGGCATTGAGGCAGGCCATGAGGCCGCCGTCGACGGCGAGGCAGGCGCCAGTGACGAAGCCGGCGTCGTCGGATACCGCGAACAGCGCCATCTTCGCCACGTCCTCCGGCTGGCCCATGCGGCCGAGCGGATGGGCCTCGGCGAAGCGCTGGAGTTGGGCCGCCGGGTCGGCGGCGAAGGCGACCTCGCGGTGCATCATCGGCGTCTCGATGGCGCCCGGCAGCAGGGCGTTGACCCGGATGCCGAGCGGCGCGCCCTCGATGGCGAGCGCTCGCGTGAGGGCAGCCATGCCGCCCTTGGTCGCGGCATAGGCGGCGATGTCGCGCCCCGTCATGTAGGCATGAGGCGAGGCGGTCAACAGGATTGCGCCGCCCGCCGCCCTGCGTCGCATGTCCATCATAGCCTCGCGGCAACAATAGAAGGCGCCGCTCAGGTTGACCGAGACGATACGCTCCCAGTCCGCGTCGGTGGTGTCCCAAACTGACTTGCACAGCTCGATCCCGGCATTAGCGTGGAGAATGTCGACGCCGCCGAAATGGCTTACGGCCTCGGCGATAAGACTCTTGCAGTCCGCGCTCCGCCCGACGTCGGCGCGCATGAAGCGCGCCACGCCCTTCTGAGCTTCGATATCCGCCACTGTTCTGGCGCCTTCGACCGGATCGATGTCACCGACCAAGACCTTGGCACCGGCCTTAGCGTATGCAAGTGCACAGGCCCGCCCGATACCGGCGGCTCCGCCGGTGATGACGATGTTCTTTCCTGAAAGTAGGGGCATCGGCTCTACACCTCCGGATCGTGGGTCGGGTTTTCGAATATCCGCCCCGAAACCATAGGCGTCACCTGGAAAGACCTGGCGACAGCCTTGTTCAATATGCGCAAATGCGTGCCCCGCGTCGGCCTTTGGCACTCCATCGCCCATGATATCGAGAACAAGCAGGACTTTGTCGATAGGATCAGGAGCGATATGGAGGCCAAGTATGGCCGCTGGGCGGGGAAATAGGCGGGGTCGAAGAACGCCCGCTTCGAGATGGGAGCGGTCGCTATGGCAGGAGATTCCAGCAACAACCCGTCGCTGCGCCTCAGCGTTCTCGATCAGGCGCCAATCTCGGAAGGCTCCAGCGGCGGCCAGGCGCTGAGGAATTCCATCGACCTTGCCTGCCTGGCCGATCGGTTGGGCTACCACCGCTATTGGCTGGCCGAGCACCACGCCACGCCCATGCTGGCCTGCGCCAGCCCGGAAGCGCTGATCGGCCCCGTCGCCGCTGTCACCCGGCATCTCAAGGTGGGAAGCGGCGGCGTCATGCTGCCCCACTACAGCCCGGTCAAGGTGGCCGAGACCTTCAGTATGCTGGCCGGGCTCTACCCGGGCCGCATCGATCTCGGCATCGGGCGGGCGCCGGGCAGCGACCAGCGCTCGGCCTATGCCTTGCAGCGCGACCGCAGGCAGGCGGCACCCGACGATTTCCCCGAACAGCTGACCGAGCTGCTGGCCTATCTGGAAGACCAGATGCCGCCCGCCCATCCCTTCGCCAAGCTCGCCGAAACCCTACCCGGCCGGCCGGACAAGCCCGACATCTGGCTGCTCGGCTCATCGCCCCAGAGCGGCATCTGGGCCGCCGAGCTGGGGCTTCCCTACATGTTCGCCGATTTCATCAGCCCCCATGGCGAGGCCATCGCCGCCCGGTATCGCGAGGAATTCGCCGCCGGCGTGAGGGCGACCAAGCCGGAAATTGGCATCGCGGTTTCCGTCGTCTGCGCCGCCAGCGACGAGGAGGCCTGGCGGCTCTCCGCCAGCGTGCGGATGGCGATCATGCTGCTGCGCGCCGGCCGGCTCATCGCCGTTCCCAGCGTGGAGACGGCGATCGGCTATTTGACGCAAGAGGCGGGCTCGCCCGACGCCGGACCGAAATCCCGCCGGATGGTGACCGGCGCACCGCAAACCGTGCGCCGGGAGATCGAGGCGATTGCCGAGGAATACGGCGCCGAAGAAGTGATGATCGTCACCATCACCCATGACCATCAGCACCGCCGGCGATCCTATGAACTGATCGCCGAGGCGTTCGGACTGCGACCGGAGGCGCAAGACCCTTAGCGCGTCTGGCCTAACTAGGCTCCTTAGGCTCAGGCACTGACACATCGCGCTCCCAGCCTTCGTTCTCCAGACGGATATGCTGGATCATGACCGCGTTGCTGTTGGCGTCGAGCTCGGGCAGGGCCTGGTATTGCGAGACCCAGCAGCGATGGACCTGATAGGCGAGCGCCAGCTGCCCCGCCTCGTTGTAGACCTCGATCGTGATGTCCTTGCGGAAATCGGCGAGGCCCACTTCGCCGCCAAGCGCGGCGCCGAGACGCCAGGCCTTGTTGGCCCAGTCCTCGAAGGCGGTGTCATGGGTGACGCCACGCTCGAGCAGGATGGGGGCGAAAGCGGTGAAACCGGGGGACTTGCGCGGCGACGACGGATCGCCGCCTTCCCGGTGTTCGACCACTTCGGTGGTGCGGACGAGCGCGCTCACCTTGCTGACGCCGGCCACATATTTGCTGTCCCATTTGACCCGGAACTTGAAGTTCTTGTACGGGTCGAGGCGGTCTGCATTGACGGTGAATTCGGCCATCTTGCTTGATCCTCCTGCGGACTGGTCGGTTGCCTATGAAGACCCGCGCACGACCCGTCTCGGGTGGCCGATGATGGGACCCTTGGGAACGCTCCAACCCTCCGCGTCCAGCAACTGGGCGACCTGGGCGAGTTCGAATGCGCGCACCCGCAAGCGGCGTTTGCGCCTGGGGTCCGCGGTCGTCATGGCTCGGTCCAACAATTTTCGGGCTTCCTCGCGAACGGACGCCGGATCGGGCGGTCCGCTCTCGACATCGTCGTGCATCGGCCCAGCTCCCGTGGATTGCCAGTGGTTTGCCAGTCGCTTGATCGAGTCGTCGCGCCGCCGTCGCGCCCGATCAGTAGGGCCGCTTTGTATTAACGTCCGGCAAACGCTCGCGATGAATTTATCCGCCGTCGCGCGTCTCGGGCTTAGGGGCTCGCGTCTCCAGCGGGACCACGGGGAGACCTGCCTCGCGCCAGGCGGTGAAGCCGCCTTCCAGATGGCAGACGGGGGCGAGGCCCATGCGCTGGACGGTGTATGTCGCAAGGGCGGAGCGCCAGCCGGCGGCGCAGTAGAAGACGAATCTCTTGCCTGATGCGAAGATCGGCTTGTGGTAGGGGCTCGCCGGATCGACCCAGAATTCCAGCATGCCCCGCGGCGCGTGCAAGGCGCCGGGGATCAGGCCTTCCCTGGCAAGCTCGCGCACGTCGCGCACGTCGACGAACTGCACATTCGGGTCGCCCTGAAGCTTGGCCGCCTCGGCGGGCGAGAGCGCGGTGATCGATGCGTTGGCTTCCGCCAGCAGGGCCTCATATCCGATCTTCATGGGTGATCTCCTCGATTGCTGGCGGCATTCTCCCCTGCCAGACCGAACTCCGATAGGCTCTCATCATCGGGTGGTGACCCACAGCAAGAGGAGTCCTGAAGATATGGATCAGCCATCGCGTCGCAATGCCGGGCCCGGGTTCTCGACCCGCGCCATTCATCTGGGATACGACCCGGCGACGGAAAAGGGGGCGCTGATCCCGCCGATCTTCATGACTTCCACCTACGCGCTGGAGAGCGCCGAGGCAGGTGCTGAGATGTTCCGCGGCGAGCGGGCGGGTTACATCTACGGCCGCACGCGCAATCCGACCCAGGCGCTGCTCGAGGAGCGGCTGGCAAGCCTCGAAGGCGGAGAAGCCGGCTTGGCGCTGGCTTCCGGCATGGGGGCGATCACCAGCTTGATCTGGTCGCTCGTCAGCGCCGGCGACGAGGTCGTCATCGACCACACGATCTACGGCAGTTCCTTCGCCTTCTTCACCAAGGGCCTCGGCCGCTTCGGGGTCACGACGAGGCTTGCCGACCTGACCCGGCCCGAAACCCTGGAAGCCGTGCTCGGCAAGAAGACGCGGGTCGTGTTCTTCGAGACGCCGGCCAATCCCAATCTCCGAGTCATCGACATCCGACGGGTCGCCGACATCGCCCATGGGGCGGGGGCGAAAGTCGTGGTGGACAATACCTTCGCCTCGCCCGCTCTCCAGCGCCCCCTGGAATTCGGAGCCGATGTGGTAGTCCACTCGGCGACCAAGTATCTGGGCGGGCATGGCGACCTCCTGGCGGGAATCGTCGTCGGCTCGACCGAGCTCATCGGCCAGGTGCGAGGCATGGGCCTGCGCTGGCTGACGGGCGCCACCCTGTCGCCGCTGAATGCCTTCCTCATCCTGCGCGGCCTCAAGACCCTGGAGCTCAGGATGGAGCGCCACTCGCGTTCGGCCCTGGCGGTGGCCGAGCTGCTGGCGGAGCATCCGGCGGTCAGTCAGCTCTCCTATCCGGGCCTGCCGTCGTTTCCGCAATACGAGCTGGCAAGGCGCCAGATGTCGCGGCCGGGCGGCCTCATCGCCTTCGAGCTCAAGGGCGGGCTTTCCGCGGGGCTCGCCTTGATGAACGGACTGAAGCTCGCGACCCGGGCCGTCAGCCTGGGCGACGCGGAAACCCTGGTACAGCATCCCGCCACCATGACCCACGCGACCTACACGGCGGAGGAGCGCGCCGAGCACGGGATCGGCGATGGACTGCTCCGGCTCTCCATCGGCCTGGAAAATGTCGAGGACATCCTGGATGACGTTCAGCAGGCCCTGGACCGCGTCTAGCCCCTTGGCATGGGCGCTCCCATGACCCAGATTACTTCTGGTGCCGTATCCGATCCGCTGGCGCCGGCGGGTCGCCGGCTGGAAAGGAACCATGACCGAAAAGCCGCGCTCCGAACTCCCGATCGTCAAGCAACCCGATCCCGAGGAGTTCCAGTTCGACCTTAACCATGCGCTCGAATCCATCGTCACCTTGCAGACGATCGTGCCGCCGGATGCCTTTACCGCGTCCATCCTGGGGACCGAGCGTGGCGGCAGCGGCGTGGTCATCCGCGACAGCGGTCTCGTCCTCACCATCGGCTATCTGGTCACCGAGGCGGAGAGCATCTGGCTCACCGCCGCCGATGGCCGCGTCACGCCGGCCCACGCGTTGGCCTATGACCAGGAGACGGGGTTCGGCCTGGTCCAGGCGCTCGGCAAGCTCGGCCTGCCTGCCCTCGAACTCGGCCGGTCGAGCACGGTCGAGCCCGGCGACCCGGTTCTCGTCGCCGGTGGCGGAAAGCGCGAGTCCGTGCGTGCCCGGGTCGTCGCCAAGCAGGAGTTCGCGGGCTATTGGGAATACCTGTTGGACGAAGCGATTTTCACTGCGCCCGCCCATCCCTTCTGGGGCGGCACCGGCATGATCGGCCGGGACGGCAAGCTTCTGGGCATCGGTTCGCTCAACGTCCAGCAGACAAGCGCCAAGGGCCCGCCACGCGACATCAACATGATGGTGCCAACCGATCTGCTGCCCCCGGTGCTGGATGACCTGCTCGCCTATGGCCGGGTCAACAAACCGCCGCGACCCTGGCTCGGTCTCTATTCGGCCGAAAGCGAAGGCCGGATCCTGGTCGCCGAAGTTGTGGAGCAGGGCCCAGCGGCGACCGCAGGCATGCGCCGGGGCGACATCATCTCTGCCGTGCGCGACGCCAGCGTCGCCGATCTCGGCGACTTCTACCGCAAGGTCTGGAGTTCCGGCCCCGCGGGCACCGAGATTCCGATCGAAGTGGTACGCGACAAGCGCGCCCTGTGGCTTCGCGTCAAATCCGCCGACCGGAGCAGCTATCTGAAGGCGCCGAGACTGCAGTAAGGCCGAACGCTTCACGCCTTCCGCGGATCGTCCGGCACGGCGGCGCGGCGCAGCTGGCGACCCGAAGGGGGCGAGCCGAGCAGCGGCAGATCGAGGTAGATCAGCATGCCCTGGTCGGAGGAATTCTCGACCCGCACGCCCCCGCCCATGGCCTGCAGGTTTCGCCGCGCCGTCCACAGGCCGCTGACGTTGAGGACGGCGCTCACCTCTTTCGCTTCCTCCTCGACGCCGAGGGAGAAGCGCGGCTCGAACAGCCGATAGCTCTTTTCGGGCGGTATGCCGGGTCCGTTGTTGGCGACCGCGATCTCTGCCCGGGATTCCGTGCGCCGGAGCTGGATGGCCACATGGGAGCCTGCCGGCCGCGAGGTAATGACATCGTCGAGCACCGCCTCGATGGCGGTCTCGATCAATTCCTCGCTGCCCTCGACCCTGACATTGGCCATGATCTCGGCGTCCAGCATGATGCCGCGCCCTTCGGCGAGCGTGCCATAGGCACGGATCAGCCGGCGCAGCATGCGGCTGATATCCACCCGCCGGCGGGGCGGATCGTTGAGCTCGGCCACGGAATCGTCGACCCGGCGCGAATGGTCCACGAGGTCGTCCATGCGATCCACCATCTGGGACAGGACCTCGATCGCGCGGCGCGCGCCCGCGTTGGCCTCGGGAATGGCGTTGCTGAGGGGCAGGATCGACTGGCGCAGAATGGCGAGCGGTGTCTTCATGGCATGGGCGTCGTCCTCGGTGCGGCGGCGGATCTCCTCCGACCCGCGGCGGAGCGAGGCGACGAGCCGGTCGAGCTCGTCGGCGATGCGGTCCAATTCGGCGATCTGGTTCCTGGCCTGGAAGCTGGGCCCGTGCTGGGTGTCCCGGCGAATGGCGGCGGCCACCTCGCGGAACTGGGCGAGATTGCGCTGGAGTGCCACGATGACGCATAGCGTGAGCAGGGCGAGCCCGACATAGAGAATGGCCGCTCGCTCCACTTCGGGTCGCTGGTAGAAGGTCATGCTTTGATTGCTGCCGATCAGGTCCGCGGCCGGGTAGGCGAAGAGCACGGCCCAGCAGCCGGCGGCGGTGCCGACCGGCACGATCGAGGCCAGCGCGTCGCCAATTCCCGAAGGATCCGGATAGCGGCCGGTCCGTAGCGCGCCGGCTTGGCATGCCTCGGCCGCGATACGGCGCAGATCCTCACGGGGTCCTGCCTGATCCCCGTCGGCGCCACCGGCGTATTCGGCGATGGATGCTTGGCCGACGCGGTAGAAGCCCAGTTCATCCATGCGGTCGCTCGGGCGGAAGAGCAGTTGGACCCGGGCATCGCCTCCCGACAAACGGGAAAGTTCGCCCGCGGCTGCTGCAAAAGTTGTCGGGTCGCTGCCGTTGAGCGACGGCGCGATGGCCGCCGCGGCAATGCGGGCCTGGGTCTCGACGCTGCGTACAAGCAGCTCCTGCTGGCCCTGGTAGGCCTGCTCCAGGATCGAGTACAACGCCACCGGCACGGCCAAAAAGGCGCCGGTCAACAGGATAAGTGGAACCGCCAACGAGCGGCGAATGCGTCCTATCTTCACCGCAATACGTCCTGCTCCCGGAGACGTATGCCCTACCTAAGCATCTGACGTGGCAGTTAATTCCCAGTTAATGCCACAACTCGCACGCCGGCCGCCCAGCCGGCGCTGAACTCTTTCCCCAGCCAACACCCCACGGCCGCCCCCTCAGGCAGCCTTTGGCTTTGCTCAACCGGCATGCGGACGTTCCCCTAAAGCCGCCGATCCCGGTCATGCCCTAGCGCGCCAAGAGGTCTCTCTTCCCTGCCTCGAGCAAATCAGGCCAGAGCGCCCGAAGCCTCAGCCGGAGATCGGCAAGCGGCAGAGGAAGCATCCCATCCCGTCAGTTCGGCGCCAGAACCCCGACCCGACACCGATCCGGCCCGACGGGACTCAGTCGATAATCGCTTATATGGTCTGTGCGCCCAAGCCTTTCAAATGCATGGCCCAATGGACTTTGCCGCATGCGATCGGCGCATCGCGGCCGATGGCAGCCGAGCTGACACTCAATGCGAGAGGGAGTCGCTTCACGGGCCGGCTTGACCGCCTGGGGCCTTCATTCACCCGGCGGCAATATTTCCGGCGGGTCGAAGGCACTGACCCGCGGCGGCGGACCGACGAAGCGCTCCACCTCCACCAGGCAGCTGTGGGCACTCGGGCCCTGGCCCAGACGCGAGGATCCCTTGTCCAGGGTCAGGACGTTGGCGTTGCCATGCTTGCAGAGGCTGCCGATCTCGCCCGGCGTCTCGGGGTCATACCAGGCGCCCGTGGGCAGCTGGAGAACGCGCGGCTGGACGCTGTCGGTGACAATGGCCCCGGCAAGGCAAGCGCCCCGGTCGTTGAAAACCCTGACCACGTCGCCAGTCTTGATTCCGCGGGCCCCGGCATCGGCCGGGTTGATCCAGAGAGCCTCGCGGCCGCCGACCTTGGCGCGCCAGCTCGTCGCGCCGTTGTCGAGCTGGCCGTGGAGGCGCGTGCGCGGCTGGTTGGAAAGCAGATGCAGGGGGAAGCGATTGGCCAGGTCTGCCCCCAGCCACTCTTCCGGCTCGACCCAATAGGCGTGGCCGGGGCAGTCGTCATAGCCGAAGCCCGCGACCGTCTCCGAATAGATCTCGATCTTTCCCGAAGGCGTCGTAAGCGGATAGAGCTCGGGTGTCCGGCGGAAATCCTCCAACAGGACCGTCGGCTGGTCGGGCGCCGGGAACTCCACATGGCCCTTGGCCCAGAATTCCTCGAAGCTCGGCAGGCTGACGTTCCGGCGCCGGGCACGCTCCCGGTCGCTGTCATAGAAATGCCGCAGCCATTGCTCCTCGCTTCGGCCCTCGGTGAAGGCTTCCGCGAAACCCATGCGCCCGGCAAGCTCGGCGAAGACGGCGTAGTCGTCGCGCGCTTCGCCCACCGGTTCGATCGCCTTTTGCATAGCGAGGATGAAGGGATCGCGCGTCGCGCCGCCGATGTCGTTGCGCTCGAAGCTCGTGGTCGCCGGCAGGACGATGTCGGCATGACGTGCCAACGGGTTCCACCAGGGTTCATGGACGATGATGGTCTCCGGCTTGCGCCAGGCGGCGATGAGCCGGTTCAGATCCTGATGGTGATGAAAGGGATTGCCGCCTGCCCAATAGACCAGGCGGATGTCCGGGAAGACGATCTTCTTGCCGTCGAAATCGATGGTCGCTCCGGGGTTGAGCAGCATGTCGGCGATGCGGGCGACGGGGATGTACCGATCGACCGGATTGGCGCCCTCTGAAATTCGAAGCCGGCTCGTGGCATCCGCCGGTTGTCCGACATTGCCCTCGCAGGAATAGCCGAAACCGATCCCGCCGCCGGGAAGGCCGATCTGGCCCAGCATCGCCGCCAGGGTCACCGCGGCCCAATGGGTCTGCTCGCCATTGAGGCTGCGCTGCAGCGACCAGCTGATGGACAGCATGCTGCGTGTGGCCGCCATGCGCCGGGCCAGACTGCGGATGGTCTCGGCCTCGAGGCCCGAGATGGCCGCCGCCCAATCGGCGCTCTTGGGCACGCCGTCGCGCTCGCCCATGAGATAGGCGCAAAAGCGCTCGAAGCCCACGGTGTAGCGATCGAGGAAGGCCCGATCATGCAGGGACTCCGCGACCAGGGTGTGGGCCATGCCCAGCATGATCGCGGTGTCGGTGTTCGGGCGCGGACAAATCCATTCGGCATCGAGGAAATCGGCCATGTCGCTTTTGATCGGGCCGACATAGACGAAGCCGACGCCGTTGTCCCGGCAGCGCTTCAGCCAGCCGTCGGTGCTGTGATTGCCCGAACCGCCGGCGGCGATCTGGGCATTCTTCTGGGGCAGCCCGCCGAAGGCGACGACCAGCCGGCTGCTCTCGGCGATGCTGCGATAGTCGGTCAGGCTCTTCAGGACCTGATTGAAGTCGCCGAGGAAATGGGGAACGACCGCCTCCGCCGCCGCGCAGCTGTAGGAGCCGACGGAATCGGTGAAGCCGCCGAAGAGATTGAGGAACCGGTGCAGCAGGCTGCAGGCGTTGTGAAGCAGTCCGGCGCTGCCCCAGCCATAGGAACCGCCATAGATGGCCTCGTTGCCGAACTTGGACTTGACCCGGTTGAGCTCATTTTCCACGAGGGCGAGCGCCCGCTCCCAGGTGACCGGCACAAAGGGCTCCGCGCCGCGCTTCGCCCTGTTGCTCTCGACGCCTTTGGCCAGATAGCCGGCCCGGACCATGGGCCGAGAGATGCGGGTCTCGTGATAGACGGCGCCGGCCATGGATTCGATGATCGCAGACGGATTTTCGTCCTTGTCAAAGGCCTCGACGGCGACAAGCCGGCCTGCTTCGACCCTGGCCTTGATGGCGCCCCAATGCGCGGCGGAATGCTTCGTATCCATGATGGCGGTCAATTCGCTCCTGAACAGTCCTATCGCTGGGCGCGACCGGCCGCGAGCCAAACAGATATGGGGTGCTGCGTAAAGGCAGTAAGAGGGATTTCGGGCGATGCCGGATGTGTCGGGGCTGTTCCTGGAGGGGCGATTCGCCTATGATCGGTCGCGGTCAAAACGAGGGGGCGGATCATGAAACGCGCTCGAATTTTTGCGACACTGGTCGGTGCCGTGGGGCTTGCCGTGGCCTGGTCGGCCTCGGCCTTTGCCTGTGGCTCGGGAAAGATTCTGTTCGAGGACAAGTTCAGCAGCCTTGACCCCAGTTGGGGCATTACGCTCGGCGATGGCTGGGCGGTCGGCCAGGGGCTGAAGATGACGATGAAGCCGAACGACTCCAATCTGTATCTCAATCAAGCGTCGCTCTATGACAACTACGAAGTGTGCATGACGGTGACTTCGCAATTCACTGGCGACGACACCATCGATCCGTACATCGTCTTTTGGGGTGCCGACACCGACAACCTCTATGAGGCGGGCGTGGGCGCCCACTACGGGAAATATACCGTCTGGCGCAAACAGCGTGCGAAATGGCTGAACCCCGTCGCCTGGACCGAATCTTCGGCGGTGAAGAAGGGCAGCGGCGCGGTCAACGAGGTCAGCGTCACCGTCAACGGCAACCATGCGGTGATCAACATCAATGGCCAGAAGGTGACGGAGTTCACCGGCCAGGCGCCCGATGGCGGAAGCCAAATCGGGATCGACGTCGACGCGGACAAGGACAACAAGAGTCCCTGCGTCGTCACCATCACCGACTTCCAGGTCCGCGCGGTCCAGTAGTCCAGTCCGACCGGCGCAGCGAAACGATGGCGGGCCGCGCTTCCCTTGAAGGGCGGCCCGCAGTGTTTTCGGCAATGGGTTTGCGAGCCCTGGCCGGTCGGGAGTTCTGCAGGTTGAGGCTCATGGCAATTGACTGCGGCGCGGACGGGACCTAAGAGGCGGGGTGTATCGGGCCGGACCGCGGGCTTGGGCCGGTGCCTGGAAGGAGCGAGGCGGAAGAATGGGCGTTACGCTGACACTGAAGGACACGGACCTGCCGACGTCACCGGCATTCGTGGAGTTCCTGCATACCGACCTGACGGGAGGCGAGTTCTACGCCGGGAGCTGGCATGCCCAGGACGAGGAGAGCCTGGCCTCCAACGAGGGCCGGTTCGAGGGCCTGCGGGAGAAGATCGCCTTCGTGCTGGGCAAGCCCGAGGGGCGCGAGCGGGTTCTGCAGTCCTACAGGTATTTCAAGGAGATGCTGACGGGCCGGCCGGATAGCCTGAAGGGCATCCAGCGGTTCCGGTTCTTCTTCGTGATCGGGATCCCGCGCACCGGGGGGACCTACATGACCAAGCAGCTCTTCCGGGGCGCCGGCATGGACTACAAGAAGGTGCAGAACGCGCTCGCCCATGACGGGTTCCCGCATCTGGGGACGGAGGCGTTTCAGGAGAAGGGCGGCAACATCCACACCAACGGTCTGCTGCAGCTGGCCGAGTACCTGACCATGGTGGACCTGTATTTCACCAAGTACGGGCGGCTGGCCTACAACGGGGGCATCGTGGTGCCGAAGAAGTTCACCAAGGGGGTGTACAGCTTCCCCCTGATCCAGCAGGTGATCGGCAACAACGCGGAATACATCATCACCTTGCGCCATCCGCTGGCGATGGTGCAGTCGGTCCTGGACAAGAGCGGGGGGATGCCGAAGGACGGCAGGTTCGCGGTGCGCAGCGCGATCGAGCGCTGGGCGATGGACGACTGGATGCGCTGGGGGGTGCAGGAAGCGCAGATCAAGAAGATGAACTACATCGACGTGTTCCTTGGGTACTGGAAGCGCTACCACTACCAGATCGCGATGGAGACGATCCCGACGATGAAGGCGACGCATCTGCTGCCCTATGGGCGGGCGTCGATGACGTCGATGGTGAAGAAGTTCTACGAGGGCTTCGGGAGCAACCTGGAGGCGGAGCCGTTCAAGGAGGCGCCGAAGCCGGACTTCGGCCCGGAGGCGACCCAGAAGGGCGACGCGGTGGTGCAGCAGGTGGCGGGCTTCTGGAAGAGCCTCGGCCTCACCTTCCCCGTCGAGGGCGTCCTCGAGCGAAACTGAGGCGGAGCCCATGGCGCCGAAGTTCTCGATCGTCACGACCTGCAAGGGCCGTCTCGGCAACCTGCAACAATCCCTTCCGACGTTCGTGGCCCAGGCTGCCGCCGAGGTGGTGGTCGTGGACTACGATTGCCCCGAGGGCACGGGGCGCTACGTCGCGGAGCACTATCCGCAGGTGCGCGTGGTGGCGGTGGCCGACAAGGCCAAGTTCAATTCGTCCCACGCGAGGAATCTCGGCGCCAGCGAGGCGACCGGCGATTTCCTCGTCTTCCTGGACGCCGACATGGTGATCGCCCCGGGCTTCGTCGACTACCTGGCCGAGAACATGAAGCCCAGAAGCTTCGGCACTTTCGGCGGCGGCGTGGCGAATTCCGCCCGCGGCGGCTGTGTGGTCGAACGCGCGCTTTTCAACCTGGTGGGCGGCTATGACGAGGTTCTCGAGGGCTATGGCGGGGAGGATCTGGACCTTTACACCCGTCTTCGATTCCTCCGTGCGAGGCATGTCGTCCTGCCCCGGGAATACATCGCCAGCGTGATCGAGCAGGACCAGGAGGCGCGGGAGAAATACCGGGGTCCGAACCTGCGCAAGCAATTCCTCAGGGGCATGACCTATCAGCTGGCCAAAGACGGCGTGATGAGGATGACGGACAAGGCCAAGCTGAACGAGGAGTTCCGCCGAAACCTCTACGGCGCCGTGGACCGCCAGCTCGATTCCGTCTTCGCCGGCGAAAAGGACCTGGAACTGCGGCTGAAAATCCCGGACATGGTCCGGCGCGGATATTTGGCGGACTGGGAATTCTCCAGAACGCTGGTCGTGAGGGTGAGGAGCAAGAAAAAGGCGGAAACGAAGGACGGTTAGAGCCGGCCTCCAAAGCACGTTCCGATCCGAATGAATTCGAACATGCTTTGGATTCTTTGGTTTTGTCGCGCTTTGCGCGCCCGGTTGAACGCGCTCTACCAGGCTTACCCGGACAAGCCGGAAAGACGGGCGGAAGGCCGGATCGTCCCCACCCAGAGAGACTCTTCAAACGGCGCCGGCGCCGCCTTACGCCGGGGCCGAGCGGTCTCGGCGCCCGACGACGGTCCCCTGGAGATAGAGCAGATCGATGGCCATCGCCGCGAAGGCGTCGAGTGCATGGGCTGGCGTTTCGACGATCGGCTCGCCCCGGCCATTGAACGAGGTATTGAGCAGGACCCCGACGCCGGTCGCCTCACGGAAAGCCTCCAGCAACCGGTAGATGAAACCGCATTGCGCGACGGCCACCTGGACGCGGGCCGTGCCGTCGCGGTGGGTGACCGCGGGCAGATGGGTCCCGCGGACCTTGGCGTTGAAGAGCATGTAATACGAGTCGGCCGGACAGCCCTCGAAGTGCCGATGAAACTCGGTATCGAGGACGACAGGCGCCAGGGGGCGCCAGGCCTCGCGATTCTTGATCTCGTTCACTCGCTTCCAGTTGGCGGCAATGAGCGGCGAGGCGATCAGCGATCTGTGGCCCAGCGCGCGCGGGCCGATCTCCGCCTTGCCCTCGAACAGCGCCACGACGGCACCACGGGCGATCTCCGCGGCGAGAAACCTGGCCGCGTCCGGCACTTCGATGGTCGTCAATTCCGCGCGGCTCGCGAGGAGGTCCGGTGCGACATCGTAGGCAATCCCCTTGTAAGCCACTTCGGCCGGACCGGGCGTCGTTCCTTTAAGGATGGCTTCGCCCTTCAGGCTCGCGCAGCACAGCGCGGCGCCGGCCGAAATGCCCTCGTCGTTCACGGCGGGGGGGACGAAGACGTTCGGGCCGTATTTGGCAAACACGGCGGAATTTGCCGGGCAATTCAGGGCGCAGCCTCCCGACAGAACAATATGATCAAAGTCAAACCGGGCACCCTTCGCGGTGCGGACCGCCGCATCGACGACGGCCAGAACGTTGTCCGCGAACATCGCCTGCGTGCTCGCGGCGATGTCGGCGTCGATCGGCGGCGGCGTTTCGCACTCCCGGAGGCCCAGCTTCGGCGGTGGAATGGCCATTCTGGATCGCCATCGGTCGACCAAGACGCGCCACTTCGCGTGCCTGGCATCGTCCCCGAAGTAGTTGTGAAACACGTTTCTCCTGCCGCCGACCAGTGCCGGGTCGTGGTAGATGGGTTTTCCCCAGGCCGCCAATCCCATCAGCTTGCCCGCCGCCCCGTCGGGACCTAGCCCGAGCTGATTGCCGACAATGTCGTAGAAGTGTCCGAAGAAGAAATTGTGGAACAGGATAGGAAAGACGCGCCTGCCGATTCCGCAATAAAGACCGCCGCCGCGGAACCGTCCGGCGGGCGCCCCATCGAAGGTAACGATTAAGCAATTGCCGCGCCCGAGCTGCGAATAGGCGTAGTAAGCGTGGCAAAGATGATGGGAAACATACAGGCCAGGGATGCGGCGCCCCTCGAGCGTCATCGTGAGCGGGATCGTATGCGACCGGGGCCGCGTCAACGGCATGGTTGGATTGGCCGGCAGGTCGAAATAATCGATGCCGGCGAGCTTCGCGGTCACCGGAAACCTCGGCTCGAATACATGAACCTCCTCGTCCGGAGGACTGTCCAAAGTCGCCAGATAAAGGTGATATGGATGTGACCGGTCAGCCTTCGAGAGCGCATAGAATCCTGGGCGCCTCTCGATCATGGCATCGAGGCGCCGCTGGCCCATTATCTTGTTCGCCTTGAACTCCACGCGAATGCCGTCATAGAGCATCAGCGGTATCGCCTGAGTCGTCGTGACCGCCACCATCTGGATGTCGTCGAGAGTGGTTCCGAAATAGTCGAGAGCGACCTTGATGTCCCTCGCCCGCAGGCCGATCGCATGCTTGACGCGGGAGTGCCGCTCTTTTTCCCAATGGCAGGCAAAGACGCCATCCACGATCAGCGACACCCCGGCGTCATGGCCGAAATTAAGGCCCAGTATCTTCATGATTCCGCCCCATCCCCGGGCGATCGTCGACTCGTGAGAAATTGGCGCCGAGGCAGCCCTGCGCCTACCGCCGCGGCAAGACCATTTCCGGCCCTCGGGCTGCCGCCGGCCGAACCCGCATTTAGTCCATCACGGCTTTTTCCGCAATTGGCTGGGGACGCCGCCACGCTCGAAGCGCCGCCTCTCGCCCCGCTCAATCCTCTTCCGCGATGCGTTCCAGGTAGCGGCCATAGCCGGTGCCGCCAAGCCGCGCCGCCAGGCGTTTCAGCTGGTCGGCGTCGATGAAGCCCCGGCGGTAGGCGATCTCCTCCACGCAGGCGATCTTGAGGCCCTGGCGGCGCTCCATGACCCGGACGAATTCGGCCGCCTCCAGCAGGGATTCATGGGTCCCGGCGTCGAGCCAGGCGAAGCCCCGGCCGAGGCGCTCGACGGCGAGCCGTCCCGCCTCGAGATACCGGCGGTTCACGTCGGTGATCTCGAGCTCGCCGCGCGCCGAGGGCTTCAGCGATCGCGCGATGTCGGCGACGGCGTCATCGTAGAAATAGAGGCCGGTAGCGGCCCAATGGGATTTCGGTTGCTTCGGCTTCTCCTCGATCGAAGCCGGCCGGTCGGCGGCGTCGAAGGCGACCACGCCGTAGCGCTCCGGATCGTCCACCCAATAGGCGAAAATAGTGGCGCCCTCGACCGTCCGTCCGGCCCGCTCGAGGATGTCGCTGAGGCCATGGCCGAAAAAGAGGTTGTCGCCCAATACCAGCGCCGAGGGCCCGCCGGCGATGAAGCTGGCTCCGATGAGGAAGGCCTCGGCGATCCCGCCGGGCCGGGGCTGCACCGCGTAGTCGAGAGAGAGCCCCCACTGGGTCCCGTCGCCGAGCGCCTCGCGATAGCGCTCGACGTCACGCGGCGTGGTGATTACCAGAACCTCCCGGATCCCGGCCAGCATCAGGGTGGAAAGCGGATAGTAGATCATCGGCTTGTCATAGACCGGCAGGAGCTGCTTGCTGACGGCGAGAGTGACCGGATAGAGCCGGGTGCCGGAGCCGCCGGCGAGGATGATGCCCTTCATGCGCCCGCGTGCTCCATCTCGCCCAGGCAGCGCGCGAGGCTCTCCCGCCAGGGCGCCGGCCTTATTCCGTAGACCCGGGCGATCTTCGTGCAGTCCAGCGCCGAATTGGCGGGACGCCTCGCCGGGGCGTTGAATTCAGCCGTCGTTGTGGCGGCGAGGCGCGCCTTGCCAGTTCCCGCCAGCTCGAAAATCGCCGTGGCGAAGCCATGCCAGCTGGTGACGCCCTGGCCGCAGAAATGGAACGTGCCGTAGTCCGCGCCGCCGGCGAGCAGGCGGCGCGCGATCGTCGCGACGGCGCCGGCAAGCTCCGCCGCCGCGGTTGGCGAACCCTTCTGGTCGTCGACCACGCGGATCTCCCGGCCCTCGCCGGCAAGGCGCAGCATGGTGGTGAGGAAATTCCGGCCCCTGGCGGCATAGATCCAGGAACTGCGCAGGATGACGTGCTGCGCGAGCCGCTCGCGCAACGCCCGCTCGCCCGCCTCCTTGCTGACGCCATAGACCGAGAGCGGATTTACCGCGTCGGTCTCGACATAGGCGCCGGCCTTCAGCCCGTCGAAGACATAGTCGCTCGACAGCTGGATCACGGGGGCACCAATCGCGGCGGCGGCTTCCGCGAGAGCCGCCGGCCCATCGCGGTTGAGGGCGAAGGCGGCCTCGGGCTCGCTCTCGGCCTGGTCGACCGCCGTATAGGCGCCGGCGTTGACGATGAGATCGGGGCGCATGTCCTTGACCCTGTCGCGAAGGGCGGCGGGGCTCGCGAGATCGAATTCGTCCCGGCCGCCCAAGGCGACGACGATGTCCTGACCCCAATCGATGGCGGCGAGCGCGCTTGCCACCTGGCCGCGCCGGCCGATGACGAGCATCCGCTTCATCGCGCCAGGCCGAGGCGTTCGCCGCCGTAGCGTCCGCTGAGGATCCGCTCCCACCAGGCGCGGTTGTCGAGGTACCAGCTGACGGTCCGCTCGAGCCCGGCCTCGAACCCGACGGCAGGTCGCCAGCCGAGCTCGCGCTCGGCCCTGCTTGCGTCCATGGCGTAGCGCAGGTCATGGCCCGGCCGGTCCTCAACGAAGCGGATGAGCGTCGCATGGGATCGCCCGCCCCGCATGGGCGCCAGGCGATCGAGGATGGCCGCGATGAGGTTCACGACCTCGATGTTCGAGCGCTCCGCCGCGCCCCCGAAGTTGTAGCGCTCGCCCGGCCGGCCAGTCTCCAGAGCCCGCCACAGGCCCCTGACGTGATCTTCCACATGAAGCCAGTCGCGCCGGTTAAGGCCCCGGCCGTAGACGGGGATCGCCTCCCCCGCGAGCGCCCGGATGACCGCGAGCGGGATGAGCTTCTCTGGAAACTGGAACGGGCCGTAGTTGTTGGAGCAATTGGTGAGGATGGCCGGGAACCCATAGGTGCGCGACCAGGCCATGGCCAGATGATCGGCAGAGGCCTTGCTGGCCGAATAGGGCGAGCTGGGCGCATAGGGGCTCTCCTCGGTGAAGGCGCCATCGGCCCCTAGGCTGCCATAGACCTCGTCGGTCGAGACCTGGAGGAAACGGAAGGCGTCACGTCCGGCCGGGCCGAGACCAAGCCAGTGCCGGCGAGCCGCCTCGAGCAGGACATAGGTGCCGAGCACATTGGTCTGGACGAAGGCCGCCGGCCCGTCGATGGACCGGTCGACGTGGCTTTCGGCCGCCAGGTGCATCACCGCGTCGGGCCGGAACTCGGCGAACAATCGCTGGATCGCCTCGGCGTCGCAAATGTCCGCCTGATGGAAGCGATAGCGCTCGTCCCCGGCCAGGGTGGAGAGCGCCTCGGGGCTGGCCGCATAGGTCAGCTTGTCGACGTTGAGAAGGCGGCAATCGGTCTCGGCGATGAGATAGCGGCAGAGGGCGGAGCCGATGAAGCCGGCACCGCCGGTGACAAGGATGCGTCTGGCCATTCAGCGGCCGCTCTCATAGACGAAAGGCGGGGGGTTCAACGCCGCCAGGCGAGGCAGGCGTCGGTCGCGGGCGGACAGGCTGGCGGCATTCGCCAGCGCGGGCCAGGCAATGGCGAGATCCGGATCGTCCCAGGCGATCCCGGCATCGGCCTCGGCGTCGTAATAGGCCGTCACCTTGTAGCCGATCAGCGTGTCCGGCCGCAGCGTGCAGAAGCCGTGAGCGAAACCCTCGGGCACGAAGACCTGGTTGCCGCGTTCGGCACTGAGCTCGACTGCGACATGCCGGCCGAAGCTGGGCGAGCCCTTCCTGATGTCGACGATCACGTCCAGGGCAACCCCCGCCAGCACGCCCACGAGCTTGGCCTGGGCATGAGGCGGGTTTTGGAAATGCAAGCCGCGAACAGTCCCGGCTTCGCTGGAGAGTGAGACGTTGTCTTGCAGGAATGCCCGATCGAGGCCGGCCTCGGCCAGGGCGCGCGCGTTGTACCACTCGCAGAAGTAGCCGCGCCCATCGGCCAGGCGTTTGGGAATGTAGACCTTGATCTCGGGCAAGGCGGTCGCCATGACGTTCATCGGCCGGGGCTCATTGCTGGCAGGGCCAGAGCCTGATCGTCTCAAACCTGCTCGGCTTGAGACGTGAATCAGACTCTAGACCTAACATGTAGAGCAAGATTCACGGGTCAGCTTGAGTGAAGCTGACCCGATCTTGCTCTGGCGCGGCATTCTGGCCCGCCACCATGGGAAAAGTCCACCTGACGGGAGCAGGCCCGGGCGTCTTCGCTCGCCATTTGCGTAGAGTAGACGGGCGCCGCGACCGGAGCCTTGGTCGGCCTTTCCAGTGTTGTGCGACCATGGTTAATCATGCATAATTAATGTGCTAAACATTAGATATGAGTGCCTTGGCATGATTACCGCCGCGCAACTCCGCGCCGCCCGCGCCCTGCTCGGCATCGACCAGCGCCGGCTGGCTGAGCTCTCGGGCCTTTCGGTGCCGACGATCCAGCGCATGGAGCAGAGCGACGGCGTGATCCGCGGCAACGTCGATTCGCTGACCAAACTGATCGAGGCGCTGAACCTCGCGGGCATCGAACTGATCGGCGAGGCCGCCGCCAGCCCGGGAGGCGGGCGCGGCGTGCGCCTCAAGGCCTGAGGCGCCATGCCGCTGGAAATCGCGCTCGGTTGCGTCGCCGTCCTTCTGGCCGCGGCGGTCGCCGGCGTTTTCGCAGCCCGCAGTCCGCTCGCCACGCCCTTGGTATACGGCGTCAGCCTGCTGGCCTGTCTCGCCGGCCTGCAGGCAGCACTTCTGCAATCCCTCGATCCCGCCAGCATGCCGGCGGTCGTGCTGCCCTTGGGCCTGCCATGGCAGGGCGCTCATTTCCGGCTGGACAGTCTCTCGGCGTTCTTCCTCGGCGTGGTCGATCTTGGCGGAGCGGCCGCGAGCTTCTACGGCCTCGGTTACGGTCGCCACGAGACGGCGCCCCAGAGGGTGTTGCCGTTCTTTCCGGCCTTCCTCGCCGGCATGAACCTGGTGGTGATGGCCGACGATGCGTATTCCTTCCTGCTCAGCTGGGAATTCATGTCGCTCTCCTCCTGGGCTCTGGTGATGGCCCACCACAGGGAGCGCGACAATGCACGGGCCGGCCTCATCTACCTGATCATGGCGAGCTTCGGCACCTTGGCGCTGCTGCTTGCGTTCGGCCTGCTCGCCGGGCCCGATGGCGCCTTTACCTTCGCCGCGATGCGTGCTGGCACCCACGGGCAGAAGATCGCGGCGATCGCCCTCGTTCTCGTCCTGCTCGGCGCCGGGTCCAAGGCCGGCCTCGTGCCTCTTCACGTCTGGCTGCCGCTCGCCCATCCGGCCGCGCCAAGCCATGTCTCGGCCCTGATGAGCGGCGTCATGACCAAGGTCGCTGTTTACGGCTTCATCCGCATCGTCTTCGACCTTCTGGGGCCGCCGGGCTGGTGGTCCGGCATGACCGTGCTGATCCTGGGCGCGCTCACTGCCGTGCTGGGCGTCCTCCATGCCCTCATGGAACGCGACCTGAAGCGGATGCTGGCCTATTCCACCGTGGAGAACATCGGCATCATCTTCATCGGGCTCGGCCTCGCGCTGGCATTTCGTGCCAATGGCCTGAATTGGGCGGCGGCCTTGGCATTGACGGCGGCCCTCTTCCACGTGCTCAACCACTCGCTGTTCAAGAGCCTGCTGTTCTTCGGCGCTGGCGCCGTGCTGGCTGAGACGGGCGAGCGGGACATGGAGCGCCTGGGCGGCCTCATCCATCGCATGCCAAAGACGGCGCTGGTCTTTCTCGTCGGCTGCGTCGCCATATCGGCGCTGCCCCCGCTCAACGGCTTCGTCTCGGAATGGCTGACTTTTCAAGCGATCCTGCTGGGTCCCGACCTGCCTCAATGGGGGCTGAAAGTCGCTATCCCGGCCGCCGGCGGGTTGCTGGCGCTCGCCGCTGCGCTCGCCGCCGCCTGCTTCGTCCGGGCCTTCGGCATCACTTTTCTAGGCCGGCCGCGCGGGACCGCCGCAGCAAGCGCGGAGGAAACCGATGCGTTTTCGCTTGCGACCCTGTTCGCCCTGGCATCGCTTTGCCTTTTCGTCGGGATCTTGCCGGGCTTCGTCATCGACAGCCTGTCGCCGCTAGCCCAGGCGCTGGTCCAGGGCCGCATGCCGGCGCAGACGGTTTTGCCCTGGCTCACCATCGTTCCCATCGCGGCGGGGCGCAGCTCCTACAACGGTCTTCTGGTGTTTCTGTTCATCGCGGCCTCGGCCGGGATGGCGGCCTTTGCCATCCATCGCCTAGCGTCGCGGGCGCTGCGGCGCGCCCCGGCCTGGGACTGCGGCTTTCCCGACCCAAGCCCGCTCACGCAATACACCGCCGGCAGCTTCGCCCAGCCCATACGCCGGGTCTTCGGAACTTTCGTCTTCCGTGCGCGCGATCATGTCAGCATGCCTCCACCCGGGGATTCCCGCGCGGCCTCTTTCAGCGTCGATGTTCGCGACCTGATCTGGGATTGGATCTACCAACCGATCGCCGATGCCATCGCCTTGGCCGCCGACCGTCTCAATAGGCTCCAGTTTCTCACCATCCGGAAATATCTGAGCCTCGTGTTCTGCGTCCTCGTCGGACTCCTCCTGGTGCTGGCGATATGGCTCTGATCCTGGATCTGGCCGTGCAAGGCGCGCAGATGGCGCTGGTCCTGCTTCTGGCGCCGCTGCTGACGGGCTTCGTTCGCAAGGTGAAAGCGCGTCTTCTGCGCCGGAAAGGCCCGCCTCTGCTGCAGGTCTATCGTGATCTCTGGCGCCTGTTGCGCAAGGAGGCGGTCGTCGCCGAAAGCGCTTCCTGGCTGTTCCGGATCGCGCCCTACATGATCTTTGCCGCCACCTGGGTCGCCGCCGCCCTGGTTCCCACCTTCGCCACCGGCCTGCTGTTCAGCTGGTCGGCCGACCTGATCGCCATCGTCGCCCTCATCGGCAGCGCCCGCTTCTTTCTGGCGCTGGCCGGCCTCGACGTAGGCACCAGCTTCGGGGGCATCGGGTCGAGCCGCGAGGTGATGATCGCCAGCCTGGCCGAGCCGGCCATGATCATGGTCGTCTTCTCGCTGGCCCTGATCGCGGGTTCGACCCAGCTCTCTACGGTGGCGAGCTTCATGCTCTCCGCCAACGTAGGGCTCAAGGTTTCGCTCGCGATGGGCCTCGTCGCCCTCGTCATCGTAGCGATCGCCGAGAACGCGCGCATCCCGGTGGACAACCCCGCCACGCATCTGGAACTCACCATGGTGCATGAGGCCATGGTGCTGGAATATTCGGGCCGGCATCTGGCCATGCTCGATCTTGCCGCTTCCCTGAAGCTGCTGCTCTACATGTCCCTGATCGGCTGCATCTTCACGCCCTGGGGCCTGGCGCCCGCGGGCGCCGGCCCGGTGGCCTATGGACTGGGCATCGGCGCCTATCTGGGCAAACTTGCCGTCGGCGGCTTCTTGCTGGGGCTGTTCGAGACGAGCATCGCCAAGATGCGCGTCTTCCGCGTGCCGGAGTTCCTGGGCGCGGCGCTCATGCTGGGCCTATTGGGCCTGCTCATCCTGTTCGTCACCCGGAGTCTCTGAGATGGACCGGATGATCCTCGACGTTGCCCATCTGCTTGCCGGCGGATTGCTCTTGGTGAGCTTCATGATGCTCTACCAGGATCGCCTGCCGGCGCTGTTCAACGTCTTCGCGCTGCACGCCTTCGTCCTGGCCCTCTCCGTCGCCTGGCAGGCTTATGTACAGGCGGCACCCCATCTCTACGTCACGGCCGGGATCGCGCTGATCTTCAAGGCCATCGTCATTCCGGTGGTGCTGCGGCGTATCGTGGTCAAGCTCGGCATCTACCGGGAGATCGAGCCCGTGGTCGGCATCGGATCCACCATGCTGGCGGGCATGGGCCTGGTGGCGCTGTCGCTGGCGCTGATGCTGCGGGTGACGGCCGAGGCGGATGCGCTGGCGCGCGAGGATATCGCCTTCGCGCTCTCCGTGGTGCTGCTCGGCCTGCTCATGATGGTGACCCGGCGCAATGCGGTCAGCCAGGTCGTTGGATTCATGTCCCTGGAGAACGGGCTGGTGCTGGCGGCGACGGGCGCCAAGGGCATGCCGCTGGTGGTGGAGATCAGCGTCGCCTTCTCCATTCTCATCGCCTTCATCGTCATCGGCATATTCCTGTTCCGCATCCGCGAGCGGTTCGACACCGTGGACATCCAGGCCCTCGACCGCTTCCGTGGGGAACGCCAATGAGCTACGGGCTCTCTCCTTCGCTGGCGGCGGTCCTGCTGATCCCGATCGTCGCCGCCGCGCTCCTGGCCTTGATCCCCAGCTACAAGCTGGGCGCGCGCCTCAATGTGCTGGTGTCGTTTGCTACACTTGCGGCGGCGCTCTCGCTCTTCGTCGTTGAACGGCCGCTGCCGGGCCCCTACCTGCAGGTGGACGACCTCAACGTCGTCTTCATCGCGCTCGGCAGTCTTGTCGGCTTCACCACCAGCGTGTTCAGCGCCAGCTATATCGCCCATGAGCTGGAGACCGGGCGGCTCACGCCCACCTTCCTGCGCTTCTATCACGCCATGTATCAGCTGCTGATGTTCGCCATGAACCTGGCGCTGGCGTCCAACAACATCGGCCTGATGTGGGTGGCGATCGAGCTGGCGACGCTCACCACCGTGCTCATGGTGGGCATCTATAGGACCCACGAGGCGCTGGAAGCGGCCTGGAAGTATTTCATCCTGGGCAGCGTCGGCATCGCGCTCGCCCTCTTCGGCACGATCCTCGTCTACATGGCGGCGCGGCCCGTGGTGGGGCCGGGCCTCGACGCCATGGTGTGGACCATCCTGATGAAGCATTCCGCGGCCTTCGATCCGGCCCTGCTCAACGTCGCCTTCGTATTCCTGCTGCTGGGCTATGGTACCAAGGTCGGCCTGGCGCCGCTCCATGCCTGGCTGCCCGATGCCCATGCCGAGGGCCCGACGCCGATCTCGGCGGTGCTCTCGGGCCTGCTCCTGAACGTCGCCCTCTATGCGGTGTTGCGCTTCAAGCTTTTGCTGGCCGGCAACCCGGGCGTGATCGCCCCGGGTCCGCTGATGGTCGCCATGGGGCTGACCTCGCTGGTCTTCGCCGCCTTCATGCTGTATCGGCGCCGGGACATCAAGCGCCTGTTCGCCTATTCCTCCATCGAGCACATGGGCATCATCACATTTGCCTTCGGCATGGGCGGGGCGCTGGCCAATTTCGCCGGCCTGCTCCACATGACCATGCACAGCCTGACGAAATCGGCGATCTTCTTCACCGTCGGCCATATCTCCCAGGTCAAGGGTTCCCAGAAAATCGCCGACATCGGCGGGCTGACCGAAACCCATCCAATTCTCGGCTGGGTCCTGGTGGTGGGTGTCATGGCCATCGCCGGATTGCCGCCGCTCGGCATTTTCATGAGCGAGTTCCTGGTGGTGAGCTCGACCTTCGCCAGGATGCCGCTGCTGGCAATCCCGCTGGTCCTGGGCCTGCTGGTGGCGCTCGGCGCCTTCATCCTCCGGCTGAATAGTATCGCCTTCGGTGAACCGCGCGGCAGCACGGCGCCGGCCAAGGCCTCCTATCTGCCCATGTTCGCCCATCTGGGCCTGGTGCTGGTTGCCGGCATTTATCTTCCGGGCCCGCTGGTCGCCTGGTTCCATCACGTGGCGGCGCTGTTGGGATAGGGATGCCAGTGACCGCCCTCGGCGACATATTGGAGAAAGGACAAAGGATCGAGGGTCATCGGCCCTATCCGCGCGCCAATATATCCGCCGCGGCCTGGCAGCTCGCGGCGCAGCATCTCGCCGAAGGACGCTTGACCTTGCTCAGCCTCTGGGGCGAGCCGGCTGCCGTCTCGATAGCGGTGCTGGGCGAGGCGCCAGGCGAAGCCGCTGTCCTCACCCTGGAATGCGCCGAGGGACGCTTCGCCTCCATCGGGCGCCTGCATCCGCCGGCCCAGCGCCTGGAGCGCACCGTGCGCGATCTCTTCGGTCTCGAGGCCGAAGGTCTGCCCGATACCAGGGCCTGGCTCGATCACGGGCGCTGGGGCATCGCGCGGCCTTTGGGTGACGCAGGCGAGGGGCCAGGCCCGACGGCCTACGCCTTCCTGCCGGCGGAGGGCGAAAGCCTGCACCAGATTCCGGTCGGGCCCGTCCATGCGGGAATCATCGAGCCGGGCCATTTCCGCTTCACCGCCAATGGCGAGACCGTGGTCCGCCTGGAAGAGCGCCTGGGTTATGTCCACAAGGGCATCGAAGGGCTGATGCGCGGCGCCGACATTGCCCGGGCCGCCAGGCTGGCCGGCCGGACCTCGGGCGACAGCACGGTTGCCTATGCCTTTGCCTTTGCGCGCGCCGTCGAAGCGGCGCTCGGCATCGAAGTACCCCGGCGCGGCCAGTGGCTGCGGGCGCTCATGGCCGAGCTGGAGCGGCTGGCCAATCACTTCGGCGACATCGGCGCCATCTGCAACGACGCTTCATTCAGCCTGCTGCACGCCCATTTCGGCGTCTTGCGCGAGCACACGCTGCGAGCGGCGGAGGCCTGCTTCGGGCATCGCCTGATGCGAGACTGCGTCCAGCCGGGCGGCGTTGCGGAGGATTTGCCGAAGGACGGCGCCGCCGTTCTCAAGACTTATCTAGAGGAGACGAAGCGGCGCTTTCCCTCGCTGGTGGCGCTCTACGATCGCAAGGCCTCGCTGCAGGACCGGACCGTAGGCACCGGAATTCTGCGGCCGGCTCTCGCTCGCCAGTTCGGCGCCGGCGGCTACGTCGGGCGCGCGTCCGGGCGCGGCTTCGATGTCCGCAAGGATCTTCCCTACGCGCCCTATGATTCGCTCAATCTCGAGGTGCCGGTCCTGGAGCAGGGCGACGTGAACGCAAGGGTGTGGATCCGCATCCGCGAGGTGGAACAGAGCATGGAGCTGGTCGGGCGAATCCTCGAGGGCTTGCCCGCCGGAGCGATCCAGGCCGGGCTCACGCGACCCGGCGACGGATCGGGCGAGGGCATGGCCCTGGTAGAGGGATTTCGCGGCGATGTCCTGGTCTGGCTGCGGCTTGAGGCCGGGAAGATCGCCCGCTGCCATCTGCGCGATCCCTCCTGGTTCCAGTGGCCGCTGCTGGAGGCGGCGATCGAAGGCAACATCGTGGCCGACTTCCCGCTCTGCAATAAGTCCTTCAACTGCTCCTATTCCGGCCATGATCTCTGATCCGGGAGCGAGATGAGATGCGACGGCTTCTGCTCGAGGGACTGATCCGCAAGCCGCTGACCGACCGGCCGCCCGAGATGGATGGTGAAGCCGCGGCCGAGCTTGCCCGGCGGCTCGCCGGGACCTCCCGCAGGCGGCTCGGGCGAAGCCTCTCCATCCGCCAGGTCGACGCGGGCTCCTGCAACGGCTGCGAACTGGAGATCAATGCTCTCAACAACGCCTTCTACGATCTCGAGCGCTTCGGGCTGCGCTTCGTCGCCTCGCCGCGCCATGCCGACGTGCTGCTGGTCACCGGGCCGGTGACCAAGAACATGCGCCAAGCATTGGAGCGAACCTATGCGGCCACCCCCGATCCCAAATGGGTCGTTGCGGTGGGCGACTGCGCGCTGGATGGCGGCCTCTTCGCCGGCAGCTACGCGATCGAGGGTGGGGTCGGTGCCGTCGTTCCCGTCGACATGGTGATCCGCGGTTGCCCACCCAGCCCGACCAAGCTGCTCCAGGGTCTGCTGGCGCTGGTGGAATCGATGGCGGATCGACCGGGACGTGTGCCCAAGATCACCTAGTAATTATCTGATTTTTCAGCAAATTTAGGCACAGATGGTGGTCAGGAGTCAGTGGCGCGGCCATAGCGCGCCAGGTACTCGCCCTCGCGGAAGGCGGCGATGGATTGGTCGAGCCTGACGCCTGGCCAGTAGAGGGACATGCGCCCTTCGACCGGCCAATAGGCTGCGGTGTAAAGCGTGCCAAATGCGTGGCCATAGTCAGTCGCGTAGAGTGGCCTGGCCAGGAAGGCGGCCATCAGCGCCGCCTCGTCGAGGTTGGCATCCGCGATGCTTGTTTCGAGGAATTGCTCGCGCTCGACGCTCTGAGTGAAACGGGCATGCTCCTGCCACTCGGCCGTCGCCTGGTGGTTGGTGGCGACCAGCCGGCGGGTGACGATGGCCGGACGGTCCGGCGACAGCATCACCGTTGCGGCGTCGCCCTCCCGATCCAGCAGCGTGACATTGTAGGCCATATGGCTCGGCAGGCGTGACAGCTCCGCCACCGCTTCGCGGGTCCGCTCGCAGAATTCCAGCACGTAGCGCAGCAGCAGCGGCACGCCGAACCCGTCGCCGACGACCTTCCGACCGCCAAACGCAAGGCTCGCGGCCAGTCCGGACTCGTTCAGCCCATCCAGTGCGCCCCACAGGCAATCGGTCATCGCCAGCACGCGCCGTCCATGCCAGGCGCTGAGCAACAGGCTTCCTTCGCAGCGCGCGGGATCGAAATCATAGTTGCGCAGCAGCATCGGGCGGCCTTGGACCCTGGCCAGCTGGCTGCAGCCGGCAAGGAAGGGCGGCGGGCGATAGAGGCTAAGAAAGCCGGCGGCGTATTCTTCGTCTTCCGTCAGCGCGCAAAGCCGCTCAAAGCTGTGCACCAGCTCGGGCATGTGGCGCCGGAGCTTGGCCCGGCCCGCGGCGAAGCCATGGCGCGCTTCTGCGCCATGAGAAAGGTACCAACGCCGGTAGTCCGGCCAGTGCCGCCTGAATGCCGCCTGCCATTTGGCGCCGGGCGTAGCCTCGGCGATCGCATGGAACAGCAGCTCTCCCGCGCCGGTCATCAGAGAATTTTGAATGCTCCCGGGCTCGGCACCGATGGAACGAGCGATGCCGCGGGCTGGATCGGGCGGCCGGCGAATTGCGCCTTGATGCCCGCGATCCACCGGTGCGCGCGTTCGTTCAGCTTGAAGTCCTTGGTCATGAGCCGGCCGCGGGTGATGAGGATGCCGAGATCGGCGCCTTCGTAGCGGAAGTCCCCCGGCCCGCTGATGCGCAGGAAGAAAGCCTCGCGCTCGCTGCCGACCGCCCGGCGATGATAGTCGAAGCGGGAATAGACGACGCTGTCGTCGGGTTCCAATCGCCAGATGCCGCTCTGGGGCGCGGCGGCCAGCACGTCGACCGTGTCGTCGACATGCTTGATCACCATCTGGCTCCAGGAATCGATGTTGTCCCTGTCGGACCAGCGCTGGTTCAGGCCGTCGACGTCGAGTTCGAAATCGACTCCGCTGAACTCCAGAAGATGGAGCATGAACAGCGGCAGGTCGGCATGGGCAAAGGCGGCATGATTGGTCATCGAGCTGGCACCGGTCACCCGTGGATTGAGCTCGCCCAGATAGATCCGACCGCTCTTCTTGTCGATCAGGAAGTCGAGCTCGAAATAGCCGCGGTAGCCTTCCTTGCGCAGCTGCTCGCCGAAGCGGAATGTGAGATCGCGGGCCTGGGCACGGATGCGCGGGGTGAAGGAATCGGCGAAAATCTCGTTGCCGCACCAGCCGCCCTTGTACGGCGTCAGCTCGGGAAAGCCCACGAGCTCCGTCATCAGCGGGCCGACTACGGTGCCGGCCCGGGTCGTGCAGGCTTCGATGGCGGCCTGGCGGCAGTCGATCCGCTTCATGATCTTCAGTTCGCGCTCGGCCGTGATCTCCTGGGCGTAGCGCTTCCAGTCGGCCTCGGTCGAGACGAAGAAGGTCGTGTGACCGGAATCCCCGAAGGGCGTCTGGACGACCAGGTCGCGACCGAGGCTGGCCGCCGCTTTGCGCAGTTCGGCATAGCTGTCCACGGCCGCGAGAACATTGGGCACCGAAGGCACGCCGGCCTTGTTGCCCACGCGCACCGTCTGGATCTTGTTGTCCAGCCCGTTGCGCAGCCGCGCGCGGGGAAACCACACCTGCATGCCGAGCTTGCGCGAAAGCGCCTCCGTCGCTTCGTCGAACATGAGGAAGGCGGCCTTGGGCTTGCCGCCGCGGGCGCGGACGTAATCCTTGACCGCTGGGTGTTGCAGCAAATAGTTGTTGATATCCTCTATGGAGTGGAAGTCCGCGTGAGGCAGGGGCGGCGGCACGAAGGTGTTGGGATGGCGCCCGTCATAGCAGTCGATATAGCTGATGAATTTGAAATTCTTCACCCATTCGTCCATGCCCAGGAGGTTGAAGTTCGTGGCGCTGATGAAATAAATCGGCGTCTCGTTGCGGTGGAAGTAGCGGCGGATATCGGAAATCCCGCTGAGCTTGCGCTTGCGCCGGACCGCGGCCATGATGCCCCCTTATTCTTGTGCTTTTGTCCATTACGCGACGGCGTGCCGGCCGGCGTCAAGTCGGGTCCAGGCTGTGGAGCACCCGAGCGCGCTTGTCCCCGGACCGGGCCGGCGACTATCCTCGCGCGGCCGAATCGATACCCATACCGACTTTCGCTGCCCGGAGTTTCCATGACCCCCTTCGCCATTGCCGGCATCCAGATGACGATCAGCGCCACCGAGGAGAACCTCAGCGCCATGGGCCGGCAACTCGACCTGCTGATGGCCCGCTATCCCTGGGTCCAGATGGCCGTGTTCAGCGAGCTCGCCGCCTTCGGGCCGCTGCCGCAATTCGCCCAGGCCCTGCCGGGGCCGGCGGAGGCGTCGTTCCAGGCCATGGCGGCGCGCCACGGCATCTGGCTGCTGCCGGGTTCGCTATACGAGAAGAAGGGCGGCCGCATCTACAACACCGCGCCGGTCATCGATCCGCGTGGCGCCGTCGTCGCCCGCTACCGAAAGATATTCCCTTTCCGTCCCTATGAGGAGGCGACCACACCCGGCGCCGATTTCGTCGTCTTCGACGTTCCCGAGGTGGGACGATTCGGTGTCTCGATCTGCTACGACATGTGGTTCCCGGAGACGACCCGGACGCTGGCCGCCATGGGGGCGGAAGTGATCCTGCACCCGACGCTCACCGACACTCTCGATCGCGATGTCGAACTCGCCATTTGCCGGGCGAGCGCGGCGCAGAACCAATGCTTCTGGGTCGACGTCAACGGGCTTGGGGCGGGCGGCGTCGGCCGCTCGCTCATCGTCGGCCCCTCGGGCGACGTCCTGCATCAGGCGGGCGCCGCCGAGGAAGTGATGCCGCTCGAGCTCGACCTCGACCGGGTGCGTCGCGAGCGCGATCGCGGCCTGCATGGCCTCGGCCAGCCGCTCAAGAGTTTTCGCGACAGTCGGCTCGACTATGCGGTCTACGGCTCGGGCTTTGATCGCGGCTACCTTGATAGCCTGGGGCCTCTGGTCCTGGCGCGCCGCCCCGCCATCGAAGCCCGGCCGATGCGCCGGCCCGCCTCGTGATCGCCGCCGATCTCCACGCCAAACGCGCGCTGGTTACCGGCGGCGCGTCGGGCATCGGGCTTGCGACGGTCGAAGTTCTGGCCCGCAACGGCGCCGCGGTCGCGATCAATGATCTTGCCGGCAATCCCAATCTCGCTGCCGAGGTCGCCAGGCTCAAGAGCGAGGGCCTGAACGTCATCGCGGCGCCGGGTGACGTCGGGGATGCCCTGGATGCGGGCCGCATGGTCGAGGCAGCCGCCGCGAGCCTCGGCGGCCTCGACTATCTGGTCAACAACGCCGCCACGCCCGGCACCTCGACGCCGATCCCGCCGGCCGATTTCGAGGCCACTAGCGAGGCGTTCTGGCAGAAGCTGCTGTCGATCAATCTGATCGGCCCTTTCCGCTGCACCAAGGCGGCCGCGCCGCATCTCAAGGCAGCACGGGGCGCGATCGTCAACACCGCCTCGATCTCCGCCTTCGGCGGCGGCGGATCCTCGAGCGTCTATTGCGCGACCAAAGCCGGGCTGGTGGCGCTCACCCGGGAGTGGGCGCGGGCGCTCGGCCCCGAGGTCAGGGTCAACGCCGTGGCGCCCGGGCTCGTTGAGGGTTCCAACTGGGACTGCAAGTGGACGCCCGAGTACTACGCGCGATACGCCGCAGAGCTTCCCTTGCGCCGGGCAGGCCGGCCGGCCGACTACGCCGAGGCAATACTGTTCCTTTGCGCCGGGGCGGGCTACATGACCGGGCAGACGCTGGTCGTCGACGGCGGCATGGGCGCGTGATCGGGCAACGGAAAATCCGATGACAACAGCATTCGTCTTTCCGGGCCAAGGCTCGCAAGCCGTCGGCATGGGCAGGGGCCTGGCCGAGTCATTCGGCGCGGCGCGCCTGGTGGTGGAAGAGGTGGACGAAGCGCTGCAGCAGCGGCTCTCGCGCCTGATGTTCGAGGGACCTGAGGCCGAGCTGACTTTGACCGAGAACGCCCAGCCGGCGCTCATGGCCGTCAGCATGGCCGCGCTTCGCGTGCTGGAGAGCGAGGGCGGTTGGAAGCTCGGCCAGAAGGCGCTGTTCGTGGCCGGCCACTCGCTGGGCGAGTATTCGGCCCTGGCCGCGGCGGGGGCGCTTCGGCTCGCCGATGCGGCGAGGCTTCTGAAGCGGCGCGGGCGCGCGATGCAACGGGCGGTGCCCGTTGGCGAAGGCGCCATGGCGGCCCTGCTCGGCCTCGATCTGGCGGCGGCCAGCGAGGTTGCCGCCGCAGCGGCCGAGGGCGAGGTATGTACTTGCGCCAATGACAACGCGCCGGGCCAGGTGGTGGTGAGCGGTGCTCTGGCCGCCGTCGAACGGGCGGTGAAGCTGGCGGCGGAAAAGGGTGCGCGGCGTAGCCTGATGCTGCCGGTCAGCGCGCCCTTTCATTGCGCCCTGATGGCGCCGGCCGCGCGCGAGATGGAGGAGGCCCTGGGGGCCGTCGACCTTGCGCCGCCGGTGGTGCCCCTCGTCGCCAATGTGACGGCCGCACCGGTCAGCGACCCGGAGACCATCCGCCGGCTGCTGGTGGATCAGGTGACCGGCCTGGTGCGTTGGCGCGAATGCGTGCTGCGCCTCAAGGCCGAAGGCATATCGCGCCTAGTTGAACTCGGCGCCGGCAAAGTGCTCTCAGGGCTCGCCAGGCGAATCGACAAGGATCTGGAAGCCGCCGCCGTCGGCCAGCCGGTGGACGTCGAGGTCGTGCTAAAAGCCCTCTAGTCTCACAACTCTCCATCTCGGCAGGGAGGCGGCTATGTTCGATCTCACCGGCAAGAAGGCCCTGGTGACCGGTGCGTCGGGCGGTATCGGCGGCGCGATCGCGCGCGCCCTTCATGCCCAGGGCGCAACGGTCGCAGTTTCCGGCACCAAAGTTGCGGCGCTCGAGGCGCTGGCCGGGTCTTTGGGCGATCGGGTCCATGTGTTGCCGGCCGATCTCGGCGACGCGGCGGCCTGCGAAAAGCTGATCGAGGATGCCGATTCGGCGCTCGGCCAGGTGGACGTGCTGGTCAACAATGCCGGCCTCACCCGGGACACCATCTCCATCCGGCTTGGCGATGACGACTGGCAGAAAGTGCTGGACGTGAACCTGACGGCCGGCTTCCGCCTGGCGCGAGCCTGCCTGAGGACCATGCTGCGCCGGCGCTGGGGCCGGATCGTCGGCATCGGCTCGGTGGTCGCCCACACGGGCAATGCGGGCCAAGCCAATTATGCTGCCGCCAAGGCCGGCATGGTCGGCATGACGAAGGCGCTGGCCCAGGAAGTCGCGTCGCGAAACATCACCGTCAATGTCGTGGCGCCCGGTTTCATCGAAACGGCCATGACCGCCGGCCTCGCCGAGCCGATCAAGAAGCGGCTGTTCGAGGTCATTCCCGCCAAACGCCTGGGGCGGCCCGAGGATGTCGCCGCCGCCGTGGTGTATTTGGCAAGCGAAGAGGCCGGTTACGTGACCGGCCAGACCTTGCATGTGAACGGCGGAATGGCGATGATATGAAGTGTTTGTGGCCGGCCATGGGGAGGGCTGGTCAACGTCGGGCGACTGTGTTAATGGGACGGCGCTTTTCCGCCCCCCGGGGCCAGCGTCCCCGCAAGGGCCATCTTCCAACGAGTTTAGTCGAGGGTTGAAAGACCATGAGCGATATCGCCGAACGGGTGAAAAAGATTGTCGTCGAGCATCTCGGCGTCGATGCGTCGAAGGTGAATGACGGGGCGAGTTTCATCGACGACCTCGGCGCCGATAGTCTCGATACGGTCGAGCTGGTGATGGCATTCGAGGAGGAATTCGGCTGTGAAATTCCCGACGATGCGGCCGAGAAGATTCTGACGGTGAAGGACGCCATCGCCTTCATCGAGCAGAACAAGGCCAATTGAGCCCGGCGGCGGACTCGATCCGCCCCGCATCGCTCCGGACCTAAAGTTCCCATGCGCCGCGTCGTCGTAACCGGCCTCGGACTCATCTCTCCTCTCGCCAGCGGCGTCGAGCCGACCTGGAAGAGGTTGCTGGCGGCCGAGTCCGGCGTGCGGTCGATCCAGCGCTGCGACGTGTCGGACCTGCCCAGCAAGGTCGCGGGCGAGGTTCCGTTCGGCGACGCCGCGAACGACCATTTCAACGCCAACGACTACGTCCCGCCCAAAGACCAGCGCAAGATGGATCAGTTCATCGTCTATGCCATGGGCGCAGCCACCCAGGCGGTGCTGGATTCCGGCTGGCAACCCGAGGACGAAGAATCGCGCGAGCGCACGGGCGTGCTGATCGGGTCGGGCATCGGGGGCTTACAGGGCATCTATGATGCCTCGGTCCTGCTCCACGAGCGGGGGCCGCGGCGGATATCACCGTTCTTCATCCCGGCCGCGCTGATCAACCTCGCGTCGGGGAACGTCTCGATCCGCTTCAAGTTCAAGGGGCCGAACCACGCGGTCGTGACCGCCTGCTCGACGGGGGCCCATGCCATCGGCGATGCCGCGAGGCTGATCGCGCTCGACGATGCCGACGTCATGGTCGCCGGCGGAGCCGAAGCCACCATCTGCCGAATCGGCATCGCGGGCTTCGCCGCCTCGCGGGCGCTTTCGACCGGTTTCAACGATACGCCCGAACGGGCCTCACGCCCCTGGGACCGGGACCGGGACGGTTTCGTCATGGGCGAGGGGGCCGGAGTCGTCGTGCTCGAGGAGTTGGAGCATGCGCGCCGGCGCGGAGCCAAGATCTATGCCGAGTATCTCGGCTGCGGGCTGTCGGGGGACGCCCATCACATCACAGCGCCGGCGGAAGACGGCGGCGGCGCGGAACGGGCAATGCGCGCGGCCCTCAAGCGCGCGCGCCTCAATGCCGAGGACATCGACTATATCAATGCCCACGGAACCTCGACGCCGCTCGGCGACGAAATCGAGCTGAAGGCGGTAAAGCGCGTGTTCGGCGACTGGGCATACAAACTCTCCATGTCATCCACCAAGTCGGCGATCGGGCACCTCTTGGGCGCGGCCGGCGCAGTCGAGGCCATTTTTTCCATCCTCGCCATCCGCGACCAGGTCGTGCCGCCGACTTTGAACCTGGACAATCCCTCCGAGGGCTGCGACATCGATCTGGTGGCGAAGCAGGCGAAGCAACGCAAGGTGC
>Ga0265313_10000078_pt1 | contig 95571 bp, 82 predicted proteins | sample 4123metaG_FD_203122 | JGI IMG/M metagenome (GOLD analysis project Ga0265313, IMG submission 203122) | Rhizosphere microbial communities from Carex aquatilis grown in University of Washington, Seatle, WA, United States - 4-1-23 metaG | ecosystem: Host-associated > Plants > Roots > Rhizosphere >... | reverse complement strand
AGCACTGGATGGTATCGAGCCAATAGGGCGGCTGCCCGCCGACGCTGGTGGAAGTGGTGGCGTCCCAGCGGTAGGTATGGGTTCCGGTCGGCACGGTGAGCACGACTTGGGTGAACGCGTTGTAGGGGCTGCCGCCGTAGGTGCGGTAGAGCGTCCCGTCGACGTAGAGGTTGAGGACTTGACCGGCCGCTGGCGCGAAGCCCCGATACCAGAACGACAGCTGGCTGTGGGACTTGTCTCCGCACGAGAAGTCCGTCGAAGCAATCGAATCGGGGCCCAGTGTGGGCGGGTGGGCCGCATAGACGCCGCCTTGCGCCGCGGTCGTGTCGGTTAGCCAGGTTCCGTCTGCGGAGGTGGTTTCGAAGTCCTGACTGGACACGAGCCCCGACGTAATCACGTTCACATCCTCGCCGGCGTCATTCGGCGCGTCGGGAGGGGTTCCGTCCGCGGAGTCGTCGGGGCTCGCGTCGGTCGGCGGGTTGCCCGATCCTCCGTTGCACGCGTACGCCACCTGTGTGACCTCGGTCGATTCGAGCTTTCCGTTTCCGTTCGTGTCGGCTCCGATCTGCAGCTCGTAGCCACCCGCGGGACATTGCGGCCCGGGCGGATAGGGGAGCGAGACGACGAGTGAGCTGGTCCCGGCAGCGCCTTGCGGCCCCTGCGGTCCCTGGGCGCCCGCGGGGCCAGGATCGCCTTGCGGCCCCTGCGGTCCCTGGGCGCCCGCGGGGCCAGGATCGCCTTGCGGCCCCTGCGCTCCCATGCCGCCCTGCGGACCTTGCGGCCCCTGGGCGCCTGCTGATCCGGTGTTTCCCTGCGGGCCTTGTGGCCCCTGGGGCCCGGCCGGGCCCTGCGGTCCTGCAGCGCCCTGCGCACCAGGGTCGCCTTGCGGCCCTTGCGCCCCCGGTGGTCCCGCCGGTCCTGCGACACCCTGCGGGCCAGGATCGCCTTGCGGCCCCGGTGCTCCTGGAGATCCTGCTTGACCCTGGGCGCCCATGTCGCCCTGCGGCCCCTGCGCCCCAGGCGGTCCCGCTTCACCCGGCGGCCCCGGTGGCCCCGCTTCGCCCTGCGGCCCAGGAGGTCCCGCGGGTCCCTGGGTTCCCTGCGATGGCAGCGCCACCGGAGTCCACTGGTCACCGACGCAAGCCCAAAGTCCTTTTTGGGGCGCCTGGCTTACGTAAGCAACGTTTCCCGCGCGGGCGGCGTTGCAGACAATCTCGGTCCACTTCTTTGGAACGCATCGGTATGGGCTATTCGTACTGGTCACGAACCCAATCTGTCCCGATTCCGCTTGGTTGCACGCTCCAAGACCCGCCACCGTATTGGCCAACGTGGAGACGGCGTAGACACCCGTGTCCGTGGCTTCTGGTATCGACGGGTCTTCGGACGCACACCCCATCCATCCGAACCCGCACATCACGATTGTTGCGAACAGCACAAATTGCCGGTCCGCTGCATTTCGCATTTGCATGACTGACCACAATGGACGGGGTTGAATGGACGAGTCCATGCGTTCGCGCGCGTTCCGCGCGCCTCGCCAGACGACTTGGCCTCCATCTCACAACTGCGCACAATCGGCAACGGCCAATTTGTGGTTTGAACGTGCCATCACAAAAGCCCCGTTCTCGTCACTCGCCCGTAACGTGGTACGGACGGAGTGGCTTCGCCGAAAACGGATGGCACGAACCGAAAGGCCCACGTCGCTGCGTCGCACGCCGCGAATCCGCGGCACCTCCTCCGTGCGTGCCGTCGCCCATGGCGCCGGGTCATCCTCGAGTTGGGGGCGCCGCCCCATCCGTCTGGGCAGCCAGCCGACATTGGCGATGTGCCAGAGTGTGCCGCGCGCCGACCCGTCGATCGCGCCCCGCTCCTTCGGCGCCCGCCAAGCTGCCCGTTTCGCCGCGGGTACGCTCGTTGCTCATGCGCCGCGTCCCATGGGAGAAGGCGGTGCGTCGACGATCCGCGGCGCGGGCCGCAGTCACGCTAGGATGCCGGCCCTATCGTGAGGGTGCACGTCTCTGGACAGCCGCGGGGCCAACGGTTCGATCGCGCTTCGATTCTGGTGCTCGCCGCGGTGCTCTCGTTTCTGGTCCCGTCTCTCGTCGACCTGTTTTCGACCTCGTGGAGGCGCCGCGCGTTCGGCTGGGTCGCAGCCGACACGTTTTATTACCTGACCGTGGCGCGCAATATCGCGCGCTACGGCCGCGTGGCCTACGACCAGGCCAACCCGAACAACGGCTTCCACCCCCTGTGGCAAGCCATATGCGCCGGCGTGGCCATTCTTCTTCGCGCGCTCCACTCCGAAGAGAGTCTGGTCATCGCCGTCGTGCTCATCGGACTGGGCCTCGTCGCGGCGTCGATTCCTCTCCTGGCATGGTTCCTGAGCGCCTCGGGCGCCCCCCTCAGCGTCCTTTTTCCTCTGCTACCGGTCGGCTTCTACGCCCTCCTCATTTTGCCTGCGTGGGCGCGGGGCACGACGTCGATCACGCTTCAGAACCCCCTCGAGGGGGCGATGCCGCTCTACGGCACACTCTTCAGCGACGCGAACGGCATGGAAAGCGCGCTGGTCGTCTTCTGCGTCGCCCTGTCGGCCTGGACGTTCGTGGTCGGCGATCCGCGCCGCCGTGGCCGCGATGCGTGCGCCTTCGGTCTCGCGCTGGCCGCGGTCGTCCTCTCGCGCCTGGATCACGTTCTCTTCGTCTTGCCGGTCTTGGCCGGTGTGGCCACGTCGTCTCTTGCCATGCGTGGATGGCGCGGCCCGGTCTGGTTGCTCGTCGGCGCGTTCTCGCTGCCCGTTGCCCTGTACGTGGTACTCAACCACCATTTCTACGGAACGTTCGTGCCGGTGAGCGGCGCGCTCAAGAGCGGCTTCCCCTACGTGAACGACCAGAACATCGATGATGTCATCCGGTTCTGGTCCCAACCGTGGCGAGGCACTTTTCTCACGCGGGCCTACCGGCACTTCGCGGCCGAGGTTCCGGCGATGGCCGCGCTCCTCTATCTGGCGGTCGTCATCCAGATCAAACCGTTCCACGGCGCGGTTCTGGTGCGAACGCGACGCTGGACCGGAAGGCAGCACGTGTTCCTGGCACTGTCGGCGCTGGGGGTCCTGCTCCTTGCGCTCTACGACGTGCTTTTCGTCCGGTGGATCGACCAGGGGCATTGGTATTTTCCCGCGTCGACGTTGTTCGTGTCGCTCGCCGTGCTCTCCTTGGCCGCGCCGGTCGAGCGCGCCATCGCCGATTGGTGGGCGCGACAGGGATGGGGCCGGCGTCCCGTGCGCACTCTCTTGGCAATCTGGCTCACCGTCGCGACCGGGGTCGTCGTCGTCGTCTTCGCGCGGTTTCACAGGCAACTCGGCTACCACAGCAATTACGCCGACTTTTACTTCGCAGAGGCGCCCAAGGTGCGTGACCACTACGGATCCGCGATGCCCAAGTTCGTCGAGGGCGACGACGGAATCGTCGCCTACTCGCTCGGGGCACCGACGATGTCGACGGGGATGGGCCTCGATCCGGCGGGAGCCGCGGCCTTCTCGCGTGGGGATTTGCTCGCGCTCGCGCTCGCCCGCGGGTACGACCGATTGACCTCGCTGGTCTACTCGCGGGGCGACGCTCTCGGTCGCGAGCCCTCGCCCGAGCAACTCCGCGCATGGGCGCGCCAGCTCGCGCCGTTCCTCGACTCGAATGGCTATGACTTCGCCCTGGACTACCTCTCCGCGGACGGTCACTTTGCCGTCGTCAGAGCCTGGAACAAATAGTCGGAAAGTCGAGAGAGAACGAACGATGTGGTTGCGAAGATGGTTCGACTGGGTTTTCGTCACGGGCCGGCGCCGGGAGGCGCGCAAGCGCATCGTGGGGCGGTCGGCGTGGCAAACGTCGTGTCTTGCGAATGCACGTGGCTGGATGAACCTCGCAGAGTACGCGTCGCAAGTGGCCAGTCTGGAGGGAGATTTCTCCCTCGAGAGGCTCGATCTCCTCCGGTGGTCTTGCCTCTGGGCCTTGGCGTGGGATACCGGCGGGCCTGGAGCGCGGGAGTCGCTCGTTCCGTCGCCTCCGAGCGCGGCGATCACGGCCGCCGTCGGAGGTCCGACGCGCTGGGAGGCTCTTCGCCAGTTGCTTCTTCGGACACCGTTCGACGACGCGAGCCTCCCCGCAGAGCAGACCACTGCCGACCGGCGGGCGCTCGCGTCGTTTGCGAGTGACCTCATTGCAGCGCGGGATCGCCCCGAACGCGAGCTCGCGCGGGCGACGGGCGCAGCCGGCGTGCGGGCGTCGGCGGTGGTGTTCGCGTCGGCGATTCTCGGCCTCGCGCTCTATTTCGTGGCGTTCCGCGAGCGGCTCGGGCCGAATCTCGCGGAGGGCCGCACCTGGAAGACGAGCAGCACGATGGCGGTGTGCGACCCGGTGCACGCCACTTGCGCGGGCGCGGTCACCACGATTTTCTTTCACACCCAGGAAGAAGAGTCGCCGTGGGCCGAGGTCGACCTCGGCGATCGCAAGGCCATCAAGCGCATCGAGGTACAGAACCGCATCGACTGCTGCCAGGAGCGTGCGGTCCCGCTGGTGGCCGAAGTAAGCGACGACGAGGCGGCGTGGCGCGAAGTGGCGCGCCAGGACACGGCGTTCGTCGACTGGACGGCGCGTTTCGCGCCCACCCAAGCCCGATACGTTCGGCTGCGGGCCCCGCGCAAGACCATCCTGCACCTCGAGTCGATCGTCGTCCAATGATCGGTCTGTCGCCGGCAGGTGCCATTGCGTCGAACGCGGGCCGAGCGTAGACATCGCGTCCGATGAGCACCCTCAAGAAGACGCTGCTCGAGCAGGGCATGAAGCTGATGAGCGACCCGCGGGTCGTCAGGCTCATGCAAGACGAGCGCGTGATGAAAGCGCTGATGGCGGCGATGAGCATGCCAGGTAAGGCGCAGAGCTTCGCCAGGGACCAGGCCGAGAACATCGCCAAGGCGATGGCCCTGGCGACCGAAGGCGAAGTGCGAGACCTGCAGCGCACGGTGCGCAGGCTGGAGGAAGAGCTGGCCCGGATCCGCGCCGACCAGGTCGGAGCCAGCGGCGGCCCGAGCACCAGGAAGAAGAGCCGCCCCGAGGGCTAGAGCGCCGAATCTCGTCCGAGGTCACCTGGGCGCGTCCCCACCCGTTATTTCCGCGCAAAATCATGGCTCAGCTGTGCGGTCGAGTGCCCTTCAGCAAGATCTCCGTTCCCAAAGAATTCGAAGAGGCGTTACGCCAAGGGGCAGCGGCAAATGGGCCTCGACCAGGATGGGTCATGACAAACTCCACGCAGTCATTGGTGACAGTCCGCGTTTTGACGGCTGACGAATGCGCGAGACTTGGCCTAAGCGCAGCTATGGACCGTTGAGATAGATGAGAACGAAAGTGGATTTGTTGCGACGGACCTCGACCCGGCTTGAATCGACACCTTTGGATCTGGGCGACTGGCCCGTCGATAAGCGCAGTGCCTTCGGGAAGCAGCGCGTGACGTGCGGGTGCTCCTTCGCGGGGACCGTCTACACCACCGTCGCGGTCCGTCGACGATGCGCTCCCTGGTCTTTCCTATTTACGTGTGGACGCATCACGATTCCGCGGACTTTGGCGCCATCGTGCACTAAGATCGGGAGTCATGACGACCATCGGACTCATCGGCGCAGGCCACATCGGAAGCCAGGTCGCGCGCCTCGCCATCGCGCACGGCTACAGCGTAGTGATCAGCAACTCGCGCGGCCCCGAGACGCTCGCGGATCTCGTCAAGGATCTCGGCCCCAGAGCGCGCGCGGCAACGGCGGTCGACGCGGCGAAGGCGGGCGACATCGTTGTCGTCACTGTCCCGCTCAAGAACTACCGGAGCGTTCCGGTCGAACCACTCGCTGGCAAGATCGTCATCGACACGAACAACTATTACCCGCAGCGCGATGGGCGCATCCCCGAGCTCGACAATGAGTCGACGACGACCGCCGAGCTGTTGCAAGCGCACCTTCCGAAGTCGAAAGTGGTCAAGGCGTTCAACCACATCTATGCGGCCGAGCTCACCACGCACGGCCAGCCCGCCGGCACGCCAAACCGGCGTGCCCTCGTCATCGCGGGCGACGACGCGAGCGCGAAGGCCACGGTGACCAAGATGCTCGACGCGTTCGGCTTCGACACGGTCGACGCAGGACCGCTCAAGGAGGGCTGGCGCATCCAGCGCGACACGCCGGGCTACGGACCGCGACGCAACGCCGAGGAGCTGCGAAGGGACCTTGCGGCGGCGAAGCGGTACCGGGATATGTGAGCGAGGCGTGCTCCAGAAGAGTACGAGTCGAGGCCCTCGATGAGCACAAGTGCCGAGCTGCAGTGCCGTTGCGGAGAGGTTCATGGGTGTGTGACCAACGCTTCGCCGCGGAACCGTCTGAGCTGCTCGCGATGAGGTCTTGGCCATTTCGTTCATGCTCGACTCCTTCGATCAGCGCTTTGCGAACACGCTTTCAATGAGCCGGTGCCGACGGTAGTTCTCGAAGCCGAACCCTACGAGCTCGTCGCGATGACTAGGTCGCTTCGACGCTTCCGATGAACTCGAGAAGAGCTTTCGACAGCTTCTCGGGTGCCTCCATCGCAACGTAGTGACCGACGCCATCGAGTTGGACTGAGCGAACCTTGGTTCTCGCGGCCTTAGACATGGTCGCGAACGTGAGCGGGCCTCCGCCGGCGCCGACCGCGAGCACTGGCACATTCAGCCCGGGCTGGTCGGCGAGAGCCTTGATTTCGGCGCCTTCCTTCAGCATCGACTGGTAGAGACCGATGGCTCCGCGCCAGCCGCCGGGCCGCGAATAGGTGCGAACGAACTCATCGATGTCGCCCTCGGCAATCGCTCCCGGGGTTGCGGACATCGTCGGGAATGCGAATTCTCCTAGGAACGCGCGCTCGCGGCCGGCGAGCAGCATCTCAGGGATGCCCGGGGCGGCCATGACGCCGATGTGCCAGGCGCCTCCGTGAGTGACGTCGGCCAGCCCCTCCAAGCCGAACCCCGCGAGGCCCATCTCGATGGCGGTGAAGCTGCGCACCTGCTCCGGATGAGCGACGGCGACGCGGAAGACAGTCGCTCCGCTGATGTCCTGCCCAGTCAGGTGAACCGGTCCGACGTCGAGCTTGTCCATGAGAAGGTGCAGGTCTTCGGACGCCACCTTGCTGTCGTACGCACCCGGCTTGTTCGCCGAATCGCCAAAGCCCCGCAGATCGACTGCGAAGACCCGGTGAGTCGATGCAAGCAAGGGAATGAGCTTTCGAAAGGTCCACCAGGTCTCGGGGAAGCCGTGGACCAGGAGGATCGGAGAGCCGCTCTTCCCGGCGGCTACGTAGTGAAGGTCGGTCCCGTTAACTTTCGCGTGATGATGTGTGATGCCCGCGATCGTGGGGGTGGTCGGGGTGGTGCGGCCTGTTGTAGCGACGCTCATTGTTCTTCTCCTCTGGGCCGCTTCGTGTACCCGTCGGTGACCATCATGAGAGGCACGAAGCCGTCACCAAACTCCGCGCGGACACACGTCGACCTTTGGTTTCGATGCAAGTCCTCGACCAGACCCTAGGAGGGGAGGAGGGGCGCAAAAGACCTTGCGCAGCTACGCGCGCGCATGCAGGGACGCCCCCCCGGACCACACGATCGCTCCACAGACCCTTCGCAGGGCGCCACACCGTTGGCTTCTTGCGAACGGCACTGGCGGCCTTCGAGTGGTTTCTGCCGACGCACCCCCGACGCCAAAAAAACGCGCCCACACCGAACCGGCCGGTGAGGGCAGCCGTGGTCGGGGGGGTGCCCCGAGTCTGATGCGCTGCCCCCCGACGGTTCCGTGTGTCCGCCGCCGACGTCGTGCGCGCCCGCCGCGGCGTGAAAAGATCGATCCGTGGCGGTTCCGCCGGTACGGCCGGCTCAGCCGAAGTGGTAAAAGAACTCCTCGCGGGCGATCTTGCCGTCGACCACAGTGAACAAGCCAATCTCGTCCATCGTCCGCCGCTCGCCGGTCGGCTTGAAGGTGAGGTCGAAGACGAAGCGAACCGCGAAACGATCGTCGTGGGGATATGGACCAAAGATCTCGGCCTTGTGCACTTCATTGTTGGCCAAGAAGAAGTTGCTCTTGCTGTGGAGCGCGTCGAGGCCCTTGACCGTGCGCTCCCGCCCCGGAAGTTGGACCGCTTCCACGCTCACCGCGTCCGATCGGAACAGCGTCGAGAGACACTCCTCGCGCCGGCCCTCCTTCACCAACGCGACGTAGCTCTTGCCGATCTCATAGGTGGTCATCGTCTGGCTCCTTCGTTGCAGATTGTAGCCGTGGAGCCAGGGCCTCGCGCGCGAACATCTCGAGTGTCGTCGGGGTGGTGGTCTCCACGGTTCGCTTCTCAGTCGGTTGGTAGTCCTCACGAGCGAACGACCGGTACATGTCGACGTATCCTTTGGCGACGGAGGGGGTAGCCCCGCGCTTCAGGAGGGTCTCGCGCAGAGCCTCGAGCGGGATCTGCCGGTACTGGATGGGCTTGCCGAGCACGCCACCCAGGATGTCCGCCTGGTCCTGCGTGCTCAGGTCCGCGGCGCCATGCACGCCCCGGACCTGATGGCCGCGCCAGGTCCGGTCCAGCAGCCACCGGGCGGCGACATCGCCGACGTCGCGCGTGGCTACCAGCGGGTACTTCTTCTCGGGCGGGAGCACCCCGAACAGTTGACCGTTCTTGAGGGCCTCCACCGAGGTAAGCAGGTTTTCCATGAAGCCCGCGGACCGCAACGACACCGTGTTCGGCGCGGCCCCCTCGAGAACCTTCTCGACCTCACCCGCGAACGAGACCTGCCCGAGGCCCGTGCGGTCGGCACCGTGGCTCGACACGAAGACCACGCGCTGGATCCCGTTGTCCCGGATGGCTTGCGCCGCGTTCCGGGCCAGCCCCAGCGTGTAGGCCCGGAAGTCCTCGGCGACGAAGGTGCTCGGGGTTAGCCAGAGCAATGTGTCGGCGGCGCGGGTCGCGCGGTCGACGAAGGCACTGTCCTCGAGGCTCCCCTGCTCCACGCGGATCCTCGAGCGTGTCGACTCCGGTACTTTCTCAGGATGGCGGACCAGCGCCACGACGTCCGCGCCCGCCTGGAGGAGCTTCTCCAGCGCGCGCCCCGCGACGTTTCCCGTAGCCCCCACAAGTGCGATGTTCTTCATGGGTTTGACTCTGGGGGGCAATGGTGCCAATCGGTGTCACCTTTGAAGCAGGTTACCCCTGAGCCGCTGAGCGAGCGGCTGGATAGGCTCCTCGGCCTGCTGGCCACCCGCCAGAGCTGGACCGGCCCGGCGCTGGCGGCGGAGCTGGGCGTCAGCCTGCGCACCCTGCGCAGGGACATGGCGCGTCTCGCTGCGCGCGGTGTCCCCATCGAGGCCGAGCGTGGACGCGGCGGCGGGGTGCGGCTACCGGCGCGCGTCGGGTTGGGCCGGCTGCAGCTCGATCACCGGGAGGCCGTCGACCTGCTACTTGCGCTGGCGATCGGCGAGCGGATTGGCTCTCCCTTGCTTCTGTCGAGCCTGAAAGGTCTGCGCCAGAAGATTGGGATGGCCTTTCCCCCGGAGGAGCGGTCCCGGGTGAGCCGTCTACGTCGACGCATTTTGCACGGCCCACCGGCCTCACCGAGAATCTCCGGGTCCCTGGGAATTCCCCGTCCGGCCGTGCTGGCGCCCGTTCAGGACGGCTTCTTCGAGCAGCGTGCGGTCGAGGTCGAGTACCTGACCGCACGCGAACGGACCACGCGGGTGATAGAGCCGCACTACCTCCTCTTGGCGTGGCCTGCCTGGTACCTGCTCACGTGGGACCATCTTCGTGACGCGGTACGCACGCTGCGGCTGGACCGCATCGAGTCGGCTCGTCTCACGGACAAGACCTTCCAGCTGCGCGATGCGGATGGGATGATGATGGTGGCGAGGGACCTCTTTGCACCGGTATGAGGCAGTTCTCACCCGTTCTTGGCCCCCTACTGGCCACCAGGCAAGCGCCTCTGCGAGGTACGTTCGACCGGCTCCGCCGTCCCCCGTTCGCCGAGAGCGGCCGCAACCGCGTCCGTCGCTGCCATCGAATCGGGAGCGCCGGTGACGCGCACGCCCCGTAAGCCGAATGTCCCACAACCGGCGCGCTTGAACGAGCATCGAACCGGGGGGATGGGAGCGACCGCCAGGAGCGAGTGTCGTGCTGCTGCGGGAGAGTTCGTGCCGGTCATCGATCGCGCGAAGTGCGAAGGCAAAGCAGACTGCGTGGAGGTCTGCCCGTTCCACGTCTTCGAGGTCGGCCGGATGGTAGACGCGGACTTCGCCAAGCTCGGCCTCTTCGCGAAGCTCAAGAGCATCGCCCACGCCCGCAAGACGGCCTATACGCCGCTCGCCTCCGCCTGCCAGGCATGCGGCAAGTGCGTGGCTGCCTGTCCCGAGAAAGCGATCAAGCTCGCGCGCGTCGCGGGTTGAAGCATGGTAGCGGCGAGAACAGAGCAGGCGCCACGTCGAGCCATGCGCAGCTTGCGCAGGCTAGGCTAGCCCTTTACGCCAGTCTCTCGTCGAGCCACCCGGTGACGAGCGACCACGTCATCAGCGGCGCGTCGCGGCCCACCAGAAGATCGATGTGGCCGAGCGGCAGGACGCGATACGTCTTGTCGCGGGCGCGGCTGCGCACGAACCCCGGCCGAACGCTCACGGGGGGCGCGAGATCGTCGTTCGCTCCGGCGACGACGAAGAGCGGCAGGTCCATCCTCTCGAACCGCTCGACGTAATCGGAGTCGCGCCCGCCGAAGCGACGCTGAGCCGCCCAGTCGAACATGTCGATGGTCTCGGCCAACGCGGCCCGATCGAACGCGAGGCGCAGGTGCTGCTCGAGCACGTGTGGCTCGCATGACCCCGCATGCCAGCCCCGGAGCGGAATCGGGTAGAAGGGGCTCTCTGCGAATCGGCGCAGGCGGCGCATCGTCGCGCCGATCGGCGCCAGCGGCAGAGGCGCGTTGGGCAGCGGAGCAAACGCGAGCGCCCGGGCCAAGAGTGCCATCGTGCCGAGCGTCAGCGAACCGCGGGTGAAATGGTAGGGGCTGCCGATGGAGACCACGCCCGAGACCGCGCCGACCAGCGTCGGTGCCGAGGCATAAGCCACCAGGCCGCCCAGCGAGTGCCCGACGATCCACACCCCTCGGCCTCCCGAGAGCGCCCGGATCTCTTCGACGGCCGCCGGAATGTCCTCGCGCACGTAGTCTTCCACCCCCTGGCAGCGCCTCGCGCCGAAGTGGCGCGACCGGCCGTGCCCGCGCAGATCGAGGTTGAAGACGTCGTACCCAGCCTGGGCCAGATGGTTGGCAAAGCTGCGAGCGGGCAGATGCCACGCGTAGCGGTTCTGCCCGAACCCGTGCACGAGCAGCACCGGGGCGCGCGTGCCTCCCTCGCCGACCGCTGCTCTCTTGCGCACCATCGCCAGCGGTACGCGTCCTCCAGTGACGACGATTTCCTTCACGAACGAGCCGGCCTCGACCCGATCGATCACCTGCTGGACGATTCTTCCGTGGAGGATCACTGGGTGCCGAACGGCAGAGGCGCCTCCCCCGGGCGGCTCGGTCTAGTGTAGCATCGCGCCGGCTCGCTATCCCATGAGTTCGCCTGGCCTTCTTGAGCTGAGGACCGTCATGATCATTCCCGCCCGTCACTTCGCCGCTGCAGTTGGCTTCGCCGTCCTCGCCAGCGCTCCCTCGGCCCGTGCGGCGGACGCCGACCCGAGCGAGGCCAAGCCGGCGAAGCCTGCCTCGGCCGCCGACACCCCTTCGAAGGAGCCGGAAGTTCCGATCACCGACACGCGGGAGGACCCCAACCGTCGCTACTACTTCATCGGCCTGCGGTACCGGGGGACGGTCATCCCGCAGTTTCTGATGAACTTGTTCGTCGACGAGGGGGCCACCGTGTATTCGAACACGATTGGCGTCGAGTTCGACATGCGAAAGCAGGGGCAATCGACGATTCCGTGGATCGCCTATTCGGACTACAGCATGGGCGACACGCTGTTCCATCAGAAGGGGCAACCGACGATCCCGAGCAACTACACGGTCGTCAACAGCAGCCTCAAGGCGATCTACCTCGGCCTCGACCAGATGTGGTCGATTCCCCTCGACGAAAGCCATCACTGGGACTTCGAGTTCGGCTTCGGCGTCGGCGTCGGCGTTCTTTTCGGGGACTTGATGAACGACTGGGTGTACGAGGACCCCAACGGATCGCTGGTGGCCAGCACGGGCGTTCACTACACGCAGTGCGGTCCATTCGACAATATCCCGAGTCGATCCAGCTGCCAGTCGGCGAGCCATCAGGGAAACCCGATGCCCCCCAAAATCGGCGGGTACAAGGAGCCGTTCTGGCTGAGCAGCGGCGGCGGCTCGGTGCCCAACTTCTTCCCGCACATCTCGTTTCCGCAGCTCAGCGTTCGTTACAAGCCGATCAAACAGATGGAGGCCCGGCTGGGTGTCGGCTTCTCGCTCACCGGGTTCTGGTTCGGCCTGAGCGCGGACTACGGCCTCGAGACCCCGGATAAGTCGCCAAAGGCGAGCAGCAGCCTCGCCCGGCTGCACGATATGCTGTAGTCGATGACCGACGCTCCTGAGGTCGCCCGCTCCGTCCCCTCGGTCGGGCGCGCCGACGGCCTGCCACCTCGCTACGAAAAGCTGCACCGCCTGGGTGCGGGCGGCGGCGGAGAGGTTTGGTCGGTGCGCGATCGCACGAGCGGGCGTGTTCTCGCGCTGAAAGTGCTCGCGGCGGGCGCGGGCGATGCGGAGATCGACGCGCTCGTCCGCGAGGCGGTCGCCCTGAGCGGTCTCGAGGGGCTGGGCGTGCCGCAGGTCACGGCGTTCGGCGCGCTGCGGGACGGCCGCCGGTACATGGTGCGCGAGCTGGTCGAAGGCCGAAGCCTGGACGAAGTGCTCGCGCAGCGCGACGGCGGTGGGTCCTGGCTCGAGCCCATCGCCAGCGCATGCGAAACGCTCACGGTGGTCCATCGGGCAGGGCTTCTCCACGGCGACGTCAAGCCGGCGAACATCATCGTCGGGGCGGACGGGCGGGGGACGCTCGTCGATCTCGGTCTGGCCGCGCCCTGGCGCGAAGGCGGAACGGAGGCCAAAGGGCTCACGCCGCGTTACGCCGCGCCGGAGCTGCTCGAAGGTGAGCCGCTGACGGTCCGCGCCGAGGTGTACGCGATTGGGGCGACGTTGCGGGAAGCGCTCGCGCGCCGGGGCGGAGAGCTCCCCGAAGGCGTCCGCGCGGCGCTGGGCGAGGTCGCGGCACGAGCTACGCAGCTCTCGCCCGCCGCGCGATGGCCGAGCGTCGACGAGCTCGCGAGCGCGCTGCGTCGGGCCGGGGGTCTCGGGCCGGGACTCCAGCACGGTGAGCCGCCCTGGCCCGTGCTCGGGGTCGACGCGACCGCTCGGGCGCTCCTCGACGCGACCCGCGCGCTCGCTCCGAGCGGCGCCATCGCCATCGAGGGACCCCGTGGGGCAGGAAAAACAACGCTTGCTCGGCGGCTCGCGTGGACGCTCGGAATGGCGGGGCGGACGGTCGCGTGGATCGAAGCGCCAAAGAGCCCGATGGCGATGCGCGAGGTCGTCGAGATCGAGCTGGCGCAGCTCGACGGTGCGCCGGCGTCGGCGCCGCCGGTCGTCATCGTCGTCGACGACGGGCAGCGGCTGGACAAGGCGGCCGTCGCCGCGCTGCGCAGAGCATCCGATGCTGGCGCGCTGCTCGTGGTCGTTGCCCCTCGCGCCACCGTGAGGCGCATGGCGGGTGGCCAATGCGCCCCGTTCGTCGTGCCGCCGATCGACGCGGCGGCGGCGGCCGAGCTCGTGCAGCGCTCGGTGCCCTCTCTGCCCGACGCCCTTCGCGCCTACCTGATCGCGCGGGTGCGCTGCCGCCCGGGGGCCCTTCGGTCGGCTGTGCGGCGGCTCTCCGGAAGGGCGATCGTCTCCGAGCAAGACATCGAATCCGCACTGGTCGAGCCGAGCTCGCCGTCGATACCGACTGCCGGACAGGCCATCGAGGCCGTCGAGCGCGCCCTCGACATGGGTCGCTTCGACGAAGCGGAGCGCGATCTCGACGCTCTGCGCGACAGTCCCCCCAGCCCGAACGAGCCGGTGCGCGTGGGACTCGCGCGCGCGCGGATCGCCGTCGGCAGGGGGGATCCGCAGCGTGCGCTCTCCGAGCTGGAAGCGATCGAGCGCGATGCGCTCGCCGGAGAGAGCCGTCGCGCGTGGCACGCGGTGCGCGCCCGGGTCTGCCTTCGGGCGGGCCAGTATGCCGAGGCGGCGAAGCTCGCCCAAGAGGTGGTGGACGCCGGGGCCGCCGACGCGCTGGCTGCCGACGCGCTGAGCGTGCGCGGCGTCGCGCTCGCGTTCACGGGCGAGGACGAGCGCGCCGGCGAAGCGCTGCACGAAGCCGTGCGCGTCGCGCGCAAGACCGGCGAGCCGCGCGCCGAGGCGGTGGCCCTCGGCTCTGCTGCGATTGCCCACCAGCGAGCCGGACGCACCGGCGACGCGCGCACCGCTTACGAAGCTTCTCTCGCCGCGGCCGAGAAGGCGGGCGACGCGGCGACCGTGGCCGCGATGCGCCTCAACCTCGCGGGCCTGGCGCAAGCCGAGGGAGATCTGGCTCAGGCGCTGGCGAATCTCGAGGCGGCCGTCGACATGGGACGTCGCGCGGGCAACGGCGCAACGGTCACCCAGGCGCTGCTCAATCTTGCGAACCTCGACCTTTACTTGGGGCGGTGGTCGCGGGCTCGCTCGTCGATCGATCTCTTGCTCGCCCGACGCGATGAGCTCTCGACGGCGGCGCAGGCCCAACTCCTCGGTCTCGAGGCGGAGCACGCCATACGCACGGGGGACGTTGCCCGTGGAGGGCGTCTCTACGAGGAGACGGCCCGGGCGTGGGAAGCGCAACACCGGCCGCGCGACGCCGCGGAGTCGCGACTGGAAGGGCTTCTGTCGCGGACGCGCGAGCGCGACGGCGACCCAGTAGCGCTCGAGCGCGAGCTCGACGCCGTGAGCAAGGCCCTCGGAGGCGAAGGGTTTGGAGAGCACGCGGCGCTGGCCGAGCTCGTGCGCGGGTCGATCGCGCACGCGGCGGGCGACGAAGAGGGGGCGCGCCGGGCCCTCGACTCCGCGATCGAGCTGGCCCGCAACGCCGGGCGCCGGGAGTGGGCATGGAGAGCGCTCGAAGCGCGGGCCCGGCTGGCTTCGGCGCAGGGAGGCATTGCGACTGCGCGCCGCGACAGCGAACAGGCGCTGGCCATGCTCGAAGAGACCGCCGCGAAGCTGCCGCGGGACCTTCGAGAGGTATTCTGGAACGACCCGCGGCGCCGCGCGCTTCGGCAGGCGCATACCGGAACCGTCGTGGCGCCGGTATTTGCGCCGGCCGCGACCAGCGGGACCACGCGTTCGTCGCCGGGCAGTGCGTCGCAACACGCCGCGACCGAAGACCGCTTGGCGCGCATCCTCGAAATCACGCGGGAGCTCGCCAGCGAGCACGACGTGCCGCGCCTCTTGCTGCGCGTCACCGATCACGCCGTGGCGCTCCTCGGGGCCGAACGCGGCTTCGTGGTGCTCGTGGGTGAACGCGGCGAGCTCGAGGCTCACGCCGCGCGGGGGCGAGCCGGCGAGGACGACCCCCACGCCAAGTTCTCGCGATCCGTGGCCGACCGAGTCGTTGCCAGTGGAGAACCGGTCGTCACCATCAGCGCGCGCGACGACGAGCGCCTTGCGGAGGCGGTCAGCGTCCATCAGCTGATGATCCAGTCGATCGCCTGCGTGCCCATCCGCGGCGCGCCGCCGCTCGGCCGGACGATCGGCGCGCTCTACGTCGAGACGCGATTGCGCCCCGGGGTGCGCTTCGAGCAGGAGCTACCGACGCTCTCGGCGTTTGCCGATCAAGCCGCCATCGCTATCGAGAACGCCCGGCTTCTCGCGGAGAACCGAGAGCGCGCCGACCAGCTCGCCCGCGCCAATGGTGATCTGGCAGCGGCGCACGATCAGCTTGCGCGCTTGCTCGGCAAGCGCACCGAGCAGCTCGCGGAGGCGCGGCGCGACTTGAAGCAAGTGCGCGCCGAGCTCCGCAGCCACTTCGGCTACGCGGGGCTCATCGGCACGAGCGCGGCGATGCGTCGCGTGTACGCCCTCATCGAGCGGTTGAAAGACACCGACGTTCCGGTGCTGGTGACCGGCGAGAGCGGCACCGGCAAGGAGATGGTCGCCCGCGCCATCCATCAGGCGGGTCCGCGGGCGAAGAAGCCGTTCGTGGGGGTCAACTGTGCCGCCATTCCGGCGAATCTGCTCGAGTCCGAGCTCTTCGGAAGCGTGCGGGGAGCGTTCACCGGCGCCGATCGCGACCGCTCCGGCCTCTTTCAGGAGGCGAACGGAGGAACCCTCCTGCTCGACGAGATCGGCGAGATGCCTCTGAAGATGCAGTCGGGGATCTTGCGCGCGCTGCAAGAAAAGTGCGTTCGGCCCGTGGGAGGGACGAAAGAAGAATCGGTCGATGTTCGGGTGGTCGCGGCGACCAACCGTGACCTGATGCAGATGGTCGCGGCGCGAACGTTCCGCGAAGACCTCTACTATCGGCTGCACGTCGTGGAGGTGCACGTGCCGCCGTTGCGCGACCGCGTCGAGGACATCCCCCCGCTCATCGACCACCTGTTATCGCTGTTTGCTGCGCGCTACCGACGGGATCGGCGGGCGTTTTCGCGCGATGCGGTCCGCAAAATCTGCGCGTACCCGTGGCCGGGCAACGTGCGGCAGCTCGAGCATGCGCTGCTCAGCGCGTGGCTGATGAGCGAGCGCCCCGAAATCGAGGCGGCCGACGTCGAGCTGCCGGCGCCGGCGTCGCCTGCGCGCCCGCCGAAGTCGACGGCGACACGCGCCCCGACGTCCACCAAGGCGCCCTCGGTCAAGCCAAGCGCGGCCAGCACGACGGAGTTCAAATCGGCCGAGCGCGATCGGATCCTCGGAGCCCTGACCGCGTGCAATTGGAACCGCGCGCAAGCGGCGAAGATGATCGGCGTACCGCGACGCACCTTCTATCGCAGGCTGAGGGAGTTCGGGATTCTCTGAGCCTGCGGTCTCCCGGCCGTAGCGCTGGCACGGCAGATGCCCCGCAAACGCCGACAGATGGCCCAGCCCCCCCCCAGACCGCGTGACGAAGAACGCATCGACGAGGCGGCCGCCGAGTCGTTTCCAGCGAGCGACGCCCCGGCGTGGACGCCGACGCACGCTGGATCACCGGTCCATCACCCGTCGACGCTCGAGCACGGTCGCGAGCTCCGTGCGCTGTTGCGAGCGGACCTGGAGCGCTGGATGCGGGCTTCACGCGGTGACCCGGGCCAGCGGCGCGTCGCGCTGGAAGATGCGGTCACGCGATCGATGCTCGACGCCGGGAGGGCCGTGGTGCGCTCGCCCACCGACGAGACGTTGCGGGTCCACAACGTCGAGACGGAGCTGATCGGCGCCGCGCGCGATGCCCCGGTCGTCGTCGTGGGTGCGCGCTACGACGCCGACGACCCGAGCGGGGCCGTGCTCGCGCTGGCGGTCATGCGCGCTTTGTCGAACGAGCGGCTCTATCGCCCGCTGCGGTTCGTCGCGTTCGCGGCGGCCGGCGGGAGCGCGAGCTACGTGGAACGGCTGCGTCGCGATGGGACGCGCGTGCATGCGATGCTCTCCTTGGTCAGGGTAGGTCTCGCGCCGACGCGCGGCCACGGAGGGCTGCTCTTTCTGAGCAACCTTCGCTCGCGGCCGATCGCCCGCGCCGCTCGCGCGTCATTTCGGGGCTCGTCTCGAGTCCCGGCGCTCGCGCTCGCGCTGCCTTCGTGGCTGCCTGGCATCACCTCGTCCGACGAAGTGTCCTTTCGGAGGCAGGGCTGGCCTGCGCTGATGGTGACCGAACGCGGCCGGTGGCGCGCCGGGCTCGACCCTACTTCCGTACCCCTGGACGTGGATCGAATGGCGGCCGCGGTTCCGGGGCTCGTCGCTGTGCTTGTGCGCCTCGCCGGGGGGCGCGGATGAGCGGGCGCGGCGGAGCGGGTCCCGTCGGCATCGCTGGTGCTGTGACACTAGCCCGATGCGCACGACCCAGTCGGAAACGTCGTGGATCACCGAGGCCGTGCGCCGTCGGGAAGCCGACCTCGCCGATGCCTGTGCGACGGCGGCGGTGCACATTCGCGACGCGCTTGTGGCAGGAAGGCTAGCCGAGCTCGTCTTCGAGCATCTTCGCCACGCGCGCCCGCACGTGGAGTGCACGAACGGCTGCTCCGACGCGATCGACACGGCGACCCTCCGGGCGCGTGTGCATCGACCGTACGCGCTCTCGGATGCCTGGTTCGAGGCGGCCGTCGACGGTGCCGTGGCGGGCGCCATCGCGCGGGCGCACGCGGAAATCGCTCTCTTCATCGACGACGCGTGCGCTTCGCTCCCGGTCGCCCCGCTGGAGCGCGAGCAGCTGCTCCGGGTCGCGTTCTGTACGGCGGCGATGGGCGAATCGGTGGCCCAGCACTCCGCGCTCAGGGCTTGAAGGGCCTGTATCGCCACTCGGGAGCAGCGGGGTCCCGCATCCCTGCGCTCAGCGCTTGAAGACGTACAAGCGCCCCGGCGCCGTCGTCGCGACAACGATACGTCCGCCCGCATCGATGGGCGTGTTGAAATAGTGCATCGGGCTCGCCATCGCGCCTGCGCTCGCGTAGACAGTCGCGCCGGTGTCGCCGTCGTAGCCGTACAGGTGCGTATTCGCGTCCCAGACGATGACGTCGCCGGTTCCGGTCGTCGTCACCATGGGCGAGCCGAGGCCGTTCTCGCTGCTGCACCAGACGACCTGCGGCGTCGGCGGGGTTCCGGTGAGCTTGGCGACCCCGATGCTCCGATCCCCGCCCCCGGACGGGCAGCCCGTTCCCGCCGGTCCGCTGTTGATGTGGTACGCGACGTACGTTCCTTGGTTCGTGGTGTAGGCCGCGGAGGCCGCGTTCAGAGCCCCTTTGCCTCCCACGTTTTGCGCGGCCACGGCCGCTCGTGACAGCTGCCCGCCCACTCCGCCGAGGTTGTCCCGATTTAGAACGTAGAGGTACCCGTCTTTGCCGGGCACGACGACCAGATGCTGCGTGCTGCTGCCGGCGCCGGGCATGTCCACGACCACCGGATTGGCGGCACCCAGGTCCTGATCGGTTTGGTCATCCATCGGCCACTCGGCCGTATAAAACTCGTCCGCACTCTGATCGACGAACTTCGGTCCTGCGGTCAGGCGCAAGAGCGCCTCTCCGCCCGCCCACGTCGAGGCACCTTCCGTGTTGCCGGTCGTCACGAAGAGCGACGCTCCGTCCGTGGTGCTCGCGATCCCCCCCACCGCCCAGATCCCGCCGGCGGTCGATCCTTGGCCGATCGTGCCCGTCGAAAACGCCGTCACCGAGGTCGGCGCCGCGACCGGTATGCCCACGACCCACCCGTGATAGGAATTCGGGGGCGTGTTGCAGTCGCCGTTGTGTCCCCCGTACGGGACGTACACGACGCCGTTGACGAGCGCGAGCGCGCCGCGCTGGTTCTGCGGAAACGAGTTGAAGCCGCTGACGTTCGCGTCGACGTCGACCGGCCATCCCGCCGCCTTCTCCGTGCCGTCGTCGAGCGAGACCGCATGAACGATGTGCTTGGGGTGATCGGTCGCCCCGGCTCCGGCGGGCAGCGTCATCGCGTCGAAGTAGATGGTGCGCGATGCCATGTCGATGACGGGGGTGCCGGTGATCCCGAGCGGATTGATGTTGCCGCAGGTGGCCGGGAGATTGCTCAGCGCCGCAGGCGTGCCGTATGCCCGGTCCCAAATCACCGCGCCGGAGCCGTCGATCGCCGCGACATGGTTGCTCTCGGTGGCCACGATGAAAGCCTCGTCGCCGCCCGGTCCTTGCGTGACGTAAAGTGGCTGCGCGTAGACGTCGCCGCTGATCGGCGGGGCGAACGTCGAGTCGATCGTCAGCGTCGCGGCGAGCGACTTCGTCATCGACGGATCGGCATAGACCCCGTCTCGGGTCGGGCTCATATGATGCTGCAGAACAGACGCCGATCCTGGCGGCAGAGCGCCGCCGCTGCTGTCGCTACCGCTGTCGGCAGTGCTGCTCCCGCTCTCCTGACCTGCGTCGACGGCGGTCCGGGTCTTTGCCACCTGCCCGCACGCGCAGAGGGCCGCGCCGGCGCCGGCTAGAAGAGCCATGAGAGATACAGAAGCGAGGATTTCCAAATCCAAACGACCGGTCATCGTCCGCTCCTCGCGGCATGACGCCTTCTCACGCGATAAGATCAATCACATGGCAAGCGGCACGTGCATGCAGCTCATCTTGGATACATCGTAACGCACTCCGCCGTCGACCATCTCGAAGTCGCTCGGCACGATCGTCTGCAGGTCGCGCGTGCCGAGGCCGGTGCCCATCACGGTGCTCCACTTGGCGGCAGTGCGCTGGTCGTCCTCGGACGTCAGCGCGACGTTTCCTCCGTCCGCGAGGATGATTCCGTAGTCGTGCATCGCCTGGGCGACGACCCGCGCCGCCGCGTTCGGTAGCCCAGCGAGTACGGGCGCGATGCGGTCGGCCCGGATGCGAAGGCGGGCGCCGTAGGGGACCGCGGTCGCGCTGCCTGTGGAGCTCGTCGCATGCGTTGCCGGGTGCACGAACGTGTTCCGCGTGATGATGTCGTTCGGCAAGATGAAGCGAATGGCGTGGTCGATGTGGCCGGCCGCCACTTCGTCGGCGTCGAAGAGCATGGCCGAAATGGGGAAGCCGCCCGCGTCCGCGCTCGTGCATCCGTCGCCGCGTCCCGAGGCGGTAGGCGCACCGGAGGTGTCCCAAATGGCCAGGCACCCGCCGTGGTAGGCACCGCTCGTGAAGTCGACCCTCCACTGCTCGTAGATGCGCTGTTCTTTGGGCTCGATCACGATGAGATGGCAGTCGCCGTTCGACGTGCAGTCGTACCCGGTTTCGCCTTCGATGTGACCGCCGCTGGGGATCGGTACCGGTGCGCTATCGCAGTCGGGCGAATAAAAGTCGGAAGTCTGTGTGAATGTCATCTTGGGAGCCGTGTCGGCCGCGTCGCACATCACGTGGATCGACGTGTCGATCTGCATGCGCCCCGCGCCCCACCCGTGCGCCTGCAGGGACGCGATGACCGCGGTGGACTGGCTGTCGACCGCCATCGCATCCGCCCGCTGGTTCCAGAGCGCGGTAGGCGGGAAGAACGGTCGCGCGCAGCTGCTTCCGGAATGCGTGCCCGAGTCGCCGCCGGCGCTTGCGTCGGCGCGGGGGGAGCCGGAGGACGAGCTCGAGCCGGATGATCCGGTGGAGCCCGAAGACGAGCTCGAAGTCGATGACGAGCTCGAGCCAGACGAGGAGCTCGAGGCCGAAGATCCACCTGAGCCCGACGACGCGCTCGAGCTCGCGGAGCCACTCGACCCGGCCGTGCCAGACGATCCTCCCGACGCTACGCCCCCGCCCGAAGACCCGAGCCCCTGCGTGGCGCCGCCGGACCCGCCGGATCCCGCATCGCCCGCCCAACCGCCCGCCGTTGTCCCGCTACCGCCTCCGCACGCCTCGACCGTGAGAAGGACCGCCAAGATGCCTGATGCTTGTACTCCGCGCATAAGCATTCAGCTTGCGCGAAATCCGACCTGCGACGAAGTCGATTGAACAAACGCAATCGCTTTTGCTCACGTGTTTCCCCACAGGTTCGCACTCCAGGAAAAGCGCAGTACACGTCTCCCTACGCCGGGACTATTTCGCCGCGGACTTGGAGGCTGCCCTGACGAACTTGAGCGTCATCCGGTCGCTCTCGCCGATCGCAGCATACTTCTCTCGGTCCTTGTCGCCCTCGCGGAACGTGGGCGGTAGCGACCAAACCCCTTCCGGGTAGTCTTTCGTGTCTTTCGCGTTCGCGTTGATCTCGGACTTGCCCGCGAGCTTGAACCCCGACGACTCCACCTGCTCGACGAGCCACTTCTCGGGCACGTATCCCTTCTTCGCGCTCTCGGTCGCGTCGGCGCTCGGGGCGGCGCGGTGCTCCTCGATTCCGAGGACGCCACCGGGCTTGAGCGCCGCGTGGATCTCGGCGAGCCACGCGTCGAGCGTTCCGTTGTTCTTCATTCCGTGCACGCCGCGCATGATGAGCACCATGTCGAACAAGCCTTCTTTTCCGATCTTCGGCGCCTTCGGATCGACCACGACGGTTTGCACCTTGCCGTAGAGCTCGGGCGCTCTGTCGAGAAACGCTTTGAATCGCTGCCCGTAGAAGGTGGGCCGCAGATCGGGAGGCCCACTGGGATCGTTCGTCGTGGCCACGTACTGCCCCGACTTCGCGAGCGCCGGCGCGAGCAGCTCGGTGTACCAGCCCTCGCCGGGGCCGATGTCGAGAACGGTCATGGTCGGCTTGAACCCGAAGTAGTCGAGCGTCTCGGCCGGGTGACGGTACTTGTCGCGCTCGGCGTTGCCGGGGGTCCGGTGCTTGCCCTTCATCGCGGCCTGAATAGCGGCCTTTCCGCTCGTGAACGTCTTCTCGGCGAGCGCCTTCGCCTGGGCATGCGTCTCGGGCGTCCAGCGCGCGAGCTCCGCTTTGTTCTGGTCTTCCCACTTCGCGCGTTCTTCGTTGAGCTGGCGGGCCTCTTCGGCCTTCTTCTTCTCTTCGGGCGTCGGCTCCGCCGGCGGGGGCGAAACGGTCTCGGTCGGCTGCGGGGTCACCGCCACGGGCGCGGGCGCCGGAGGCGGGGGAGGCGGCGGCGCAACCGGCGGCGGTTCGGCGGCGCACGCGGTGAGAACCGAGAGCAGCACAATCCAAGGGAGGCGAACGCACGGCATGGCCGCTTTGGTAGCGTGACGACATCTCGATGACAAGCGGCGTCCGTGTCACGAGGCCGTGGCGGGCCCTCGCGCGGCAGCGCCTATTCCGTAGCGCGGAGGAGCCCGAGTCGGTACGGCAGTTGGGAATAGCTCACGTTCGTTTTCGTCGGGTCGACGCCCTGGTACAAGAATCGCCATTGCGAGGGGTGGCAGACGTCGACGGTCAACGTTTCGTCGTACGCGTCGCGGATCATCTCGCCGTGGCTGATGTCGCGGGTCCAGGCCGTCGCGCCGGGGCCGAACGAGACGTTGCTGACGCCCGCGAACGGGCTCGCCCACGTGTCGGCGAGCGGACTCCATCGGCCGTCCAAGCTGTCGGCGGTCCAGGATCGAAAGAATCGGTTGCCCGTCGGGCCGACCGCCTCGATGAGCGCCAGGTACTTGCTCGTTCCTTTGAGCTTGTAGACGTGACTGGCTTCGTACAGATTATCGCCAATCGCGTCGTGCATCACGATGACGGTTTTGCCGAACCCCGCCGGGAAGTCCCGGAGCGTCGTTTGGCTCCGGTACCAGTTCCCGCTGTCGTCCGAAAAGAACAGGTAGCAATCGGCGGCGTCGCAAATGACCCAGAAGTCGAGCCAGCCGCCGGATCCCTTGTTCGACGCGACGACCGATGGCTCGTCGGCAAAGAATGTCTTCGGGGGACTCCACGAATCTGGCCTGCCCGGATCGTCGGCGGTTGAATACGTCGGCGGCCCCGATTGGTAGACGAGATACCACTTGGCTTGCCGAGTGAAATAGAAGAGCTCGGGCGCTGCATGGTAGCTCTTGGCGAACGCGGGATTGTCGCTCAAGTAGTAAGGCCGAGCCGCCGCGGCCTTCGACCAATCGTCGAAGTGGAAATAGGCGATGCTCCAGTGACCGTCGACATCAGCGGTCGTCGCATACACGTGCCATTGGTGGTTGAAAAAGACCACCGTGGGATCCTTGATCGAGACGATCGGGTGGGCCGCGTCGGGGACGGCGGTAATCAGAGGTCCGGTGGACGTCCACCGGAAGGTGGACGGGATCGCGCACCCGGTGACCGCCGCGACCTGCGAATCGCGAGCGGCCGCGCCTCGGCCGGCATCGGTCACGTGGCACGCGACGCCGAGGCATGTCGTCACGAGCGAGGTCGAAAGGAGAGTTCGAGCACGCACGGCCTTCACGGGGCGATCTCCTCGCTCGCCTGCCCCAAGCAGGCGTGCCCAGCGAAGCTGGGTCCCATTCAATGGGGCGCTGTACGTAGCGCGTCGAAGCTTGCGCTGCCGCCGGACCGCGCGTAGTTTGTCCGGCGATGTCGTTGCTCGCCGCGTGCCCCGTAGTCGTAGCGGTCGTAGTCCCCAGCGGGACGGGTCGGGCACTCGGCGTGTAGCAGCAACGACGAACCCCGGCCGGTGGCCGCGGGTTCGTCTGACGATCCTCGGTCATCTGGCCTCTCGAAAGAAAGGACAGACCCAATGGAATCCATCGTCTACTTCAACGGCGCGTTTCGTCCCGAGAGCGAAGCCTCCATCTCCGTTCGCTCGCGCGCGCTCAACTACGGTCTGGGCTGCTTCGGCGGCATTCGCGGATACCGGACCGACGCCGGCGACCAGGTGAACGTGTTTCGCCTCGATCGGCACGTGCGCAGACTGGCGCAGTCCGCGCGCATCTTGCGGCTGCGACCGTCCGGCTCGCCCGACGAGATTGCCGGCCTGGTTGTCGAGCTTCTGCGCCGAAATGAAATGCGCGGGGACGTGTACGTTCGGCCGATCGTCTTCGCGAGCTCCAACGAGCTTTCGCCCATCCTCGATCCGGATGCGAGCGCGACAGCCATCTACTGCATGCCGCTCGGGCGGTACCTGTCGCCGGATCCCATCGACGTCTGCGTGTCGAGCTGGCGGCGCGTGCGCGAGACCGCGATTCCCGCCCGCGCGAAAGCCACCGCCGGCTACTTGAACAGCGCGCTCGCGCGGCGAGAAGCGATGGACCACGGATACACCGAGGCCATCCTGCTGACCGAAGAGGGAACCGTATCCGAAGGTTCCGCCGAGCACGTGTTCATCGTGCGCGAAGGCTGCCTGATCTCGCCGCCCGGCACCGCCGACAACCTGGACGGCATCACCCGACAGAGCCTGGTCGCCCTCGCCCTCGAGGACCTGGGCATTCCGTTCGTGGAACGCCCGATCGGGCGCACCGAGCTCTACGTCGCGGACGAGGTGTTTCTCTGCGGCACCGGCGCGGAGATCACCGCCGTGCGATCGGTCGATCGCCGGACGGTCGGCGATGGGAGAGTCGGTCCTGTCACGCAGCGCCTGTCGCAACGCTTCGAGTCGGTCGTTCGGGGCCGAGTGGCGGAGCGCACGGGGTGGCTGACGCCGGTTTGGTGAATCTTACGCCTCTGTCCCTTCGTCCATCCGCCGCATCCCCTCGAGGAGCAAGGCCTCGCTCGAGCTGTCGATGATGCGCACCTCGGTGTGAAACGACGGGTCGAGCCCGAACTCGCCGTCTTTGAGCTTGAGCATCGCGTAGAAGGCCTCTTCGCCCCGAACTTCGCCCCACAGCGCGTTGACCACGTTGCCGTCGGCGAAATGAATCTCTCCGGTTCCCTCGGGCGCGCGGATCTTCAAGCTGCCGCTCTTTCGTCCGTGAAAGAGCACTTGCACCATGTCGGGGAGCCCGAGCTCGCGCAGCCTCCCGCTCACGCCCCGCGACGTGCGCGGGCTGGCGCGCTGATCGAGCATTGCTCGAAGCTTCGCGACAAGCAGATCGGCGTTCGCCGGTTTGCTCACGAAGTCGATTACGCCGAGCTCGAAGGCCTTCTGCGCGAGCGCGCGCTCCTGGCGGCGCGTATACACGACCCACGCCAGGTCTTTGCCCCAAGAGGACTTTCGCGCGTCAGCCAGGAGGGCGAGCCCGTCGGTCGGGGTGAGATCGATCTCGCTCACGACGAGGTCCGTCTCTCCCTCGGCGAGGATCTGTAGCGCTTGGTCCGCGCTGCGCGCCGTCCGCACGATGAACCCTTGTTCGATCAGACGAAGCTCGAGGACGGTCGTCTCCTCCGGGTCGACGTCGATGATGAGCGCTTGCAGTCGATTGGCGAGCAACCGTGCTTTGAGGTCCTCGCCGAGCACGGTGTGACGGAACAGGTCGACGAGGTTCGGGTCGAATATCGTCTCCTTGTGCTTGCTCAGCGCCGCGCAGGCCTCTTCGGCCGAGAGCGTCTTGCGAAACGGGTTGCGGGGATTCTGGGTCAAGTCTGCATACGTGTCGCAAATGGCGAGCACGCGCGCCGAAAGGGGGATGTCCTTTCCGCTCGCGCCGTCGGGGAAACCTTTGCCGTCGTAGCGCTCGTACATGTGTGCGACCGCTTCGATCGCGTCTGTCGCCATGCGAACGGGCTCGAGCAGGCGGCCGGGCGCACCGTACGCTTTCTGGGCGGCCGCCTTGTGCCCGTCGTACTCCCCGCAGTTGTACGCCGTCAGGTGGTATTGCCCCATCTTGCCGAGATCGTGCACGTACGCGGCGGCCACCAGAGCATCGCCGTCCGCCACGTCCAGACCCATCTTCTCGGCGATCCGTCGCACCAGGCGCGCCACCTGCGACGAGTGGCCGCGCAAGTCGGGCCGCGATGTCTCGAGCAGACTGACGAGCACGTTCAGGAGCTCGAGAAGCTCGCCCGAGCCCCCGCCGCGGGGGGCATTCGTGGTCGTTCCCGCCTCCGCGATTTCTTTCTCGCTCAGAATGCGCTCGCGGCCCCGCCCCTTCGCCTCTGCGCGTGCCATCGACAGGGTCATCGAGTTGTCGGTCACGAGGTTGCGCTCGTAGACGTTGAGCATGGCTTGGAGCTGCGCGTGCGCCTGGCGATCGAGCAGCGCAAAGGCGTGGATGTCGCCGCCGTAGGCCTTGGCCATGAGCGCTCGCACGGCCGCGGGCCGCGCAAGTACGGCCTTCACTTCGCGTGCGCCCGACGCGAGCTGCGCTTCTCGGAGCGCTTCGGCGTTGTCGGGGTCCGCGGTCACGACGGTGAGCGCGTGTGCGCGCGCGTCGAAGACCACGGGACACAACCCGAGCTTGTCCGCGAATCGCTGCGGGATCATTTCGATGAGCGCCCGGCTGACGTCAGCCTTGGCGAGCTTCTCGGACGAGACAAAATGTACCTGGTAGCAGGCCGAGAGCGCCTTGAGCAGCTCCGCCTCGGAAATGAGACCCAGCTCCAGGATCGCCTCTTCGACTCGATCCCCCGTGCGCTGCACGTGCGTGAGCACCACTTCGGTTTGCTCGGGCTTGAGCAGTTTGTCGCGCACGAGCCAATCGCAGACCCGCTTGGTCTTGGCGGCTTTGGGGGCAGGAGTATCGCCGGTGGGCACGCTAGAAGGAGCGTATCACCAAAGAGGGAGATTACTGCCCACCGCCCGAATCATCGCGTCGAGCCGGTCTGGATCGACGTTGCGTCCAGTCAGGACGACCACCAAGTCGCCGCCGCGGACTTCGGCCGGAAGCCCGGCGAGAACCGGCACGAGGGCCGCGACACCGCTCGATTCGACGACGAGCCCCATGTCGCGGTACGCGTGGACCATCGCCGCCGCTATCTGCGACTCGGTAGCCATGATGACACCCGCGAAGGCTTCGTTCGCGCGCCGCGCCGCGTCCGCGACTTCGCGCGGGTCCGCCCGATGGTCGGCGCGCTCCGGAGCGTCTCCGGGCGACCGTGTCCGGCGACGGAGCTCGATCGACGTCGACCTCGCGTACGACGCCGCGCTCTGTACGCCCCACACCTTGCACGCCGAGGCGCCATTGCCTTCGACCGCGAGTGCCCACGCGAGGCCGGTCGCGAGCCGGCCGCCACCGAACGGCGCCATCACGTGCTCGGGGACGCCGCCCAGCGCGCGGACGATCTCGAAGCCCAGGGAGGCTCCGTTGCCCGCCATGACGTCCGCGTCGTCGTATTGCGAGACGAAGGCCGCTCCGTGTGCCGCGGCCGTCGCCCGGGCGAGATCCGCCGCGTCCTCGTAATGGTCGCTCGCCGCCACGACGAGATCCGCGCCGTACTTCTCGATTTTCGCGCGCTTGGTCCGCGGTGCGGTTCGCGGGACGCAGACGGTGGCCGACAGGCCCAGTACGTTCGCGGCGTACGCGACGGCTACACCGTGGTTGCCCGCGCTCGCAGCGATGACGTGCCCCCGCGTCCGATTGGCGTCGAGCGATACGAGCGCTCCACGCACCTTGAAGCTCCCGGTCACCTGAAGCGCTTCGAGTGCGAGCCACACTCGGGTCGCACCGTTCGGGTCCGCTCGCGCGTCGAGCTCGGACGCTCGCACGACGGGCACCTGGCGCAGCCGCGCACCCGGAAACCGGGTGTCCAGATGTCGCACCGCGTCGAGTTCTGCGCGATCGGGCATCGGCCAACGCAAGGGCTCGGCTGCCGCAGTCGCTGCAACGGAGCGCATACGGGTACTTACGGACGACGGTGGCCGGCGGGTTAGAGCGGCCGTCCGAACCGACGCGAAACCAACCGACGGAAACGAGTGACGCGGTGTCGTCAGTTGGCGGCGAGCAGCCACCTCAGCGGGCGCCGGTAATTGGTAATCATCCGGTCGGCGGGCACCTCGTGGCCCAGGCCGGGAACGATCTTCACTTTCACGCGGATGTGGGCTTCCTTGAGAATCTCGCCCGCCCGCTTCGTGTTCTCGGCGACCTGGTCGTCCTCCCCGGTGAAGAGATACACGCGCCGGATCTTCTCGCGGTTCTGTTCGAGGAGCTGTGGGGAGTCGCCCAGCCAGTAGTGGTCGTTCGCCGCCAGGATCAACCACTTGTTCCAGTGCGCAGGGTCGCGCACCCCCACTTGCTGCGCGATGAATGCGCCCTCGCTGAACCCGATGATGACGTCTCCGCGCGATCGCACGCGCCCCGGGTACTTGCCCTGGAGCGCGACGACGGTCGCGTCGATGATCTTCTTCGCCGATTCGGCATCGTTGTTCCACGTGCGACCGCCGCTGTCGGTCGGCGCCGGCCCCTGCGGGCAAACGACCCAGCCGAACTGCCGCGCGACGCGCGCCCACTTGCGGCAGTCTTCGAGCGCGTTGCCGCCGCGTCCATGCAAGTAAAGAACGATGGGTCTCCGTGACTTGGTGCGCGGCTTGAAGTAGAAAGCGTCGGAGAATCCGGGCACTTCGAGCGTCATCGGGTCGGCCGCGGCCGAGGCTTCCTTGGCCCGAGCCCGCTGCGGCGCGAGCAACACGAAAAGCGCGATGAGCGTCGCCCAAGCGAGCGCCGGTCGTCGGGCGGTGGAAAAAGCGCGGGATCGCACGGTAACGGGGATCACGGTTGGGGGCCGACGAGCACGATAGGGCTTAGCGCGAGCCGCGTGTCTCACGCAAGGCGAGCAAGGCGCGTCCGCTCGCGAGGCCGTCATTCGGTCGACGTCCGGTGTGGAACGTGGTATCGTACCCGTTGCTCGGCTTATTCGCGCATGCGACTCGTCGTCTACGCCACCCGACGATCCATGCTTGCGCTTGCGCAGTGCCGAGCATTCGTGGCGCGGCTACGAGCCGCCTACCCATCGCTCGAGGCGCGCGAGCTGCAAGTGGTCACCAGCGGGGACCGCATTCAAGACCGCCCTCTGTCCGAGGTGGGGGGCAAAGGGCTCTTCGTCAAAGAGATCGAAGAGGCGCTGCTCGAGGGCCGCGCCGACTTCGCCGTGCACTCGATGAAGGACGTGCCCGCGGCGCTGCCCCAACGGCTGACCCTCGCTTGCATCCCCGCGCGCGAGGACCCGTCCGACGTGCTCGTCGCACCGCGGCACGGCACGCTCGACGCGCTGCCGCGCGGGGCTCGGGTCGGCACGTCGAGCCTGCGTCGCTCCGTGGCCATCGTCGCCCGCAGGCCTGACTTGCAGGTCGTACCCCTGCGCGGAAATGTCGATACGCGCCTACGCAAAGTCGACGCGGGGGAGTGCGACGCCGTGGTGCTCGCCCGGGCGGGGCTCGTGCGCCTCGGTCTCGAAGGCCGGGTCACGGAGGTGCTGTCGTTCGAAGTCTCGCTTCCGGCGCCCGGCCAGGGTGCGCTCGGCATCGAGTGCCGCGACGATGACGCAGAAGTCCGGTCGTTGCTCGCACGCTTGCACGACGGAGCGGTCGCCACCTGCGTAGCGGCGGAGCGAGGGGTTTTGGAGGCGGTAGGGGGGGATTGCAAGACGCCCCTCGGCGCGTTGGCCGAGAGGGTGGACGGATCGTTGCGTCTTCGCGCGTTCGTCGCCAGGCCAGACGGGTCCGGCCGGCGTCACGGAGAGCGAGTCGTCCCCTGGCCGGCTTCGGAGCCGGACGCTCGGGAGGTCGGGCTAGCCCTCGGGCAGACCCTCTCGCGATGAGGCGCGGCCCAGGATTTTCGTTGTAAGAAATGCCGCATTCGCCGCGCGCGCGGATTACGATTGCGTCGATGGGGCTTGAGGCTGAGTGCACGGTACGCGTGGGTCGGAAAGTCTCGGCCGGCACGGCGCAGCTCGAGGGGGAAGTGCTGATATTTCGGGGTGATTTTCGCCTCGAGATCCCGTTCGAGCGGATGCGCGAGGTGGCCGTGGCCGGTGGCGCGTTGGTCGTCACCGCCGACGATGAGGCGCACTTCGAGCTGGGCGCGCCGGTCGCCGAACGGTGGATGCGACTCATCAAGCAGCCCAAAGGCTTGTTCGAGAAGCTCGAGGTGGGTCCCCAATCGCGAGTGGCCGTGGTCGACGTGCGCGACTCGCTTTTTCTGACGGCGCTGCGCGAGCGGACGTCGAGCGTCGTCGAGGGGCGCGTGCCCGAGGGGGCGTCGGTGATCCTGTTCGGCGCTGAAACGCGCGAAGCCCTCCGCAAACTCCCGTTGATCCGTGCTCGTATGATCGACAGCGGGACGGTGTGGATCGTTCGGCTGAAAGGCAGCAAGTCGATCTCGGAAGCAGACGTGCTCGAGGCCGTCCGCGATGCGGGCCTGGTCGACACCAAAGTGGTGGCCTTGTCGAAGACGCACACGGCCCACAAGTGCGTCATTCCCCTCGAAATGCGCGGGCAATTGCGTCGTCGCGCGCCCATCGTGTCCATTCCGCCGTCCGCTCCCGTGCTCGGTGCGCCGACCGTCGCGGCCACAGCGCCCAAGCCGAAGGCGGCTGCGAGCACCGCGCCACGCCTCGCCACCAAGAAGAGCCCAGAGTCGACAGGCAAGAAGAAGGCGCCTCCCAAAAAGAAGAAGCGCTAGCCTCGCCGGTACGAGCCAGTCATTCTGCCCGTGCCCGTGCCCGTGCCCGTGCCCGAAGCGAGCCATTCGTGGATCAGAGCCAGGCTCGGACCGGGCCTCGACCAATGCGATTTCGGGCACGGGCACGGCCGTCGACAGGACCTCAAGGAGCCTTGAAGGCCAGGATGACCTCCGCGGTGCCGCCGCTCGGATCGATGCCCGATCGCTGGATGCGGAGTCCGACGCTGACTCCCTGGAGGCAGCGGGCAAGACCCGGAAGAAACTCAGCCCCGATGACGATGGCCGAGCGCGTCAGCCCCGTATCGTCAAAAGACAGATTGAGCGTCGCCGTTCCCGTCGCGCGGGCCCCCCGCACCCGCAGGGCCGCGCGATAGCAACGCGCGAGGCCGATGCCGCGCAGCGCAGCGCGCACCGCGGGCTCCCGCGCTCCTTGCGCGTTCACGAGGCCGACCTCCACGTAGCCGCGCTCGGGGTCGAAGGTCGGATCGGGGGGGTCCGCGGGTGGAAGCACGGCTGCTTCCGGCCGTGTCGAAGGGGAAGGCAGCGCGGTCAGAGCGCTGGTTGCAGCGCTTTGGCTGGTCAGCAGCGCCGGGCGCGGGGTGGCGCTCGGGACGCCGGCGGATGGCGCTTGCCTCGCGCTGGGCGCGGCGGCCGGCGTCGTCTTGGCGTGGAGCGCGGTGGCCACGTGGGTTTCCGGAGCCCTCGTGGCCGACGGCTCCGCGCCCGTCGAATCGGGGGTCGACGCGGCCGCTGGAGTCTCGGTCATCCGGAGCGGCGCCGCAGGCTCTGTCGCGGCCGTGTGCACCGATGCCGGCGTCGGGCGTGGACGCGAGCGCGCGACCATCACCAGCGTTCCTGCGGCCACGGCCGCGCTCATGAGCGCTACGCTGGCGACCACCACCGCGCGACGGGCGGGCGAGCCAGGGATCGTCGAGCTTGTCCCGAGCAGCGTAGGTTTTGGCGCGGTCTCGCCGGGGACGTATCCGCCATGAGCCGTTGCAGGCATCTCGACCGTGGGGGCAATCCACGGCGAGCGGGCAAGCTCGGGCGCGCTCCCCGGAACGGCAGGCGTGAGCCCCTCGGCGACGACCGCGCGCAACTCGGCGCGCATCTCGCGCGCGCTCCCGAACCGGTCGGCGGACGCCTTGCGCAGCGCGCGAAGACAGATGGCCTCCAGCCGGCGGTCGATTCCCGGCGCGAGCTCCGAAGGCCTCGGCGGCACCTCCGTGACGTGCCGGAGCACGACGCCGATGGCGTTCTCCGCTTCGAACGGAACCCGTCGCGTCAACATCTCGAAGAGGACCACCCCGACGGAGTAGAGGTCGCTGCGCGCATCGAGTTTCTCGCCGCGACCCTGTTCGGGCGACATGTACTCGGGGGTGCCGACCAGAAACCCCGCGGTGGTCACGGGGGCATTCGATTCGCGCTCTCCACCGCGGTAAGCGCGTGAGTCGGTGATCTTCGCGATGCCGAAGTCGCACACTTTGACGAGGTCCTGCGGCCGACCGTCGTCGTCGGTGCCGCGCAGGACCATGATGTTCTCGGGCTTGAGATCGCGGTGGACGACGCCCATGTCGTGCGCGACGGCGAGTGCCGCGAGCGTCTGCATCAAGATGTCGGCGACGCGCGCCGCAGAGAGAGGCCATTCGTCGCGCAGGAGGTGATGAAGGCTGCGGCCGTCCAGGTATTCCATCGCGATGTAGAGCAACCCGTCGGGTTCCGCGCCGAAGTCGATGACCTGCATCGAGTTCGGGTGGTTCAACCGGGAGGCCGCTTTCGCTTCGCGATGGAAGCGGGCCGCGAAGGTGGCGTCGTGCGCGTGCTCGCCATGGAGGACTTTGATAGCCACGGTTTTTTCAAGCGCGATCTGGCGCGCGCGGAACACCGCCCCCATCGCGCCCGCCCCGAGCAGCGCCTCGACGACGAACTTGCCGGCAATCGTCCGGCCGATCAGGCGCTCGTGCCCAGACTCGCGCATTCGAGCATTAGTGTAACCGGGAGAGGGCCGGCCAGGTTGGCGTCTTTTCCGCCTCGATCCAGGACTGGAGCACGAGCGATCGCGCTCATGAGCGCTTGAGGAGAAGGCCCAGCACTCCCGCCATCAGGATGAGCGCGGGTTCGGGAACCTTTTTGACCTTGAAGAGCGCGACGAGAGTGGCGATTCCGATCGCGGCCGTCGCCACGTCGACGAGGGCACGTCGACCAAGAATGAACGCCGCTCCCGCGATCGCGCCCGTGGCCGAGGCCGTCACGCCGACAACGAACGCCTTGAGGCTCGGGTTGGCCGACGCCCGCCGCACGTACCGGGCCGCGAGCACGACCACGAGGTACGGCGGAGCGAACGTCCCCGCAGCGGCGACCATCGCACCGCAGACACCCGCCGCGAGGTAGCCGATGAATCCCGCGGTGATGACGACCGGCCCCGGGGTGATCATCGCGACCGCGACCGCGTCGCGAAACTGTCGGTCGTCGAGCCAGTGAAACTCGTGGACGACACCCTGGTACAGGAACGGCACGATCGCGAGACCACTTCCGAAGACGAAGGCGCCCGCCTTCGTAAAAAACCATGCGATTTGACCTACGGTGCCGAGCGAAGCGACCCCGTGGATCCCACCCAAGAACACAGGAGGAATGATTGCTGCCGCTCGACCGTGCCACGGGCGCGGAGGAGCTTTGGCGAACATGGCTACCGCACCCGAAGCGACGAACAGCCAGATGATCTCCGACTCGGTCATGGCCGTGACGAGCGCCGTCACGACGAACAGGGCCCACAGGACCCGATCGCGCCCCAGGGTGAGCCGGACGAGCTTGAACGTACTTCGGGCGATGATGGCGATGACCGCGGCGCCGACGCCGTAAAAGATCCCTTGCATCCACGGCAGGCCCCCGAAACGGATGTAAAGAAGCGCCAGCGCGATGACCATGAGGAAGGACGGCAAGACGAACGCCGCGCCGATGACTGCGGCTCCCCAAGCCCCGCCGCGCACCCAGCCGATGTACATCGCAAGCTGGGCGGCGAGGGGGCCCGGGGACAGCTGCGCCAGCGCGAGCCCTTCGACATAGTCCTGCTTGGAGATCCAACGGCGATGTTCGACCAGGTCTCGCTGCATGTAGCCCGCGAGCGCAATCGGCCCACCGAACCCGAACGTGCCCAGGCGCAGAAAGTATCGAATCAGATCGCGCCGCGTGCAGGGCACGAGCGCCGGGGCGCCGTGCTCTCCTTGCGTCGACATGGCCACGAGTCGCGCTCAGGTCTGCGTGCGTCCGTCCCACGCCGTGAGGTCGAGCGCGCGCTTGACGGTGGCGGCAAGATCGGCGGCTTTGCCTCGTCCCCAGTAGTGCAAGAAAAGCAGGCGAGGGGACTCGTTCGTCATGTGCGAGTGAAGCGCCACGACGTTGATCCCGCCGCCGCGAAGCGTCTTGAGCACAGACTGCAGCTCGCCTTCAGCCATCGCAAAGTCGCCGTCGACCACCGCGTTGTCGTCGGTGCCGGCGAAGGCAGCCCACGTGTTGATTCCCATCGCCTTGCCGATCGTGCAGCCGCACTCGGCCTGGGTTTTCCGACCGAAGACTCCCTTGTACATCCCGTCCTTGGCGGCGCCTTTCGCGCCGAAGATGGCGTCGAGCTTGCTCGCGTCGATCTTACTCGTGGCGGAAGGAGGAGGGCCGAAGTCGGTGGCAGGCTTCGGCGCCTTCTGTCGAACCGCGTGGGCGGCGTCGAGCGCCGCCTTTACGCCCTTGCCGAGCTGTTCGACGCTCCCTTCGCCTCCGATGTGCATGAACAGCACATGCGGTTTGTCGAAGAAGAAGTGATTGTGCAGGGCGGTCACTTCGAGGCCGTTGTCGAGCGCGGCGCTGATGGCCGCATTCACCTCGTCCTCGAAGAGCACAAGGTCCCCCATGACCATCGCTTCGACTCCCGGCTTCTCGCCGGGCACGAAAGCTGCCCACGAAGTGAGCCCCATGAACGGCGGCACCTTGTTCCATCCGTCGACATCGACGCGCACGTCGTCGCGCGGGAAGGACACCTTGACGACGTTCTCCGCTGCTTCAGGCTTGCCGCCGGTTGCCGCCGCGATGCGCGCTGGGTCGAGGGGGGAGGTGGGAGCGGAGGTCGCGGGCGGTGTCGCTGTCGCGGTGGCAGCCGGCGGTGGCGTCGGCGAGGCGGCGGCAACGGGAGGTGCCTGCGGCGGCGAGCCCGCCGCAGGCATAGAAGGCGGTGCCGCTGCGGGCGGCGGCGCATTCTCGGCGCAGCCCGAGGCGGTCGAGACGAGGGCCATCGCCGTGGCGAGGACCAGCAGACACTTCACGCGATTCTGGTTCATGGCGGTTTCTCCGTTCGAAGCGAAACGCGCGGCTGACGGGCGCGCGGTGGCGAGACACGAGATGCAAACGCGAGACGAGTGAGCTGATTGGCTCTAGGAGCCACCCGGCCCATACGAATCCTTGAAGACGAGGAGCTGTCCCCGGTCGGGGTCGCATACCCACGCGTTGGCGCGGTCGTCGGCCGTCACGCAGTGCGCTCCTCGAGCCGTAGGCACCGTTCCAAGCACCGTGAGCTGACCGTTCGCAGCAACTCCCACGAACGCCATCGTCGCGCTGCCCGCCCCCGGGAGGTACGCGTGAGAGAGCGTAGGGCTGTACGCGATGACGTCCACTCCCGATCCCGCGCTCACCTCGCCGAGCTCATTGCCGTCGTGATCGACATCCATCACGACGAGACGACCCTCCGCGCATCCGGCGAACAAGAAGCCGCGCTTCGCGTCGATGGCGATGCCGCGTGACCCGCCGCAGCCGTTTGGCCAGGTGGCGATGGGAGCGTGCTTTGCGATGTCGATGACGACCGAGGAGCCGCGCCAGAGGTGCGTGAACGCAAGCTTGCGTGTCGTGTCGATGACGAGCGACTCCGGTCCCCCCTTCACGGGGATGTTCGTCGAATGAACCAGATTCGGCTTCGGCCCTGGCGCGATCGAGAACACCTCGACGCGTTCGCTGTCCGGCTCGGTCACCCATACCTCTCCTGTCGGCTCGACCCAGCGGACGTAGTCCGGGCTCCCGGCGAGCTTCGCCCGCCCGACGATGGCTTTCGCGCCTGGATCGACCGCGTCGAGCTCGCCGCTCGTTCTGTCGATGGCGAAGAGAAGACCGCGGCCCTCGTCGGCGGAAGTCGTGCCTTCGCCGTGCCCTCCTCGAAAGGTTCCTCGGGAGCTACTGAACCCCGCAATCGGCGTGACTTGCATCGTGTCGGGATCGACTAGGTCGAGAATTCCCGACGCCGCGGCCGGCGCGAGGATCCTGCGTATCCGCGAAGCGAAGACGAGATCGTCGAACCCGAGGCCCCCGGAAGCCCCGGGGAGCGATACGACGCTCGTGTTCGCCGCCGCGGCGTCTTGCGCGGTGGCCCGCGCGGAATGAAGAGCGGGCGGCGTCGGATCGGTCGAAGGCGGCGCGGTTGCGTTTGGGCCAGTGCCGCCGCTTGCACCGGAGTGGCAGGACATCGACGAGGGCAAGAGAAGCAGGACCTGCAAGGGTCGGGTGACAAGCAAGCGCTTTGTGCTCTTTGTGACCATACTGCCTCCTCGGTCAGCCCCGCCTTCGGCGGTAGAGGGCCAAGAGCGCGTCGAACACGCGCACCCCGAGTTGGATGCGCGCGTCGTCGTCTTTCTCGGCGAGAGCGATGCCCGCGATGAGCGCGGCGACGCCCGGGCCTTCGGCCCGTCCGAACTTGCCGTCTTTGACGTCGATGTCGTGGATGATCTCGCCGATCGTCGACAAACCGGCCTCCTTCAGCTCGAATTGCTCGACCTGCGTCTCGAACGTGCATGCGTCGCCGACGTGTGTGAAGTCACCGGTTCGCCCGAAGGAGAACCGGGAGGGGGGCGCCTCCGTCCTCTCGGCGTCGAAGGTCCACAACCCGGACGCGTTCTCGGCCGCGGTCGGCGAGGGGGCGGCTTGAACTGAAGGGCCTGCGACGGTTGCAGGGGAGGGCGTTGCCGCCGGTGGCGCGGGCACGGCAATCCCGAGGGAAGGCGTGGCGGCCGCCATCGCGGGCGACGCCGAGCTTTCCGGGCTGGGAGAGGCACCTTGTTTGCAGCCAATTGCGAGTGACAACGCCACGAGCACAATCGGTCTCATCATGGCGACCTCCTCGTTAGCCCTTGGCGCGCAACGACAAGCCCACCGAGTGCGGGCCGCCGCCGACCGAGGTCTCACCGCCCCTGTACCCCATCCTCCGCCCGCCAGCGGTATTAGCGAAACCGCGCGTCTCGATCGCCGGGATCGATACCAGCGGGACTCGTGACCGATCGGAGAGCTCCTTCGGCATTGCGGGAGTGCGCATGGCCCTGCAAATGCTCGGGGGTCACGGTTGCGCTTCCTCGGGCTTCGGCCTCCGGCGGTACACGACGGCCAACATCGAGGAGCGAAGAGTCGCCTCGACAACGGCGAGATGGAACGGAACCGTCCTCCATCTTCCAGCGTGGTGCCTGCCATCGTGGTGCCCGTCCGCCCAAACGTCCGAACCATCGTTCGCCTCAGGGGTCCCGGCGTCCCGTACGCGTTCGCCGGAATGCTAGTGTTCGGCATCGGGGTTGTAACCGCACGGATGAAAGGCCTGGCCCGGACAACACGAACAAGACGGAGCTGACATCCCTTCTCGCTCCCGCTCGTGCGTCTCCATCAGCAAAGGTGCCCATGAACCCCCATCCCCCCGTCGAGACGAAGCCCGGACCCTGCTGCGACGGCGAGAGCTTGCCCGCCCCAGGGGGTCCGGCTCAGCCCATCGACCCCATCTGCGGGATGAGCGTCGATCCTTCGAAGACGCTTTGGAAGCACGAAGCCGGCGGGATGCCCCAATTCTTCTGTAGCGCTCACTGCCGAGACGCCTTCGTCGCCAAAAACCATTCCGAGATTGGATCGCGGCCCGCGACGGCAACTCCGACGGCGCAGGTCTACACGTGCCCGATGCACCCGGAGGTGCGCCACGGGGGCCCGGGGTCCTGTCCCAAGTGCGGCATGGCGCTCGAGCCCCTTCAGCCTGCGCCGACGACCATACGCACGCAGTGGACTTGCCCGATGCACCCGCAGATTGTGCGGGAGGATCCGGGAGCCTGCCCGATATGCGGCATGGCGCTCGAGCCGCGGACCCTAGCGGCCGAAGAGGAGGCGAACCCCGAGCTCCGCGACATGAGTCGTCGCTTCTGGTTTGCGGTCGCGCTGTCCGTGCCCCTGCTGGCCATCGCGATGAGCGACGTTGTTCCGGGGGATCCGGTGGGACGCCTGCTCCCAATGCGAGCGCGCGGGTTCGTGGAGCTCGCGCTCGCGACGCCCGTTTGCCTCTGGTCGGCGTGGCCCTTCTTCGTTCGAGCCGTGCTCTCCGTGAAGAACTGGAGCCTGAACATGTTCACGCTGATCGGCCTCGGCGTAGGCGTGGCGTACGCGTACAGCGTCGTGGCGACGCTCCTGCCGGGCATCTTCCCCCCGTCCTTCCGGGGTCCCTCGGGGGAAGTCGCGGTCTATTTCGAGGCGGCCGCCGTCATCGTGGCGCTCGTGCTTCTCGGCCAGGTGCTCGAGCTTCGCGCCCGCAGCCAGACCGGCGCGGCCATCCGGAAGCTCCTGGGCATGGCCGCCAAGTCCGCGCGCCGGCAGCGCGACGACGGGACCGAGGAGGACGTCCCGCTCGAGGCCGTGAAGGTCGGTGAGCGGCTCCGGGTGCGGCCCGGCGAGAAGGTGCCCGTCGACGGCGTGGTGCTCGAGGGTCACAGCAGCATCGACGAGTCCATGGTCACGGGGGAGCCGATCCCGGTCGAGAAGGAGCCCGGCGGCCGGGTGGTCGGCGCCACGCTCAATGGCACGGGGACGTTCGTGATGCGCGCCGAGAAGGTCGGCGCCGACACGCTGCTCTCGCGCATCGTCGCCATGGTGGCAGAGGCCCAGCGCAGCCGCGCACCCATCCAGAAGCTGGCCGACGTCGTGGCCGGGTACTTCGTACCGGTGGTCATCGCGCTCGCCGTCGCAACGTTCGCCGTCTGGGCGCTCGTGGGCCCCGAACCGCGGATGGCCCATGGCCTCGTCAACGCGGTGGCCGTCCTCATCATCGCGTGCCCGTGCGCGCTCGGTCTCGCGACCCCGATGTCGATCATGGTGGCGACGGGCAAGGGCGCCACGATCGGCGTCCTCTTCAAGAACGCGGAGGCCATCGAGACGCTGCGGAAGGTCGATACGTTGGTCATCGATAAGACGGGGACCCTGACCGAGGGCAAGCCGAAGCTCGTGAGCGTCGAGCCAGCGCAGGGCTTTGAAGCGGGAGAGCTCGTGGCGCTCGCCGCTGCGCTCGAGCGAGGGAGCGAGCACCCGCTCGCCTCGGCGATCGTGAAGGGCGCGGAGGCTCGCGGCGCCTCGATGGCCGCCGTCGAGCGGTTCGAGTCGGTGACGGGGCAGGGGGTCCTCGGCGAGGTCCACGGCCGGCGCATTGCGCTCGGCAATCGCATGCTGATGGATGCGATGGGCGTCGACGTCTCGGCCCTCGCCCAGAAGGCCGAGGCGCTGCGCACGGACGGACAGACCGTGATGCTCGTAGCGGTCGACGGGCGCCTGGCTGGCCTGGTCGGCGTCGCCGATCCGATCAAGGAGGGAACGCCCGAGGCGATTGAAGCTCTGCACCGGGAGGGCGTCCGGATCGTCATGCTGACCGGCGACAGCCGCACGACGGCGCAGGCCGTCGCCCGGACGCTTCACCTCGACGAAGTCATCGCCGAGGTCCTGCCCGACCAGAAGGCGGGGGCGGTGAAGCGGCTCCAGGCCGAAGGCCGGACGGTCGCCATGGCGGGCGACGGCATCAACGACGCGCCGGCCCTCGCGCAGGCGCAGGTCGGGATCGCGATGGGGACCGGGACCGACGTGGCGATGGAGAGCGCGGGGGTCACGCTCGTGAAAGGCGACCTGCGCGGCATCGTGCGGGCTCGACGCCTCTCCCGCGAGACGATCGCGAATATCAAGCAAAACCTCTTCTTCGCGTTCGTCTACAACAGCGTGGGCGTACCGATCGCGGCCGGCGTCTTGTACCCCGCGTTCGGCTTGCTGCTCTCCCCCGTGATCGCAGCGGCGGCGATGAGCTTCAGTTCGGTGTCGGTCGTCAGCAACGCCCTGCGGCTCCGCCGCGCGCGGGTGTGAGCCATGAACGACGTCTGAACCTGGGCCCCGGCGTTCGCATGAGAGTACGCGATATCTCGGCCCTTTGGGCGGAGCTCGACAAGCTGGAATAGGCGCTGTCACGAACCGTTCGGCCGTTCGGTATGTGACTCTCCCGCCGCGCGAACGTCAGTAGAATCCGCCCGGCACTGCCCAAAACGGCCCGTCGACGACGCTACAGGAAAGTGAGTCGCCCCGGTCGCCGCTCCAGGTAACATGGGCCTGTTGGATCTGGCCGACGAACGCGCGACCGACTGGATCAACCTGCGAAAAGACTGCGGCGCCCGTCAGCGTTCCCACGAATCCCTCGCCCGGATAGCCAGCAATTTGACCACTGCCGGGGCCGGGAGGCGGCGGGATACCTTCGAATGGTAAGCTTACCGGTTGGCCCAGCATCATGGGAAGGTTCACTAGAGGAACGATCATGCTGATCGCGACGTCCGTTGGCGATATGGTATCGGGCGCGCCCGATATTTGGCATTCGAGAAGGTGATATCCGGGCGCATCCGTTCCGGACAAATTGTGGCCTAGAAGACACGGAAGCTTCACAGAAACGGCCGTGGTCATGCCATCGCACGCCATGACAAGGGCGGTCGGCTGACCGCTCGCGTCTATGGGCCCGACGCCCGGTGACGCTTCCACAGGGCTCGCTGCGTCGGCGACGAGAGAACCAGCCCCGCCCGAGACATGCGAAGCGCCACCCGAATCGGGCGCCCCAGCCACCGCGCCGCCACAGCCGACCAACGTGATCATGCCGAGCGGCCAACGTGCGCTCATTGTGGCTTCCGCAGCAATCGTTGAAGCATACCGGCATCGACCCCTCAGTCAACGGCCGCGCTTGACGCGGGCCGACAAGCACGCAACCGAGCCGCGCCCCAGTGGGGCAAGAACAGCAAGCGCGGCGACCCGCCCGTCACCGCCTTCCGCGTCGACGCGTTCAACATCGACGACCGTTGCGCTCCAGGGCAACCGTGCGATCTCGCCCGAGGTTCGGCGGGCGGTAGCGAATGAGTGCGAGCTTTTCGCACGACTAGCGACCCCCTCAGTTGACCGTCCGCTCGTCGTCGTCGGCACGGTGCCCGTCTTCCGCTCCCTCCGGCCGCTCCGCGTCTTTTTCGACGCCGACCTCTTCCAGGTCGAAGAGATACCTCACGGCCGCGGCGAGCTCCCCTGCGTCGCCCGTGCCGGAGGCTCGCGCCCGAAGCCGGGCCGTCGGCGCGTGCAAGAACTTGTTGACCGCGCTCTCGAGCATCTGCGCGAGCGCGGCACGATCCCCTTCGAGATGTTTGAGCCTGCCGAGCGATTTCTCGAGCTCGGCGAAGAACACCGCCCGAGCTTTCGTGCGCATGGCGACCAGGGTCGGCTGCACGTCGATGCCGCGCGACCACGCGAGAAACTGCGCCACCTCTTCGGCGACGATCTTCTCCGCCGCGTCGAGCTCCGCCCGGCGCGCGTTCATCCCGCGCCCCACCTCTTGCTCGAGGTCGTCGACGTTGTACACGTACACGTTGTCGATCCCGTGCACTTCCGGCTCGACGTTGCGAGGCACGGCGATGTCGGTGAAAAGGAGCGTGCGCCCGCGTCGCGCTTTCATCGCCCGCTTGACCATCTCGCGCGTCACGACGGGGGTGCGGCTCGCCGTGCTGGCGACGACGACGTCCGCTTGCACAAGCTCGGCCTCGAGCCCCTCCCACGGCACCGCGGACGCGTGCATTTCTCCGGCGAGCGCGGCGGCCCGCTCGAAGCTCCGGTTGCAGACCCGAAGCGCTCGCGCCCCCCGCCCCAGGCTTCGGGCGGCCGCCTCCGCCATTTCGCCCGCCCCGAGCAGGAGCACCGCGTGCTCCGACAGATCCCCGAAGACCCGCCGCGCGAGGTCGACGGCGACGCTCGAGATGCTCACCGACCCCGCTCCGATGCCGGTCTCCGTCCGCACGCGCTTGGCCGCGGCGAAGGCCCTGCTGATGCAGCGCCCGAGCTTGCCTTTCATGGCCCCCGCGGCCACCGCCGCGTCGTACGCGTCTTTGACCTGGCCGAGGATTTGCGGCTCGCCGAGCACCATCGAGTCGAGGCTTGCCGCCACCCGGAAGACGTGTCGAACCGCCTCGTCGCCGCGGATATCGTAAAGGTACGCGGCGAGCTCGGCGTCGTAGGCGAGACCGCCATGGCGCGCGAGCTCTTCGCGGATGGCCCGAAGCGCCCCCTCGACGTGATCGTCGGGCGCGAGCGCGATCACTTCGACGCGGTTGCACGTCGAGACGAACATCACTTCCGACAGCTCGCTCCGCGCGCTCAAACGAGCGAGCACCGTCGCCAGAGCATCGGCCCCGGTGGCCAGGCGCTCACGCACTTCGACGGGCGCGGTTCGGTGCGAGAGGCCGACGGCGAGGATCACGTGGTCCTCACGGCCGCCACAGCTGCCGCCGCGGTCGCGTCGCGAATGACGTAGAGCAAGAGGACGAGCACCGTGAAGCCGAAGCCGGCGATCGTCCCGTAGGCGGCGCGCCTACCGCGCCAGCCAGCTGCCGCGCGCAGGAGGAGCACGCCGCCGAACAGCGCCCACGACGCGTAGCCGAACGCCGCACGCGCGATCTCCGCCGCGCCTCCCGCCTCGACCTCGCGCGCCCAGAGCGTTCCGGTCAGAATGCCGATGGTCAGCATCGGGAAGCCGGCGACGAGGAAGCGATGCTCGGCGCGGTCGAGGGCGTCGAGCGGTGGCAGGCGTTGGAAGACGCCGTGGAGGTTCTTTTGCTTCAGATGCCGTTCTTGCAGCAGGTATGCGATCGCGGCGGCGAAGGCCAGGGTGAAAAGGGCGACGCCGATCAGGTTGGCCGCGACGTGGAACGGCAGGATGGCGCCTCGTAGCTTGTGGCCCCCTCCGGCGCCGACGAAGCGGGATGCGAGGAGAAACGTCAGCGCAAGCGGCGCCACGAACGCGCCGACTACGTCGATGCGGAAGCGTTTGCGCGCCACGACGTAGGCGAGCGCCGCGAGCATCGACGCGATGCTCATCGCGAAATGGATACCCTCGACGGGACACACGTGGAGCACGAGCGACGAAGTGACGATGTGCGCCGCGTGGAGGGGTACCGCGAGGGCGACGAGGCGCGGGGCCCAGCGCAGGAGCGGGCGCGGGCCGCCGGGGGCGGGTTCCGCGGACGGCCAACCGAGGAGGAACGCGATGAACATCACGCACGCCGCGGAGTAGGCGGTGACCGTTGCGCCGAAGAGAAGATCGACGAGCTCGACTTTCACGCTGGAGGGATCGTGCTACGTCCGCGCCCGATCCGCCAGCCCGCAGCCCATGCGCCTCACAGGTTCCCCCGCCCCGAACCGTGTCAGGAGGTCTTCCTCGCTCCTGGGATCCGAGCCGGTCCGGCCCGCGCGGGCCTTTTCCCGCGCCTCGGAGCCGAGGTGCTCGACGAACCGGCCGACCGGGGTCCCCAGCCACCCCGGTTCCACGTCGTACGCCGCATCGCCCAGAAGCAACGACGACTCGACGATTTCCGCGCCGAGCGGCTCGAGGTAGGCGCGTGTCTTGACCCTTCCGACCAGATCGTGCGGGTCGCCTCCGCCGCCGACTTCACGGACGACGTGCACGGCCTCCGCAAGCTGGTAGGCGCGCCCCTCGGCGACGATCGACAACTCGCCTTGTTGCAGGTCGATCGTCCCGTCGACGATCCACCGATCGAGCGCTGCCTGCGGAAAGAAGACGCGGTTTTCCATGCGCACTCTGCGGCAAAAGAGTACCACATCCGGCGGGATGGCAGTGCTCGAGGCCGTCGCACGGATCGTGCAGCTCGGCGGGGATCCGGTCCGCGCCGCGCGGGTCGCCGCGATGCGCGCGCGCTTCGAAGAGAGGACTGGAGCGTTCGCGCCCGACGACGACTGGTTCGAGGAGCGGAGCCGAGCGTTCTGGTCCGACGCCGTCACCCGAATGAGGTTCGGTCGCGAAATCGAAGGCGAGCTCACCGCCGGCGAGCGCCGATGGTTGGCCCCGCTCGAGCGTTCTCACCGGGGTCTCTTCCGCGCCAGCGAAGGAGTCCTCGTCGATGTCTGGAGCGGGGCGGAGCTCGTCGTCACGGTCGTCGACGAGGCGTCGCGCGCCGAGCTCGACGCGGCCGCCGGACAGCTTTTCGACGCGAGGGTCGTAGGGTTTTCCGGCGGAGCCCCGATGGATGGGTCGACCGACGCGGATGCGGGCTGGGTCGTCGCGCTCTTGCCCGGCGCGGTGTTCCATCCTCGCGACGCGACCGCCGCGATCGAGCCTGTCCTCGCGGCGGCCCGGGCGCGTGACCTCGCCACCGACGACGTGCTCGACGCTCTGCTCCGTATGGAGCGGATGCTCCGATCGCTGTCGCGCGTGAAGGCGGCCTACGCCTACCGCCCCGATGCGCTGACGGCCCACGGCAGCGCGGTCCCGGTGCGTCGTGCGGCCAGAACGCCTACATAAGCGAGGGCGATGCCGCCTCCGCCGCTGTTCGAAGCGCGCCTTCTGCACGCGCGCCGGCTCTCTCCGAACGTTCGCGAGCTGTCGTTCGAACGGGTCGACGGGTCGCCGATGGTGTTCGAGCCTGGGCAGTGGGTGAACGCCCTTCTTCCCCACGCGCTCGCCGGCACGGGCGCAACCAAGCGTTCGTATTCGATTGCGTCGCCGCCCGACGGCTCCGCGCGCTTCGACATCGCCGTGACGCACGTCCAGGGAGGCCCGGGGTCAACGTGGCTGCACGCGATCGAGCCCCCCGCCGTTCTCTTGTTCAGCGGTCCCCAGGGCTTCTTCACCCGCCCGCTCGAAGCCGCGTCGCCATCTCTGATGATCGGGACGGGCACGGGAATGACGCCGATGCGCAGCATGATGAAAGCTGCGATCGCGAAGGGATCGCGCACGCCGATGTGGCTCTTGCTGGGCGTGCGTCATGAGCAGGACCTGCTCTACGGCGACGAGCTCCAGGCGCTCGCCCGTGAGCACCCGTTCGTCCGCTTCGAGCCGACCCTGTCGCAACCGCCTGGCGACTGGGCGGGCCGCCGCGGATACGTGCAGACGCACGTCCGCGAGCTGTGGGAAGCGCTCGTCGCGACGAGCGACTCCAAGCCGCACGCCTACGTCTGCGGGCTGGAGAGGATGGTCGGTTCCGTGCGCGATCTCTTGCGCAAGCAAATGGGCTTGCCGCGCGAGCAAGTGCACGCGGAACGGTATGACTAGCGGCTCGCCGAATTGCCGTCGCGGCAGCCCCAACACGCGAAGAGGACAAGCGCCACGTCCGAACGCGCGGGGTGGGCGGCACCTCCCGCCATCGGCGGCCGCAGAGTACCACACGACGCCCGGGCGCCGCCGAGTCGTCGGAAAAGGGTAGCGATTCGGTCGCCCGGCGGCCAATAGCCCTTGCGGGCAGCCCGCCGGCTTGGCATGCCCATGTGGCCAATGCTCCGCATGCCCAGCTCCCACGTTACCGAGACCGCGATGCGAAATCTCGATCGCTTCCGGGCGACCTCCGCAGCCAGCGAGCTCGAGGACGACTCGCGCACCTGGTCGGTCGTCGAGTGGTCGTGGTGCGCGGGCCCCCCGCTGCGCGTGCAGGTGCGAAGCGATGCGGGGCAGCTCGTCGACTTCGTCATGGATGAGGTGGGCATCTGGCGGATGAGGGCGGAGCGGCACGGGCCGGGACCGTGACCATTTCGTCTTGGCACAGGCCGCGCTACGGGTGGGGCACGTGACGACACCTCGCTTCGAAGTCAGGACGGGCGGCGCCGTGAGCGACCGGGATGTCACGATGGCGCGCGAAGTGCGGGCCGGCCTCGCGCACGCGCCGCGGTCGATCCCACCCAAGTACTTTTACGACGCGCGCGGTTCGCGCCTCTTCGACGCGATTTGCGACCTACCCGAGTACTACTTGACGCGCGCCGAAGCGGCGCTCCTCGAGCGTCATGCCGACGAGATCGTCGCGAACATGGGGGCGACCACCCTCGTCGAGATTGGGAGCGGGATGGCCCGCAAGACCGGGCTCCTCATCGGGGCGCTTTGCGCCCGCACAGCCTCGCCACGCTACGTGCCTTTCGACATCGCCGCGGAGCCCATCGAGGCCTCGGCGCGCGCTCTCCTCGCGCGGTATCCCCAGTTGAGCGTCTGCGGGCTGATCGGCGATTTCGGTTATGACTTGCCCCGCCTTCCCATCGCGGCGCCGGCGTCCGCGGGGGCCCGCCTCGTCGCCTTTCTTGGCAGCACGATCGGCAACCTGGACGAGCGCGCCGCCCCGGCGTTTCTGGGCCAAGTCGCGCAGCTGCTCGCCGAACGCGACCGATTTCTCCTTGGCGTCGACCTCGTCAAAGACGTGCGCGTGCTTCACGCGGCCTACAACGACGTGCAGGGGGTGACCGCGGCGTTCAACAAGAACGTCCTGCGCGTCCTTTCGCGCTCGCTCGAGGCCGACTTCGACGAGCGCGCATTCGACCATCTCGCGTTCTACGACGCCGAGCGGCAGCGCATCGAGATGCACCTCGTGTCCGAGCGGCGCCAGGTGGCCACGCTTCAAGCGATCGACCTGCGCGTCGAGCTCGCCCCCGGCGAACGCATCCTGACCGAGATCAGCCGCAAGTTCACGCGCGCGGGCGTCGAGCGCATGCTGGCGCTCGGCGGCATGAGCCTCGAGCGCTGGTTTCCGGCGGACGACGGCGCGTTCTCGCTCTGTCTTGCAAAAAAGGCGTCCGAATAGGCTAGGGCATGCTTTCCGTGCACGTCACCGTCGCCGTGGGAGGTCGCTCCGTGGGCGTCGACGAGCTGGCCGATGCGCGCCTGGCTTCCACGCTGCGCGGCGCAGGGCAGGATATTGCGCGACGACTCTCGGCCATCCATTGTCCTGTGCACGCTCGAACGGCGCACAACGTGCGCGTTCACTTCGACGAGCGCGGGAACGCGGATCTGCAGTACGAATCATGCTGTGAGCGCCTCGGAAATCGCATCGGAGAGACGTTGGGTGGAGGCGCCTGACGTCCTCGCGTTCTGGCCCTTCGGTCGACGATCGTGACCGCGCTTCGTGTTCTGGTCGATGGAACGGCCCTCGCCGACGACGAGGCGCGCGCGTTCTGGAAGCGGTACGCGGACTGGATGGAGGGCCATCGAGGCGACCTCGGCGGCTTTGCCCAGTCCGAGGGGCTCGCGAGCGTTCACCCCGAGTTGCGGGGGGGCGGGCCGGTTCTTGTGGCGAGTCGCACCGAGTCGCAACGTCCCTATGGCGTCGCCCCCCAACGCGACGCGAAAGGGCGAGCGCCCGCGGGCGAAGCTCCCCCGCGACACTCTGCCGCACCGGCGCCCGCGCCCGGAAGAAAGCGCCGGCGAAACACAGGGCCGAAACGTTGACGAATCGCGGCGGAGACCAGCCTCGAACGCATGGACAGCTGCCCGACGGGATGCTACTGGCCCCGGCGACTTAGTCCCCCCCAATCGACGGAGACGCATGCTCTTTGCCTCCTTCGGCGCCGGCCTTCTCGCGGCGGGCGTCGCCCCCCAAGCCATCAACGTCGACGTCGACCTCACGTTCCTCGTTCAGGTCGTTCTATTTGTCGCGCTCATGCTCGTGCTCAAGCCGCTCCTGTTCGATCCGATGCTCCGGCTCTTCGAGGAGCGCGAGCGACGGATCGAGGGGGCCAAGCTCCAAGCGCGCAAAATCGATGATAAGTCCGCGAGTGCGCTCGGGAAATACGAGACGGAAATGGCGAAGGCCCGCACGGCTGCAAGCGCCGAGCGAGACAAGATCCGCGCGGAGGGGCTGGCACGTGAGCAGCAGATCCTCGGCAGCGCGCGAGCGGCCAGCGCGAAGGTCGTCGATGAGGGAAAGCGCGTGGCGCAGGCCGAGGCCGAGCGTGTCCGAAGAGCGTTGAAGGGCGAGGCGACCGAAATGGCGCGCGATATGGCCGGCCGCGTTCTCGGTAGGGAGGTGCAGCCATGACGAACGGCACGCGGACCGCAGACTGGGTCGGGCGACGGCCGGGCGCGCGACGCCTCGCATTCGCAGTGATGGTGCTCGTGACGGGGTGGTCCATCTGGGCATGGGCACAGCCGAAACCGGCGCTCGAGCGTCACGCGCAGCAAGAGGCCGCGACCGAGGAGCCGGCGCCGATCAACTGGTTCGAGTTCGGCACCGAAACGCCGCCCTTTCTCGCCATGGTCGTCAACTTCGCCATCCTCGGGGCGGGCTACTACCTCTTCGGCAGAAAGCCCATCGCGGCCGCGCTCCAGAACCGTCGTGACTCGATCGCGAAAGAGATCGAAGAGGCGCAGAGAATGCGGCACGAGGCCGAGGAGCGCGCCAAGACCTACCAGGCGAAGCTCGACCGACTCGAAGAAGAGGTGCGATCCGCTCGAGAAGCGCTCGTCCGCTCCGGCGAGGCCGAGCGCGAGCGCATCGTGAGCGAGGCCGAGGCGAAAGCCGAGCGGCTGCACAAAGATGCCCAGTTTCTGGTCGAGCAAGAAATGAAACAAATACGCCAAGACCTCTGGCGGGACACGCTGGACGTGGCGGTCGCCGCGGCGGAGGAGCTTCTGAAGCGGGGCGTGACACAAGCCGACCAAGATCGCCTCGCCGAGGACTACCTCGCGGATCTCGGCGGCAAGACGCGGGGCGAGCGCGGCGCCGGGCAAGGTCGATCGGTGGAGCCCGGGAGTCCCACATGAGCGTCTCGATCGTCGCGCGTCGCTATGCGAAAGCCCTTCTCGATTTGGGCGTGGAGTCGGGCCAGCTCGACAGGCTCGTCGACGAAGTCGGCGCGTTTGCGGCGGCATGGGAGACCAACGCCGATCTGCGCAACGCCATCGAGAATCCGCTCGTGCCTCATGGCGCCAAGAAGGCGGTCATGGCCGAGCTCGCGGAGCGCATCGGCGCTTCGGCCACCGCACGCAACGCGCTCCTGCTCCTGGTGGACCGCCGCCGGACGAAAACGGTGCCTTACATCGCCCAGATGCTGCGCGAGCTCGCCGACGAGCGAAAAGGCGTGGTGCGCGCCGAAGTGACGACCGCCGCACCTCTGAGCGAGGGATACTACGCGCGACTCCAGGCGCAGCTCGAGAAGATGACCGGCAAGCGCGTCGCGATCGACCGGCGCACCGACCCATCCCTCATCGCGGGCGTGGTCACGCGCATCGGCGATCGGATCGTCGACGGCTCGCTGCGCACGCGCCTGCACTCGCTTCGAGACGCCATGACGCCCCCCGGTACTTGAATGGCCCCGGCGCCAGCCGGTATCCACCGTCCTCTCTAGCCCCCAGAAACCAGGAAAACGACCATGCAGCTTCGGGCGGAAGAGATCTCTTCGATCATCAAGAAGCAGATCCAGAACTACGAGAAGGCCGCGCTCACCACCGAGACCGGTACGGTGCTCAGCGTGGGAGACGGAATTGCCCGCATCTACGGCCTCGAGGGGGCCATGGCCGGCGAGCTCCTCGAGTTCCCGGGCAACCTCATGGGCCTAGTGCTCAACCTCGAGGCGGACAACGTCGGCGCCGTGTGCTTCGGCGACGTCACCAACGTCAAAGAAGGATCGGTCGTCCGCCGCACGGGGCGCATCCTCGACGTCGCGGTCGGCGAAGCGCTCGTGGGACGCGTCGTCAACGCGCTCGGCTTGCCGATCGACGGCAAGGGACCGGTCGAGACTCCACACCGTCGCCGCGTCGAGCTCAAAGCGCCCGGCATCCTCGCGCGCCAGCCGGTCAAAGAGCCGCTCCAGACGGGCCTCAAAGCGATCGACAGCATGGTCCCGATCGGCCGCGGGCAGCGCGAGCTCATCATCGGTGACCGCCAGACGGGCAAGACGGCGGTCGCGGTCGACACGATCATCAACCAGAGGGGGCAGGGCGTTTACTGCTTTTACGTCGCGATTGGCCAGAAACAGTCCACGGTGGCGAGCGTCGTCGACAAGCTGTCGCAGCAGGGTGCGATGGAATACACGACGGTCGTCGTCGCGGGGGCGAGCGAGATGGCACCCCTTCAGTTCATCGCGCCATACACCGGCGTCACGATGGCCGAGTACTTCCGCGACAGCGGACGGCACGCCCTCTGCGTCTACGACGACCTGTCCAAGCAAGCGGTCGCCTATAGGCAGCTCTCGCTGCTCTTGCGCCGGCCGCCGGGCCGCGAAGCGTACCCGGGCGACGTCTTTTACATCCACTCTCGTCTCCTCGAGCGCGCAGCCAAGATGGCCGACGAGGTCGCGGTCGTCCGAAAAGAAGTCACCGATTGGGACAAGCGCGGCGACGCGAAGGTCTACAAGGGCGAGCTGGGTCGACACCACGCCGAGGCGGAGCTCAAAGAGAAGGGCGAGGGGTTCCACGTCTTCAAGAACCCGCGCTCGGGAGGGTCGCTCACCGCGCTGCCGGTCATCGAGACGCAGGCGGGCGACGTCAGCGCGTACATTCCGACCAACGTCATCTCGATCACCGACGGGCAGATCTTCCTCGAGACGGACCTCTTCTTCTCCGGCGTCCGCCCCGCCATCAACGTCGGGATCAGCGTGAGTCGCGTCGGCGGAAGCGCGCAGATCAAAGCGATGAAGGCGGTCGCCGGCCGCATGAAGCTCGAGCTCGCGCAGTACCGCGAGATGGCGGCCTTCTCTCAGTTCGCGAGCGATCTCGACAAAGTCACGCGCGATCAGCTCGAGCGCGGTGCCCGGCTCGTCGAGATCTTGAAGCAGGGTCAGTACGTGCCGCTCTCCGTCGAGAAGCAGATCGTCATCATCTACGCCGGGACACGCGGGTACATCGACAAGCTCGAGATTGCGCAGGTCGCCAACTACGAGCGCGGGCTCTATGACTTCATCGAGAAGAAGTACGGCGCGATTTACGAGAACATCCGCACCAAGAAGTCGCTCGACGATCAGACCGAAGCGATGCTGAAGAAGGCGCTCGACGAGTTCGGCACCGCGTTCGCGTCCGGCGCCGAGCACAAGTAGCCATGCCGTCGCTCAAGATCATCCGCAAGCGCATCTCGAGCACCAAGGCGACGCAAAAGATCACGCGTGCCATGAAGATGGTCGCGGGAGCGCGCCTGACGCGCGCGCAGCAGCGGATCTTGGCGATGCGCCCCTACGCGGTGAAGACGGCCGAGGTGCTCCAGTCCGTGACTCGGACGATGGCGGCGGCGACGGATTCGCAGAACGAGCCCGTTCATCCGCTTCTCGCGCGGCGGCCTGAGCAGAAGGCGCTTTTTCTGGTGTTCTCGTCCGATCGCGGGCTGTGCGGCGCGCTCAATACGAACATCAACAAGAGCGTCGAGCGCGCGTGGCGAGAGAAGGAAGCGAGCGGCGTTCAAGTTTCGTTCGCGACCCTCGGTCGCAAAGGACGCGAGTACTTGAACCGGCGCCGCGCCGACGCCGTCCGCGATTTCCCCCGCATATACGACGGGCTCGGGATCGAGAAGGCGCGGCTCGTGGCGACTTGGCTGGTGCGCCGCTTCGAAAAAGGCGAGTGCGACGCCGTCTATTTCGCATACAACGAATTCAAGAGCGCGCTCACCCAGAGGGTTGTGATCGAGCGCCTGCTCCCGCTCGGCGAGCCTGGCAACGGCGCCGCCGGGGGATCGCCCGCGCGGGCAAGCGAAGACGCGGCGCAGCGGATCGCGCCGAGCGACTTCATCTTCGAACCGAACCAGCTGGCGCTGCTCGAGCGGCTCGTGCCGATGTACGTCGAGATCAGCGTCTATCGCTCGCTCCTGGACAGCCAGGCGAGCTTCTTCGGAGCGCAGATGACCGCCATGGACGCGGCGACGCGCAACGCCAAAGACATGATCGCCCGCTACACGCTCATGTACAACCGCGCGCGCCAGGCCGCGATCACCAAAGAGCTGATGGAGATCATCGGCGGCGCCGAGGCGCTCAAGACCTAATCCTAGGGCAGCGACACGCAAAACAGCAGTGACCCGTCCGCGTCGGCCTCGGTCCACACCGCGCCGCCCTGGGCACGCATGGCCGTGTCGGCAAAGTGCATGGCGAGGCCGCGCATCGCCGATTCGGGAGGGGACGAGCCGGCTTCGTCGTACGCCGCCGATCGCACACGAATGACGATGGTGCCTTCGCGCAGCGTGAGGTCAATCGTCCCGCGCGCGCGCGCGTGGCGGAGGGCGCGCTCGAGCACCCGGTCGACGGCGCGACCGAGCAAGTCTTCGTCTGCGCGGACGAACTGGACGTCGGCGCTCCAGACGAGACGCACGCTCCGGGACGCAGCGTCGGCCGCGGCGCGCCGAGCGATCGTCGTGAGCATGGCACGGACGTCGATGTCCGTGAGGCTCGCGCGCCGCTCGCCCGCCTGCAGGCGCACGGCATCCGCCATGTCCGTCAGAATCCGGATGGCGCGAGAGTTCGCCGCGCGGCAGTCGTCGAGCGCGGCGCGGAGCGTGCCGGGCAATGCGTCCGACGGGAGCTCTGCGAGCACGAAGTCGAGGTTCATCGAGATGGCCGCGAGAGGGGTCTTCAAGTCGTGCGCGAGCAGGGTGGTCAACCCGTCGCGTACGACGGAGAGCTCCCCGATGCGCTTTGCCCTCTGCGGTGCTGGCGGTGTGCGACTGGTCAACTCGGGCCTCACGCTTGCCACCATCGGTCCTCCGTTTCTGGTACGGCCGTGCCTGTGCGGCCCTTAATGGCGCACGGCGACCACGGCGGCCTGGGTCGCGGCTGCCTCACTTCGTTCTGACGCTGCAACAAACGCAATGTCCACGTTGTCTCCGACGCGCGGGATCGCTTCCTGCCCCCCGACCAACTGCGTAATGCCGCCCAGCGTTCCTCCCCACGCGTGCGCCTGCGCTACGGCCGGGCAAGGGTCGTGCCTGCACGCCGAGGGAACCAGATCGATGGTTGTTTCGAATAGCCCACCCGCGTTCGACGTGGAAACGCGAGTGACGCGCGCGACCGCGTCGGCCAGCATCGATGAAGCCGGCGTTGCCGAGCGGGCGGGGCCCGGCCACGCGACGAGGGCGATGAGCGCTGCGCCCATGGGAAGAGCGATCCGAGCGGCCGCCCGCGCGCGTCGCCGGGAAACGAGTCGCACGCCCACCAGGGCGACGATTGCCGCCGCCCACCAGACATCCGCGGTTCGCGTGCGCGAGCCCGCGACGCTCGACTGCCCGCAGCCGCCTTGACTGGACGCCGCGGAGCCCGCGGTGCCGTAGAGAGCGTCCAATCCGTCGACGTCGTCGTTCGAGAGTAAGCGGACCGAGGCGTCGCCCGGCGTCGTGTAGGCGTACATCAGCGAAGCGGGCTTGTCCTTCTCGTCGGCCAGCCCCAGCGTGTGACCCGCCTCGTGGGACACGACGTGGACGATGTCGAATGGCGCGGGCCGAAGGGAATCGTCGTCGTCCGACGAGCCGTCCGTGGCGACGGGCGTCGCGCCGCTCGATGCATGCGCGGACGCGTCGAGCACGGCGTATGGGTGTACCCCGTTGATGACAATGTCGGAATCGACGATAACGCCGCTCATTTCGTCGTAGCTCGTCACGGTCACCGCCAGCGCGTCGCCTGCCGGAGCAAACCCGTGGCGCGCGAAGATCACCGAGTTTCGACCGTCCAACCCTGGTTTGGCTTCGTCCGACCCGACGGCGGTCGACACCGCGGGTCCGCCTCCTACGTGGCTCCATCCGCACACGGCGCTCGACACGGCGGCGGCGCTGCCGCGCACCCCCTCTTCGACGGTCGGGTCGATCACGTACGTGATCTGCGATGCGTTCCAGTGCAAGGGCTGTCCGTGCGACGTGCGCTTGAGCTCGAACGCCGGGGCGTCGAACGCTAGCGCGCCGACCGCCGCCGCGGTCATCGCACACACGATCGCTTTGATCGGACGTTGCCGCCCGCCGCACCTGCTCATCACTGCTCCTCACGAATGTTGTCGCCCGCCCCGCGTATCGTTGGAACGGCGTTCGGCGCGAGGACTTGATTCGGCCCCCATAGGGAACAGGCGGAACGGGCTTGGTGCTTATCGCGCAGATCCGATCGATTCAGAAGCCGACGTCACCGGCCCCCGACCGTGGGATCCGGCCCGGCGGGATCCGCCGAGGCGCTCACATCCCGCACCGCTACCATCATCGGCGACATCAGCGGCGCGGGCCAAATGCCGAGCAGCAGCGAGAGCGCCACGAGGGGGGCCAGCGCGACGATCTCGGGGCGGGTCGCGTCCGGGAAACGACCGCCAAACGGCTCGAGCAGCCGGCTGCGCCGCCACGCCGGGTGAATGCGCCCGAGCAGGCAGAGACGTGCCACGCGCATGTGAGCCGCCGCGGAGGCGACGAACGCGGCGGCCATCACCACGGTGAGCACGGGATGCCGCACGAACCCCCCCAGGAGCGAGAGCAGCGGCCCCCAGAACCCGACGAGACCCGGCACACCGAGAGACACGGCCAGCCCGGCGGCGGCCATTCCGCCGAGCAGGGGTGTCTCCGCCGCGAGCCCGCCCAGTCGCGCCAGCTCGCTCGTATGCACCCTCCGCTCCAGAGCGGACGAGAAGCCGAGGACGATTCCCACCGCGAGACCGTGTGCGAACAGGCCCACCAAAGAGGCCGCGATGCCTTGGGGGCCGAGGGCGGCGATGCCGAACAAGCACGCGCCCGCGTTGGCGATCGTCGTGTACGCGACGAAGCGGCGCAGGTCGCTCTGGGCCATGGCGCAGAGCGCGCCATAGACGACGCCGAGGACACCGAGCGCGGACATCGAGCTCGCCGCCCAACGAGCCCCCTCCGGAACCGCGCCGAGTCCCACCCGCACCAGCAAGTAAGGACCGAGCACCACGACGACCCCCGCGACCACCACCGCCGCTCCGGCCGGTGCCTCGGCGAGGACGTCGGCGAGCCACCCGTGAAACGGAACGATCGGCGTCGCCACCGCGACCGCGACCAGCAGAAGCACCCATACCAGCTCCACCAACGGAACTCCGAGGACCGGCCCCTTGGAAGCGAACGACGTCCGTGCCAGCTCGGGGATGGAAAGGGTATGCGCAACGACGGTTCCGTCGACGAGGAACGCGCGACCCGACGCGCGCGAGAGTGCGACGAAGGCCGCGAGCATTGCCGTCGATCCGATCGCGCCGTACGTGCCCAACTTCGCCGCGGCGCGCTCGCCGCGCACGCCCCCCCAGCCGCCGACGAGCATCACGAGCGCGACCAGGACGACTTGCCACGACGCCAACACGAGCGTCACGTCGAGCGCGACGAGCGTTCCCATGGCCCCGGCGGCGAGGAGGGCCAACGCGGAGCAGTACGCGTCGCTCCGGCGGTCGACCTCGTGCACCAGCACGGCAACGAGCGCGAGGGTCGCCGCGAGCGGGACGAGCACCACGCTGATTCCGTCGATTCCGAGGTACCATTCCGCGCCCATCGAGCGCACCCACACGCCGCGTTCGACGAACTGGTAGCCGTCATTGCCGTCGCTGTGCCCGACATCCGGCGCGAAGCGCCAATACGTCCACAACGCAAGCGCGAGCTCGACCAGCGCGAGCCCGACCAATGCCCGTCGGACCGCCATCGAGTCGCGCCGACCGGCCAGGCGCGACGCGCCTGCCAGCAGCGGGACCATGAGGGGCAAGAGGACGAGCAGCGATAGCACGTGCGCGCCGATCCACCCGAGGCCGGTCGGGAGCTGGGCGCGAAAGCCCATGGCGACCTCCCCCGCCTGCTCGTCGGTGGAGGTGACGACGACTTGCCCGAACGCCTGCCGCACACGCGCATCCTTCTCGGGCATCCACGAGACGAGGATGTCTCTCGAAGCTCCGGCCGCCAGCACGGCGGTTGTCGCCGCTCCCTCGACGAACCGCGTCGACAGCCGCGTCGGCGAGCGAACGTCGTCTTCGTCGCCGAGGAGCGCCACGCGCGAGACCACCAGCGGCTCGCCGCCGACATTGCTGACCGTCACCGTCCCCACCCAACCGCCTTGCCCGGGTGCGAGCACGAGCGGTCCGCGCAAGCCGCCCGGCAGCGACAGGACGATACGCCCGGCGTTACGAGACGCCGGCGCCGCGCAGGCGGGCCGGCAGAGAAGGGCTGCGACGACCGACATCGCGGCAAGAACGACGAGGCGCGCACGCATCTTGACCCCGCCTCAGCGGCCCGTCCAAAGCGCGTGCGCCACGGCAGCGAACGCGAGCGTGCCGAGCAATGCCCACGCCGCCCGCCCGATCGGCACGCCGACCACCGGCTCGACGCCGCGCTCCAACCGCATGATCTTTCCCGCGACGAAGTCCGCGGGCGCGGCGACCACCTGCTCGTCGAGCGTGACCATCACCCACGCGACGGCGCGGGTGAGCGCGGCAATCGTGCCGGCGATCGAGCTGACGACCCACCGGTCCATGCGAACGAGAAGAACGCCGAGACGTTCGGGGGCGATGACCAGCAGCTGCTCTTCGATCGACGGCGGCACCACCACCACCCCGGGCTGTTCGGGCACGGGCTCCAGGCGGCGCGCGGTGGCAAGGCGCAGGATCGCGACCGTTGCCCCGCACGCCACGAACACCCCGGTCGCCACCGTGACGCCGGCCGCGCCGAGCGCGAGCAACGCCAACGCGGGCGGCGCGGCGCTCGCGAACGCGACCCATCGCCGGATCCCCGACGAGGTCGGCGCCCGCCAGCTCGCCACGAAGAGAATGGCCGCGCCCGCGGCCTCGACCGCAATCCACGTGCTTTGCGCAAGCGGGAACAAAAACGCAAGCCGGGCGACCAGGTAGAAACCGAGCGCCGCCTGGGTGGCGCCGTGCGCGAGTGTGGCGAGCACCGGCGGCGAGCCGCTGGAAGGCGAGGCCCCGCTCATGAGCCCTCCGGCCGCCAGGAACGCGAGCAGGGACGCCGCCACCACCGACCCGGCACCCGGTCCGACACGGGCCTCGAGCTGATTGCGCACGGGGGTATCGTCGGTGCGGTCGTGGAGCCCGAGCTGATCCGCGATCGCGCGAAAAGCGAGGGTTGGCCCCACGGGGACGAGCGCGACTTCTGCCCCGTCTTCGACGGTGACGCGTCCGAGGATGTCGTCGTTCGTGCCGTCGCCCGAGTGGATGCGCAGCGCATGCGTTCCCGCTCGGACGGGGAGGCCCGCGAATGGCGACTGCCCCAGCGCGGAGCGCGCGTCGTCGAGGAAAACGACCGCGCCCGGTACGCTCGTGAACGTGAGCGCACCGACGCCAGGACTGGTCGCGGACGAGCCTTCGGAATCCCGCCCCTCGCTGGCCTCGGCCCACCCTCCTACGCGTACGGCCGCGAAGCGCGGTGGAGGGTCGGGCGCGTAATCATCGCCGTCCCACGAGCCGCCCAGGCCCCAGAAGAGCAGCGCCGCACCCACGCACATGGCGGCGATGGCCACGGCGCTTCGGAGAGCTACGACGATCCCCAGGGCAGAGTTGTTCCACCCGGCCAGCCAGGCCGCCGCGGCTCCGGACATCGCCCACCCGAGGGCCGTTCCCACGAACCCATCCGACACGAACGCGACGAGCGCGCCCGCCAGCGAAAGCTGAAGCCACGCCCACGGGCGCCAGTCCACCGCCTGGCTCCGACCAACCGCGAGGAAGGCGGCGACGCCGAGCGCGACGAAGCACGCGAGCCCGCAAAATGTCGCCGACAGGGGGTCGAAGGAGAGATCGAGCTCGGCGTCGAGTTGCCCAACCACCACGCCCCGCGCTCCGGGCTCGAAGAGCGCTTGTTCGGCATGGGGCGCGCCGGCGAGGACCAACGCGTGGGCCAACGTCGCTGCCGCGGCCAGTGCCAGGCATCCCACTCCCGCGTTGCGCGCCGACCCGAGCGCGCGCTTGGTGGCGTCGGGTCCGCGCGCACGCGCCAAGCGGCGCCGCACGACGAGCACCTGCCATACGAACCCGACGATCGGCCATGCCACGACGAGCCACAGCGTTCGCGAGAGGACAACGCGCTGTAGCAGCGGGCCTGCATAATCGGGCATCGAGAGGGGGCCCGGAGGCTACCATGGTCTTTCTTATTATGGTGCAGCCTCGCCACGCAGCCTGCCCATGTGCTGCGCGGGAGCGGCCGACCCGTGCCCTCCCCCGAGTCGGTGCTGTGGACGCGCCGCGCGCCCGGAGCGAGGACCCGGGAGGCGCGCTCGGGTGCGCATGGGCTTCCCCGACTTAGCTGCGCGCCGGCGGGGTGTCGGGATGCGATGCACCAAGCGCGGTCAGAATTCGGCGCCACGTCGGGTCCCCCACCGACTTTCTCGGCAGCACGCGCCCCATCGGCGTGCTTGGGCCCGGAGCACGCAGGACGCCTCGCTCGAGCTGCTCCAAATCAAGGTACTCGTCGCCGGCCACGAGCCCCGCGGCCGTCTCAGCGCTGCTGACGCGCGCCACTTCCTCGTCCGAGAGCAGCGTGAGAACGTCGTTGCGTGTCGTGTAGGCGAGCTTCTTGCCGTGGTTCATGACTCGCAGGAAGCAACAGGCATGCCGGGACGAAGAGGATCGCTCTTGCAGAATGCAAAGCCCGATGGCTGCTCGCACCCGCCAGCGCGAGAGCGGTTTCGCGTTGCATGGCGCCCTGCGCGAGGTGGTGAGGTTGGGCCAGATCGTTGCGAGGCCCTTCCAACGGAGGGCTTGATGGCGTGTCTCGCGAGCGACGGCGCCTAGAGCCGCGTGTGAAGGTAGCTCAGTCCTGCCCATCGCTTACCATGATTCCGCCCCGTCCCATTAATGGACTGAAGATTTGGCAATCCTGAATAAGATACCGTCGTCGGTCCAGTAGACGCTCGTCGAGTCCACGGCGATTGCCCAAGGTTGCTTACCTGTGGCGACCATCGTTGGCGTCCCCCCGTCGATAGGCACCCTCATGACCGTGTGGTCGCCGAACCCGTTTGTCCAATAGATGCTGCCGAAATCGACTGCGATGCCGCCGAACGGCCCTTGTCCGGAAACGACAGTCACCCCCGAGCTGCCGTCGAGGGCTGCCTTCATCACGCTGCCGGAATCACCCCCCTGCCCCTGGCAGACCCAATAGGCATCGACCGAGTCAAGAACCATTGCCGCGCCAAAGCAATCGGCAGCGAGGGTCGTGGGCGACCCCCCTAGCGGCATTCGAGTCAAGCCTCCGCTTCCCGTCCAATACAAGTTGCCGGCGGTCGCGATGATGCTTTCGACACCCCCAGGATTGGGGGCGACCGTCGTTACGGCGCCGCCGTCCAGCCCAACGGACAAGACGTTCCCCCCGTACACGCTCAACCAATTGGTCCAATACACGTTCGTCGAGTCTACCGCGATCCCCTCCGGAAGTCCGGGAGTGGACGCGATTGTTGCAGGCTGTCCGCCCGAGAGGGGAGCCTTGCTTATCGTGCCGGTGCAGACGTCCCCCGCGTCGCCGCGAAAGCAAGTACTGTTGGTCCAGTATATGTAGGCCGAGTCGACGGCGATGAATTCAGCGTTTCCCACCCCGGAGACAATTGCGATGGGCGCTCCGCCGTCCAGCGAAAGTTTCATCACGGTGCCGTCCCTGTCAGGCCAATAGAGAGACGTAGAATCAATCACAAGTGCTTCGGAATTACCAAGGCCCGAGGCCAGCACAGAAGGACACTGACCCGCTGCCATGCACGTCCCGCTCGAAGGATCGCAGCAATCCGTACGGATGGCGCAAGGAGTGCTGCCCTGGCAACAGACGTCGCCGTTTGCCCCGCACGCACCGCCGTCGAGCAAAGCGAGCGAATCCACATCGGAGTCGGCGTCGATCGTCGCATCCCGCTGCGCCGCGTCTCCCCCACCGCCGGCTTCGCCTCTCTGGACTACCACCGACCCCTTCGGCGCGGCGTCCAAGCTCTCCCCCGGCGCGTACGTCGGCAGGCTGGCGTCGATCGTTGCATCCCGCTGCGCCGCGTCTCCCCCACCGCCGGCTTCGCCTCTCTGGACTACCACCGACCCCTCCGGCGCGGCGTCCAAGCTCTCCCCCGGCGCGTACGTCGGCAGGCTGGATGGGTTGCTGATCACGCTCGTCCCGCATCCCCCCGTGCTCGGCTGGCAGCTCTGGCCCGACGGGCACGTCGAAGTCGGCTCGCCCTCCGCGCCGACGATCGCGACCTGCCCGCGACACACCTCCGCGAGTACAAGCCACAGCGCGGCCACGCGATCCGTCGGCGCCTGAACTTGCGCGACGCGCTGCACCACCGGCTGACCGAAGCGACCTCCCTTGAAGGCCGTGAGCACGATCAGCACTTCCTGGTCGGCGCTCTGGCCCGCGATCACCGCGAACGTCGTCGGCAGCGTCGCCTCTGGCGACGGCACGTCGTAGCCGTGGTTCCAGATCTCGTTCCAGCTTCCGTTATGGGACTGCTGGCTGACTTGCAGTTGGATGTCATCGAAGTCCGCCGGAGCGCTAAGCCCGTCGGCCACAATGATCAGCTCCAGGCCAGCCGCGGGCCTGGGGGTTTGACTGCACCCGCCTGCCCAAAGCGCCGCGATCGCCAGGAGCCCGCCGACCCCGGCAGCGTGGCGAACAAACGCGAGTCGATGCACCGGCCGCACTTCCCGCTCCAACGCGACGTCGAGTCACGCACATTGCATCGCCCGCGTCTGGCTGTCCAGTCTGTCGCTGATCGAAGATGGGGAGCGCGCGATTCGGGAACATGACGTCGGTGTTCCTCGCGCCGCCGAGCGGCGGTCGCCGCGGGTGCCTTGGCCGGAGGCGGGATGGGCGTCACGACGAGCTCCGCCATGACGTTGCCGCAACTATTCTTCAAGCGCGAGCGATTTCGTTGGGTTGGCGCGCTCGCTTTTCGCGCGCACGTCGGAGCGTTCCGCGTATGCGCGTTCGGCGTGGGCGCACGATTGTTCGGCTTGTGCGCGCGAGTCTTCGACGTACTCGCGCGATGCAGCGGCGCAGAGCGCTTGTTCGTCATGCGCGCACGATTGGTTTACGTACCCACACGAACGTTCGGCGCAATGGAGTGTCTCCTCGACGTGCCGCCTCGATTGAAGGGCCTCCGCTGCGCGCTTGCACGCCGGGCCTCCGCTCCGCCTGAGACGATCGCCCCGCTGTGCATCCAGGTGTCGCTCAATGCCAGACGCGACCCGCTCGACTCTTCGCCGGGCCACGTACTAAGCGCGATCGAACCCGTGTATTTCGAAAGGCATGTCGCGTACTGGTACGGCGGTCGATGGGACTACCGCGCGGGCGGTCGCTGGGACCACGACTCGGTCCCGGTGACACTTCGGATTCACGACATGTCGCACGGAGGGTTTCTGCCGTGGTGACCAAAGGCGCTCTGAAGCGTCCGGCCAGTTGGGCCGTCTAATCTCGCATGCCCGGTATCGTCATCGTCGTGTCCTTCCTCCTCATTTCGTGTGGCGGTGGTGGTGGCACGGGCGGCTCCGGAACGCCGTCTCCGCCTGCTTCGGCGACGGCCGCGCCCACGTCATCGTCGGGGCAGACGCCGCCGCCCGGAAACGGAACGCCGGCCGCGAAGGACAAACAAGTGTTCGTCACCGAGCGCGACTTCGCACCGAACGAAGGGATCGCGGCCGCGGACGCGCTCTGCAACGACGAGGCGAAGGACTTCCTTAGCGGAACGTTCGCGGCGTACCTTTCGACCGACGGCGACAGCGCCCTGGCTCGCATCGGTGAGGGGCCGTGGTACGTGAGGACGACGCTCCTCGGGACGAAGGACGACCTGGCGCATGACACGCTGAGGACCCCGATACTCTCTGTGACCGGAAAATCCCCCGGCAAGGGGACGCAGGTGTGGACCGGCACCGTGAGCGGCGGTACCGCGTCGACGACGGCGGCTGCGACGTGCCGGAGCTGGACGAGCAATGCCTCGACCGACGAGGCGACGATTGGACAGCTCGACTATCCGAACGCAGGATGGACCGCGAGCGACACGGTCACGTGCCAGGGATTCCACTCCGTGTACTGCTTCGAGAAGTGAGGCGCGAGCGCCCGCCGCACTTTGCGGATGCAATGCTTCGCCGCTGCGCGGAGATCAGGATCGACCTCGTGTCGCCGATGGCGTTGCCGTGATGCGGAATAGAGCGTCGTCAGGGCGAGAGGATTTGCGAGAGCCACCCACGGTGGACCAATAGGATAACTGCGTGCAGGAAGGCGGAAGGGCGGCGTGCGTAGGGCAGGAGCCGATCAGATAAACCCGCTCACCCGGCCGTCGCCCGCGGCCGACGTCAGCCCGTGATGCACACGATGAACAATGGCGATCCCCACCAGCCCCACGGCCACGACGAGCGATAGGCTCACCAGGAGTTGCGACGCGGGACTTGGACTCCAATAACTCCAGGCTGCGGTCGCTGCGAGCATGGCCACCGCGCTCGGGCCGAGCCGCAGCCACGTTGCGCGAAGTCTCCGGTCCCGTCGCGGAACCGCCCACCCGATCCATGCCATTGTCACCGCCACCGCCCATGTCTTGGCGAGCAGCCATGCGGCCCCGGCCAGCTCCAACGCCACACCTGCGTTCGGCTCCGCGGTCGACATCCCGGGGAGATGCCAGCCGCCCAGGAAAAGGGCGCTCGCGAGCCCCGCTATCGCAAGGCGATGCGCGCGGCATGCCGCTTCGAGCCACGGCCCGCGACGGCCGTGAGGCCGGTCCGTGTCTTCGAGCAGGCGCGAGAGGCCCCGGTCGGGGTCCGTGTGCGGCTCGATCCGCGCGCTCGCGAGAAGGAGGCCGAGCGCGGCGAGCGCCGCGGGGCTCTTGAACGCGAGCCAGTCCCAAGGCCAGCCTCCTTGCGCGCGCTCGATCTCTTGGATGCGGAGCGAACCGCTCATCATGACGACGCTCGCTACGGCCGCGGCGGATGGCACGTGCTGCCACGCGACGTTCAGCGCGGCCCGCGCTCCGCGCCACGCCGAGCCGCTGGTCAAGAACGCGGCGGCCGCGAGCGACGTTGCGGCGCCGACGAAGAGGAAACCGACGTCGAGCCGCGCGGCGATCACGTATTGCCCGATGGGCATCGCCGATAGCAGCGCGCACACGACGAGGTCCGCCACCGCGTGCGGCGCGCAAGGTGGCCATGCCGCGCGGGCCACCGCCGCCATCGCCCGCGCCAGCGCCCACCGCTCGGCCCCCCGGCCACGCCTTCGACTCCCCGGTTGCGCTTTGGCCCGGGCCGAGCGCACCGCGCCCACCCGGTCTCGCACCCGCGATACGACTCGCTGGAGGGCTCCGGCCGAAGTGGACCCGGTCGGTGCGGCGAAGAGCAGGACCAATCCAAACGCCGTCAAGGCGATCAGCGTGCCCGCAACCCGTTCCGAGGGGAGGACGCGTCGAAGCCCGTCCAAAGGCACGACGCGCACGGACTCGTTCGCGCCCGACCCGCTGCGCATCGCGATGGTGGCCGTTCGCTCGCCACGGGCCGGCACGACGTCCGCCGCGGACGTGACGCGGACCCCGTCGAAGCTCGTGATGACGTCGCCTCCCACCATCCCCGCGGCCTCCGCGCGCGACCCGGCTTTCACAGCCTCGACCACCAGACCCGAGCCCCTGGCAGCGCCTTGCACCCCCATCCAGGCGAGCACGCGCTCTCCTTCCGGTTCGAGGTCGATCGTCGACCCGTTCGCGCTCGGGCGAACGTCGAGCGTCACCCCGTGCAAGAGGCCGGCGAGAGGCGCTTCGCCCGGTGCCGCCGCCGCAAATGCGACCTCGACGTCGCCAGCGAACGTGGTGTGTCTCGCGCGGTCGCCCGTGCCCGAGAAAAGAGCTTGGGTCGCCTCGTCGAACGCGAGCTCGACGCGTTCGGGATCGACCACCTTCGCCGACGCGACGATATCGGCGCCTACGAGCGGGCGCTCGCCCGAGCGGTGAAGGGTGCCGCGAAAGGTCACCCGCGCGGGCTTGCCCACGGCGAAGCCATCGCCCAGAATCGCGATTCGGTCGCCGACCTCGACTTCGCTCGGAACGACCTCACGCACCTGCAGGGGCTTGGTCTCGCCGTCCCTCGCGCTGGGTCTACCCCCGACGAAGAGGCACGCCAAGGCGAGCGCGAGCAGGAGCGGCGCCTGCGCGCCGGCGCCGATTCTCCTCCGCCGGGGCATTGTCAACACTTGGGGCCGCCGTTCATCGCCTCGTTTTAGATCTGCGACCGCCCCGAGGTCGAATATCCTGCGGACCTCAAACCGGAGACCACACCCATGAGCGCATTGACCCAGTCGCCTGCATGGCAAGCCCTCGTGCGCCACCAAGCCGAGATCGACCGGGTGCATCTGCGCGATCTCTTCGCAGCCGATTCGCAGCGCTTCCAGCGATTCTCGATCGAGATTGGCGCGCTCCTTCTCGACTACTCGAAGCATCGGGCGACGCACGAAACGATGAAACTTCTCTTCGATCTCGCTCGGCAAGCCCAGGTCTTCGAGTGGCGCGACAAGATGATGTCTGGCGAGAAGATCAACCGGACCGAAGACCGCGCAGTTCTGCACGTGGCGCTGCGCAACCGCTCGAATCGCCCGATCCTCGTCGACGGCAAAGACGTGATGCCCGAGGTGAACGCCGTGCTCGCGAAGATGCGCGGGTTCACCGACGCGGTCCGCAGCGGCCAATGGCGCGGACACACCGGCGAGCGGATCACCGACGTAGTGAACATCGGCATCGGCGGCAGCGACCTCGGGCCGACGATGGTGAGCCTAGCGCTAAAGCCGTATTGGCAGGACGGATTGCGCGCGCATTTCGTGTCGAACGTCGACGGAACCCAGTTGGCCGAGGTCTTGCGCGAGGTGTCGCCGGAGCGAACGCTCTTTGTCGTCGAGAGCAAGACGTTCACCACGCAAGAGACGTTGATGAACGCCCGCAGCGCGCGCGCGTGGCTCGTCGAGAAGCTCGCGAGCGAGACCGCGGTGCCGAAGCATTTCGTCGCCGTGTCGACGGCGACCGAAGAGGTCAAGAAGTTCGGTATCGATCCCCAGAACATGTTCGTATTCTGGGATTGGGTCGGCGGCCGCTACTCGCTTTGGAGCGCGATCGGACTGCCGATCGCACTGATGATCGGCATGAACCGCTTCGAGGAGCTGCTCGCCGGTGGCCACGCGATGGACGAGCACTTCCGCACCGCGCCGATGGAGCAGAACGCGCCGGTGGTGATGGCGATGCTCGGCGTCTGGTACGCGAATTTCTTCGGGGCAGCGACGCACGCCATTCTTCCGTACGACCAGTACATGAGCCGCTTCGCCGCCTATTTTCAGCAAGGCGACATGGAGAGCAACGGCAAACGGGTCAATCGTTCGGGGCAGACGATCGACGACTATACGACGGGGCCGATCGTGTGGGGCGAGCCGGGCACCAACGGCCAGCACGCCTTCTACCAGTTGCTGCACCAGGGAACGCGCTTGGTGCCGGCCGATTTTCTCGCGCCGCTCGAGACGCACAACCCCCTCGGCAGGCACCACGAAGTGCTTCTAGCGAACCTCTTCGCACAGCCCGAGGCCCTGATGCGAGGCAAGACGCTGGACGAGGCGCGCGCCGAGCTGAAGGCACAGGGACTATCCCCCGAGCGCGTCGCCGAGCTCGCCGCGCACAAGACGTTCCCCGGCAATCGACCGACGAGCTCCATCGTGTTCCCCAAGCTGACGCCGGAGGCCCTGGGGATGCTGATAGCCCTTTATGAGCACAAGATCTTCGTGCAAGGGATCGTGTGGGACATTTTCAGCTTCGACCAGTGGGGAGTCGAGCTGGGCAAGCAGCTCGCGAAGAAGATCGAGCCGGAGCTCGAAGGCACGGGGATCGTGTCGTCGCACGACTCGTCCACGAACGCCCTGATCAATCGGTATAAGAAGCACCGCAGGCTTCGTTGATACGCTCGGCAGCGACGAACGCCCCCCCACCCCCCCTTGCCCGAGCGGGTCAATTGCGGCGGCCTCCGGCTAGGGCCAGGTCCTTTGCAAGGACGTGTGCCGCATCTATTCGAGGGTGTCACGCCAGCGCCAGCGCAGAGTCGGGCGGCGGTAAGGGGACCGCCCTCATCGCCCGAGCGCGCAGATTGCGGCCTCCGACTCAGGGCACGGCGCCCACAGAGAGCTCCGTCGCCGCGGCCAACCCGCCGCTGGCGGCCGTCGCCTGGAGCTGAACGTAACGAGCCGCGACGGGACCGAACGTCGCGTGTTGCAGCCTCCCGTCGGCCGGCCAGGTGCCGGACGCGACCTGGCTGAATGTGGTGTTGTCGGTGCTGACGGAAATCATGTACGAGGTGATCGCCCCGGTCGAGGTCGGGGCTGTGCCCGCATAAGGCGGCAGATACCCGAGAAAGCCGACGTCTCGTTCTACGGCGCCGAGGTCGATCGTGATCCACTGCGGAAGGCTCGCCGCGGACTGCCATACCGTGTGTACGCCGTAGTCGTTCAGACCGTCGATCGCGCTGGCGGCGGTCCCGCTCTTCGCCGTCGCGGCGACGGGCGTGTACGGATGATTGTTCTGAACGCCTTGGTCGGGTAGGGGCACCGCCGCGCCGGGCACCCACGCTTGTCCGACCATCGTGAGCGTGTCGACGATGCTCTGGTCGAGCAGGCCCTGACGATTGGGGGGACAATTCAGGATGAACGTCGTGTGCCGGGGGCCGAGCAAATCCAGGTGCCCCCCGACGATGGTCGCGACCGTCATCAAGCCGCCGATGTTCGGGGCCCAAAACCAGTCGTTGCCCCCGCTGCTGTTGATCTTGTTGCCCTGCGTCGCGGCCCACGTGTTGTCGACCGGCGCGAACGTCCCCTTCGGTTCCTCGTACATGACCAAGTCTTCGTCGAACGGGCTTTGCAAACCGTTGTGGTCGACGATCATGATGTCCGGCTGCAAGCTCTTTACCAAGTCGTGGATCTGCTGAAAGGGGACCGCCTGGTGTCCCATCTTCCAGGCCCAGCCGTCGAAGACGATGAGCGGAATCGGGCCATAGTTCGTCAATAGCTCGGTAATCTGGGTCTTGAGATAAGTCATTTGCGCGGCGGTCACCGGCCCGTTGCCCACGCCTTCTGTATTGTCCCATATCGAATAATAAAGAGCGGGCAGCAGGCCCGCTGCGCGAAACGCGTCGACATAGCTGCGAACGACGTCCCCCTTTCCACTCTGCCACGGGATGTGTCCGACGTTGAAGGCGCTCGCCGCGCTCGGCCACAGGGCAAAGCCGTCGTGGTGACGCGTCGTGAGGACGCCGAACTTCATCCCCGCCGCTTTGGCCGTCGCGGCCCATTGCGTCGGATCGAGGCCGGTTGGGTCGAACTGCGTGATGTCGAGGTTGCCTTGGGCCCAGGACCCCGTGTACGTGAGGATTCCGAAGTGCAGGAACATCCCGAAGCGCAGATCGACGATCCCCTGCTTCAAAGACTGAAGATTCGGTGCCGAGCCGGCGTCGCCGCCGGCGCCAGGGCCCGCTGACGAGCGGCCACTCGAGCTGTCGCCTCCGCCGTCGTCGTCACTTGCGACGCTTGCGCCGTCGCTTTCGCTTGCGCCGTCGCTGCCCGAGTCTTCGCTCCCGGTGCTGGACCCGCCGCTGCTGCTGGCCCCACCGTCGCTGGTCGCGCGGTCACCTCCCCCTCCGGAGCTGCCGCCGCTCGCGCGCTCGCCGCTGCTTCCGCTGCCCGTACTCGGGGCGCTCGCGTCGCCCGCTTCATTGACGGCGCCGTCTCCGGAAGCGTGTCCGTCCCCGTGCCTTGCAGTGGCCGAGTCGCCGGAGGTTGCGCAGGCCGCCGCTGCCCAGGCGCCCAAAAACGCGAAGACGAGACGTCGTGGCATCGTCGAATCCAGTGACGACGACGCGGAGATCAGCTCACGCGGGCCAAGTAGAGGACTCCGTCGAACGCCGTCCGTGGCGTGGCTCGTCTCGAGTCATCTTGGAAAATTCCTCTACGAGCATCAGGCGACCGGCAAGCCTCGGTAAATGGAAGGAATCCGAAACAAAAACCCTTTCAGAAATAGCGGGATAGCGCCTGCACGAACGACGCGCGACCTCGGCGAGGAGCTCCCATGAGAATTGGACACGGCCTGGTCTGGCGCAATCAAATATGGGTTTCGGCCGCTCTGGCATGTCTCGCGTGCAGCGCGCCCAACGACTCGAGCCCCAAGCCCGGCGGCTCGGGTCAGCAATCGGGCGGCGGGCAGCCGAGCGGGTCGTCCGGGGCTTCCAGCTCGAGCGGCGGGGCGCCTGCCGGGCAAGGCGGGTCTGGATCCGGCGCTGCCCCGACAGGAGCCAGCTCGTCGGGCGGCGGCGCCCCTTCGTCGGGCGGGTCGTCTTCCGGTGGGTCGTCTTCGGGTGCCGCGTCGTCCGGAAGCTCCGGGGGCACGGTGCCGACGGGCGCGAACCTGGACGCCGGGGTCGACGCGACGCGCAGCGTGGGAGTTTACACGAATCCGGATGGCAGCGCCGCCGGCTCGACGCCCGGCCTCACCGATCCGGGCAGCACCGGTGACGGCGACTTCCAGATCATGACCTATCCGGTCGATCCGGCGCTGACTCCGGGGATGAGCCCCGCCGGGAAGCGATTCAACTTCAACCAGACGGGGAGCAAGCTTTTCCCGGGCACCGCTTCGCGCGCGATCACGGTCTACGTTCCGAACAAGTACGTCGACGGTACCGCCGCGCCCGTCATGGTCGTGATGGACGGCGCGGGAAGCCAGTTTCTCCGGGTACAGGCGGGGCTCGACAACCTGAGTCAATCGACCGATCCGACGCGCCGGGTGCCGCCGTTCATCCTCGTGGCCGTCGCCTCCGGCCAGCGAAGCATCGAGCTCGACACGATGTCCGACCTCTGGGCGCGGTACATCGACGAAGAAGTCTTTCCCGCGGTCCTCTCGGACGCCGCCGTCAAGGCCGCCTATCCCAACATCGCGTTCACCAAGGATCCGGAGGGTCGCGGTGCCATCGGCTGCAGCTCGGGCGGGTCGGCCGCGATGATCATGGCCTGGTTCAGGCCCGATTTGTTCCGCCGCGTCATCGGGTACGACGCTTCGCTCGTCGACTTGCAGTCATCCGCGATGTACCCCCTCGGGGCGTGGGACCTTCACTCCGATCTCGCGCTCATTCTCAACTCACCCATCGAGCCGATCCGGATCATGTTCGACGACAACGAGATGGACAACGGGGCGGGGACCGGCGAGGCGGGCGCCAAAGATTGGCTCCTCGCTGGACAGCGAACCGCGGCCGATCTCAAGATGATGGGCTACCACTACCGGTGGCTCGAGGGCATGGGGGCCAAGCACTGCAGCGACGCCCGGGTTCAGCAGACCAGCATGGGCGATTCGCTGGTCTGGGTATGGCGAGGGTATCCAGGGGGCGCCACGCCCTGAAACGCGGGCGCTCGACCGCAATTTGATGCGGGCGTCGACGCAGCAGCGGATCGATTGAGTCGGGCACGACGGATGCACCTACGCGCCTCGTGTCGTCGCGGATCGAGGACTACGCGCTCATCGGCGACTGCCAGACAGCCGCGCTCGTCTCTCGCAGCGGCTCGATCGACTGGCTGTGCTTGCCGCGCTTCGACTCCGAGTCGTGCTTTGCTGCGCTCCTCGGCGGGCCCGAGCACGGCCGGTGGCTTCTCGCGCCCCGCGGGGAGGTGAAGCGCGTCAGCCGCGCGTACCGCGACGGAACGCTGGTCCTCGACACGACCTTCGACGCCGACGGCGGATCGGTCCTCGTCACCGACTGCATGCCCGCGCGCGAAGTCGCGCCGCGCGTGGTCCGCATCGTTCGCGGCCTGCGCGGGCGCGTGGCGATGCGCACCGAAATCGTCGTCCGATTCGATCACGGCGCGGTCGTTCCATGGGTCCGCAAGGCCCACGACGGGATAGTCGCGATCGCAGGGCCCCATTTGCTGCGTATCCGGAGCGACGCCCCGCTGCGCGGCGAAGACTTGACGACCGTGTCCGACTTCGATGTTGCCGAAGGGCAGACCGTCGCGTTTTCGCTCACCTGGTCGCCGTCTCACCTCAAAGAGCCGAACGGCGTCGATGCTGCAGCGATGGTGGAGAACACCGAGGCGGTCTGGCGGCAATGGGCGGCGCAGTGCACGTACGAGGGGCCGTGGCGTTCTGTGGTGCTCCGGTCGCTCGTGACTCTCAAAGCGCTGACCCACTCGGCGACGGGAGGGATCATCGCGGCGCCGACCATGTCTTTGCCGGAGGCAGTCGGCAGCTCGCGCAACTGGGACTACCGGTATTGCTGGGTACGCGACGCGACGTTCACGCTGATCGCGCTCGTCGCCGGCGGCTATCGCGAGGAGGCCCGCCAGTGGCGCGAGTGGATGCTGCGCGCGGTCGCCGGCGAGCCTTCGGAGCTTCAGATCATGTACGCCCTCGACGGAGCGCGCAGGCTCCCCGAATGGGAGGTCGGCTGGCTCCCTGGCTACGAGGGGTCGCGGCCCGTGCGCGTCGGCAACGCCGCGTCCGGGCAGCGACAGCTCGACGTCTACGGCGAGCTGCTGGACGCCATGTACCAGTGCCACCTCGTCGGACTCGCGCCCGATCCAGCCGCCTGGAAGCTCCAGCGCGCGCTCCTCGAGTACCTCGAGTCGTCCTGGGAGCGGCCCGACAGCGGCATCTGGGAGGTGCGCGGGCCCGAGCGCCAGTTCACACACTCCAAAGTCATGGCCTGGGTGGCGTTCGACCGCGGGGTCAAGACGATCGAACGGCTCGGAATGAAGGGGCCCGTGGAGCGTTGGCACGCGGCGCGCGAGCGCATTCATCGCGACGTCTGCTGCGAAGGCTACGACGACGCTCTGGGCGCGTTCGTGCACTCGTACGGATCGAAGCGGCTGGACGCGAGCCTCCTCTTGATTCCGCTCGTCGGTTTCTTGCCCCCGACCGACCCGCGGGTCCGCGGCACCGTGCGCGCCATCGAACGAGGACTGATGCAGAATGGCCTCGTGCGGCGCTACGAGCCGGAACGCTCGATCGACGGGCTGCCTCCCCGCGAGGGGTCGTTCTTGGCTTGTAGCTTCTGGCTGGCGGACAACTGGGCCCTCGTCGGACGCCGCGCAGAGTCGTGCGCGATGTTCGAGCGCCTGATCGATCTCCGGAACGACGTGGGTCTGTTGTCGGAGGAGTACGACGCGGTCGCCGGCCGCTTCGTCGGCAACTTCCCGCAGGCCTTTTCGCACGTGGCCCTGCTGAACACGGCGCACAACCTCGCGCTCGCCGACAGTTGCATCGGCCGCCATGGCCGACAGACGTGAGGCCGAGGGCGCAGCTCAGGGCATGGCGAGGGGCGCGACGAGTGCGAGCTCCAGAATGGCTCCGGTCGGGATGCGCACTTCGCGCGGCTGCGTCGTTCCGTAACCGTAGGCCGACTGATAGCCGAACAAGTTGGCCGACGCAGTGCCCAGCCCACTGCCTTGACGGGCCGTGGCGTACGGCAGCCGGGGCGCGGCCTCGACGATCAGGGGGTCAGGCCCCGCCCACTCGTAGTACTGCGCCTCCCGCACCGCCGCCTCGACGGGAACCGGCCCCCGCACGGTGTCGATCGACTGCAAGGCGAAGCGAACGTTCGGAAGCTCGTCCGTTCCTACCGACGAGATCGTGCCCCGCAGCTTGGCCCCGTACGGCACGACGAGCTGCCCGCTCGAATCGACGAGCGGACTGACGACGGTCGCCGTGAACGGGGCGCCTTGCGCCGAGAAATACGTGTCGATCGGCTGGTCCATTTTCACGGAGAACACGGCTCCGGCCTGGACGAAGGGCCCTGCGACGCTTGTGGCCGAGGCAGGGACGGGGTTCTGGGGACCGACGGTCGCGACCGGCGGCTGAAGTGCCATGGCGCAACCGAGAGGTGCGGTCGCGAACACGGCAAGGAGCAGGCGCGAGTTCATCATGTCTACAGCGCAGCAATGCCCATGCCGTACGCGCAGCACCCGCCGAGCGCCCGCGGAGCAGCGCTTGCGTGGGCGTCGGAGAGAATGGACGAGATCCGCGCCACGATCGGGCCTCGGCGCCGCGCGCAGCGCTCGGCGCTCGCCGTTCTCATGGGGCTCTCCTTCGTCGTGGTCGCGTGGATGTCGGCGCCGCTCCTCGTCGGGCTGGCGCTCGGGACGGTGATGGCCTTCACGGCGCAGCCGCTGCACGCACGTCTCTCCGTGCGCATGGGTCAGCGGCGCGCGCTCGCCTCGGCGGCGACGACGTTGCTCGGCGGGTTGACGATTGCCGGCGGCGGCGCGCTCGTCTTCTGGATCGTCGGCCGCGAGCTCGGCGCCGCCGTGGGGCTCGTTCAGCGCGAGCTTCCCAGCGGCTTCGGGTCGCTGCTCGGACCGCGCGCGACGCGGCTGCTGGACTCGCTCGGCATCTCGCGCGAGGTTGTCGCGGCCAGGCTGCGCGACGAGCTCGGGCGCGCATCGGATCTCGTCGCGCGAGCGGCGGGTCTGGTGGTGCAGGCCTCCGCGGGCGTCGTTCTGACGATCGTCGTCGCTCTATGGACGATGTTTTACGTCCTGCGCGACTGGCCGCGCATCGCAAGTCACCTCGAGCGCCTGTTGCCGCTGCATCCTCGTCACACGCGCGCGCTGGTCGACGAGTTCCGCGACGTCGGCCGACAGGCCTTTGTTGGAACCGTTGCGAGCGCCGTCATTCAGGGAGCCCTGGCCGGAGCGGGGTTCGCGATCTTCGGCGTACCCCAGGCGATCGCTTGGGGGGCGCTGCTCGCGGTGCTCTCGTTCATTCCCGTGTTCGGCGCGCCGCTCGTCTGGGTTCCCGCCGCGCTCTGGCTGCTCACGACCGGGCATCTGGCGCGGGCGCTCCTGCTGACGGCGTGGAGCCTGCTGCTCGTCATGGCCCTGAACGACTACGTCGTCCGCCCCCGCTTCGTCGGACGGGGCGAAGGGCACCCGCTGCTCATGCTGGTAGCGCTCATCGGCGGTATTTCGGTGTTCGGAATCGCCGGGATCATCGTCGGGCCGGTCATCATGTCGCTCTTCGTGGCGACCGCGCACATCTACGAGCGCGAGCGCGAGACGGACCTGTCGGATTGCCGATAGAGCGGCTGCCCGTCCCGAATCGTCGGCCTTCCCGCGATCGACGTGGCGCGAGGCCTCGCGGCGCCCCCCCGGGCGACCTCATGCCTCGATCGAGAACCCGCCGCGCTTGGCCGGCTTCTTCGGCGCCTTCGCCGTCGCGTGGCCGTTGGTGCCATTGACGCGCACTCCCTTGGGGGACGCGCGCAGCAAGTCGTCGGCGATCTTGGCGGCGCGGTCCGTCTTTTCCCACGCGAACTCCGGTCGGCCGAAGTGTCCGTACGCAGCCGTTCGCTTGTAAATCGGTGCCAGCAGCCCTAGGTCGTCGATCAGCGCCTTCGGGCGCATGTCGAAGTTGGCGAGGACGTACTTCTCGAGCACCTCGTCGGTGACTTTGCCCGTGCCGAACGAGTTCACGTGCACGCCGACCGGCTGCGCGACGCCGATCGCGTAGGCGATCTGCACTTCGCAGCGCTTGGCGACGCCGGATGCCACGATGTTCTTGGCAATGTAGCGCGCGTAGTAGCACGCGCTCCGGTCGACCTTGCTCGGGTCTTTGCCGCTGAACGCCCCGCCCCCGTGCCGGCCCATTCCGCCGTACGTGTCGACGATGATCTTGCGGCCGGTGAGCCCGCAGTCGCCCTGCGGCCCGCCGATGACGAACCGCCCGGTCGGGTTGACGTGCACCTTCGTGCTCTTGTCGACCAGCCTCTTGGGGAGCGCCTTGTCGATGACCAGCTCGACGACGGCTTCGCGCAGCTGCTTGTACTTCACCTTCTCGTCGTGCTGCGTGCTGACGACGATCGCGTCAATGCGCACCGGCACGTCGTTCTCGTACTCGAGCGTGATCTGGGTTTTGCCGTCGGGGCGCAGAAAGTCGACCGCCTTCTTCTTTCGCACGGCGGCCAGCTGGCGCGCGAGGGTGTGCGCGTATTGAATCGCGGCCGGCATGAGCTCAGGGGTTTCGTCGGTCGCGTAGCCGAACATGAGCCCCTGGTCGCCGGCTCCCTGCTCCTTGTGCAGGCCGTCGCCCTCGTTCACGCCCTGCGCGATGTCGGGGCTCTGTCGCTCGACCGCGGTGAGCACGGCGCACGTGGCCGAGTCGAAGCCCATGGCCGAGCTGACGTAGCCGATCTCTTTCACGGTCTCGCGCACGACCTGGGGAAAGTCGATGCGGGCGGTCGTGGTAATCTCGCCGGCGACGACCACCATCCCCGTCTTCGCGAGCGTCTCGCAGGCGACGCGCGCCTTGCGGTCCTGCGTGAGGATGGCGTCCAGGATCGCGTCGGATACCTGATCGCAGAGCTTGTCCGGGTGCCCCTCGGTGACCGACTCGGACGTGAAACGATAGCGGGACATGTGGCTCGCGTCTCCTTGGTGGGAAGGCGTTTCACTTAGTACGGAGGTCAACCGAAATCAAAGGCGGGGAGGTGGGGGCGCAGCCGCATGCCTTGCGTCAGGCAGCGCACATCGGCGACAATCCACCCGCCGTGCCACTTCGCGAGGGCCGGCAAGCGGGGAGAAAACGACCAGTGGCCGCCGCAGAGCCGACGGGGGAGGGGACAGCGCGCATCGGCGAGCGTGCCGCGGGCAAGTACGACCTCAAGAGCCTTCTCGGTGCGGGCGCGATGGGGGCGGTCTATGAGTGCGTGCACGTCGAGCTCGGCAAGCGCCTGGCCATCAAGCTGCTGCGGCCCGAATTTTTCGGATCGCCCGAGATCGTGGCGCGCTTTCGCCGCGAGGCGCGTGCGGCGAGCGCGATCGAGAGCGAGCACATCGCCCAAATCTTCGACTTCGGGCGCGACGAGCGCCTCGGCTTCTACATGGTGATCGAGTACCTGCGCGGCGAGGACCTCGAGGCACGCCTGGCCCGCGAGCGCTGGATCGAGGTGCGCGAGGCCGCCGCTATCGCGTGGCAGGTCGCGCGAGGTCTCGCCCGGGCGCACGAAGCCGGGGTCATCCACCGGGATCTCAAGCCCCCGAACGTCTTTCTCACGCGGCGCGACGACGGGTCGCTCCTCGCGAAGATCCTCGACTTCGGGATTTCGAAGCTCCAGCCGGCCAAGTGGGTTGTCCCCTCGGAAGAAGCGCTCCAGGGCGAGCCGACGCTCACCGAGATCGGCACGACCCTCGGCACGCCGCAGTACATGTCTCCGGAGCAATGCCGGGGCGCGGGTGGGCTCGACGGGCGCGCCGACGTGTGGTCGCTGTGCGCGGTGCTCTACGAGATGCTCGCCGGGCAGCCGGCCATCTCGGACGCGGGGGGCTTGGTCGCCGCGATGCAGCGGATCGTCTCGAGAGACGTCCGCCCTCTGGCCGACCTCGCGCCATGGGTGCCCGAGCCCCTCGCGCGGGTCGTCCACGCGGGCCTGATCCGCGATCCGGAGGCGCGCCTCCCCGACGTGGCGACGCTCGCCGACCGGCTCCTCGACGCGTGCCCGGAAGCGGGGGAGCGCAGGGCGACCGGGGCGATCGAGCACCCGACCGACCCGTCGGAGCTCGCGCCGAGCGAGGCGTCGCCCCCGTCGAGCGCGGACGACCGGGTCGAGCTCTTCATGCGCAGCGGCGAGCTGCCCGTCCCGGTAGCCAGGCGAAAGAGAGAGAGCTGAGCTCGAGCGCCCGTCGCCGGATTGCCGGACTGGTCAGCCGCGCTCCGGGAGGTTAAAGACACCCGAGGTGCAACCTCCGCTCCGCCCCTCCCCCTCCTAATGCCGCTGCCGATCGCGCATCCAGACCGTTTCCTTCTCCGCCACGTGGGTCCCAACGAAGAGGAAGTCGCCGAGATGCTCCGCCGCATCGGGGCGGCGTCGCTCGACCAGCTGATCGACCAGACGATCCCCAGCACCATCCGGCTGCGGCACAAGCTCGACCTCCCCGCCGCCCAGAGCGAGCACGATCTGCTCGATCGCATGCACGCCATCGCGGCCGACAACGAAGTCTGGCGGTCCTATCTCGGCATGGGCTACTCGGACTGCATCACGCCCCCGGTCATCCTGCGCAACGTCATCGAGAACCCTGGCTGGTACACGCAGTACACCCCCTATCAGGCCGAGATATCGCAAGGCCGGCTCGAGGCCCTCCTCAACTTCCAGACGATGGTCAGCGACCTGACGGCGCTCCCGATCGCCAACGCCTCGCTGCTCGACGAGGCGACCGCCGCCGCCGAGGCGATGCAGATGATGGATGCGTTTCGAGGCGCGGACGACCGTCGCGTCCTTCTCGTCTCCGACGGATGCCACCCGCAGACCATCGACGTCGTGCGCACACGCGCGGCCGCACATCGCGTCGACGTGGTCGTGGGCGACCCTCGATCGTTCGACTTGTCGAAGAAGGCATTCGGCGTCCTTCTCCAATACCCGGCGACCGACGGGGCCATCGACGATCACCGGGGCCTCATCGAGCGCGCGCACGCCGCGGGGGCGATGGTCACGATGGCGTGCGACCTGCTCGCCCTGGCGCTGCTCGTGCCTCCGGGGGAGCTCGGGGCAGACATCGCGGTCGGCAGCGCCCAGCGCTTCGGCGTGCCGCTGGGATACGGTGGCCCGCACGCGGCGTTCTTCGCGTGCAAGGCCGATATGGTGCGCAGGCTCCCGGGCCGGATCATCGGCGCGAGCGTCGACGTGCACGGCAGGCCGGCGCTCCGGATGGCGCTTCAAACCCGGGAGCAGCACATCCGCAGAGAGCGGGCGACCAGCAACGTGTGCACCGCGCAGGCGCTGCTCGCGGTCGTCGCCGGGATGTACGCGGTGTACCACGGGCCGAAGGGCATTCGCGCGATCGCCGAGCGCGTTCACGGCGTCACCGCGTCGCTCGCCCTCGGTCTGCGCAAGCTCGGCGCGCACGTGGTGCACGACCGCTTCTTCGACACGCTTCGGGTCGCCGGCGAACCGAAGAAGGTGGCGGAGTGGCTCCTCGAAGCACGAACGCGGCGATTCAACCTGCGCCGAATCGACGAACGCACGGTCGGAGTCGCCCTCGACGAGACGGTCTCGCCGCAAGACGTCGACGCGCTCCTCGCGGTGTTCAACGACGGTCGTCGCCCGGCGCTCGGCTGCGAGGCGCTGGCGGCCGAGGCATTGCCCGCGCTCGGGGGCCTCGAGCGCACGAGCGCGTATCTCGAGCATCCGGTGTTCAACACGCACCACTCCGAGACCGAGATGCTCCGCTACCTGCATTCCCTGCAGGGGCGCGACCTGTCGCTCGTTCACTCGATGATCCCACTGGGATCGTGCACGATGAAGCTCAACGCGACCGCGGAGATGATGCCGATCACCTGGGCGCGCTTCTCCCGCGTGCATCCGTTCGCGCCCACCGATCAGACGCGCGGCTACCAGACGATCATCAAGCAGCTCGAAGCGATGCTCGCGGAGATCACCGGCTTCCCGGCCGTGAGCCTCCAGCCGAACTCGGGCGCACAGGGGGAGCTCGCAGGACTCCTCGTCATCCGCAAGTACCACGATTCACGCGGCCAGGGGCAGCGCGACGTGTGCCTCATCCCGGCGAGCGCGCACGGAACGAACCCCGCGTCGGCGGCGATGGCCGGCATGCGGGTCGTGGTCGTCGCGTGCGACGAGAAGGGGTACATCGACCTCGCCGACCTCGCGGCCAAAGCGCGCGAGCACGCCGGCCGGCTCGCGTCGATCATGATCACGTATCCGTCGACGTACGGCATCTTCGAGGAGGACATCGAACAAATCTGCGCGACGGTGCACGAGCACGGCGGGCAGGTGTACCTGGACGGAGCGAACCTCAACGCGCAAGTCGGCCTCTGCCGCCCAGCGGACGTGGGCGCCGACGTCTGCCACGTGAACCTGCACAAGACGTTTTGCATTCCGCACGGAGGTGGCGGCCCGGGGATGGGTCCCATCGCTGTCGCGGAGCACCTGGCGAAGTTTCTCCCGCGTCACCCGGTCGTGCCCGTCGGAGGCAGCGACGGAATCGGCGCGGTGAGCGCGGCGCCCTGGGGGAGCGCGAGCATTCTTCTGATCTCATGGGCCTACATCGCGATGATGGGGGCGGAAGGGCTGAAGCGCGCGACCGAGGTAGCCATCCTCAATGCGAACTACGTGGCCGATCGGCTGCACGAGCATTTCCCGGTTTTCTATCGGGGAAAGCGCGGGCGGGTCGCGCACGAGTGCATTCTCGATACGCGCTCGGTCAAGCGGAGCGCTGGCGTCGAGGTCGACGACATCGCGAAGCGCCTGATGGACTACGGCTTTCATGCACCGACGATGAGCTTTCCGATCGCCGGAACGCTGATGGTCGAGCCGACGGAAAGCGAATCGAAGGCGGAGCTCGATCGCTTCTGCGAGGCGATGATCGCGATCCGCCGGGAGATCGCCGCGGTCGAATTGGGGCAAATGTCGCGCGACGACAACCCCCTCAAGCACGCGCCCCACACGGCGCAGGCGATCGCGGCGGACGAGTGGAACCACCCGTACTCCCGGGGGCAGGCGGCGTTCCCGGCGGAGTGGACGCGCGCGGCGAAGTTCTGGCCGTCGGTCGGACGGATCAACAACGCGCAGGGCGATAGGAATCTGATTTGCACCTGTCCGCCGCTCGACGGTTCGGACTGAGAGCGACAGCGACTATCGCCCTCGAGCCTCTCTCCGCGATGCGCTACCCTTCGGCCCCCTTGTCCGAGCTCCCCCTTCGACGAACTTCCCTCTACGCCGAGCACCTCGCGCTCGGCGCGCGCATCGTGCCATTCGCTGGCTGGCAAATGCCGGTTCAGTACACCGGTATCGTCGACGAGCACAACGCCGTCCGCCGGGCCGCGGGCATCTTCGACGCCAGCCACATGGGCGAGCTCGTCCTGCGCGGCGAGTACGCTGCGCAGGTCGTCGACTATCTGGTGACGAACGACGCGAAGAAGCTCGCCGACGGCCAGGCGATGTACACCTGCGCTTGCAACGAGCGCGGCACGATTCTCGATGACCTCATCGTGTACCGGCGCACGAGCGACGACTGGCTCGTCGTCGTCAACGCGTCGAACGTCGACAAGATACGCGCGGCGTTTGCGCGCGTCGCCGCCGAGCATTGCGACTTCGATGACCAGAGCGCGTCGACCGCGCTCATGCCGCTGCAGGGGCCGCGCGCCTTCGACATTCTCGCCCTGCTCGGCCGCGACGGCGAGGAGCTCGCGCGCCTGCGCCCGTTTTGCTTGCGCGACGCCGAGCTCGCCGGGGTTCGATGCACCGTCGCGCGAACCGGGTACACCGGCGAGGACGGCGTCGAGATCTTTTGCCCGTGGGAAGACGCGCCTCGGGTGTGGCGCGCGCTCCTCGAGGCGGGCTCGCCTCTCGGCCTCAAGCCCGCCGGCCTCGGCGCGCGAGACACGCTGCGCCTCGAGGCGCGCCTCGCCCTCTACGGCAATGACATCGACGAGACCACCAACCCGCTCGAAGCGGGGCTGGGCTGGGTCGTCAAGCTCGACAAAGGGGATTTCGTCGGCGGTGCGGCGCTGGCGGAGCTCAAGGCGCGGCCTTTGGCGCGCAGGCTCGTCGGCTTCGAGATGGTCGGAAGGGGCGTCGCCCGCCATGGCTACGTCCTGCGGAGCATGGACGAGCGAGAGGTGGGGGTCTGCACGAGCGGCAGCCCGGCGCCCACGGTTGGCAAGAACATCGGGCTCGGCTATGTGCCGACGGCGATGTCGCCGGTCGGAACGCGGCTCCTCGTCGATTGTCGCGGAAAGAACGTCGAGGCGGTCGTCGTGACGACGCCGTTTTACAAGAGGGCAAGCACATGAGCGATCCCGTTCCGGCCGATCTCCGTTACACCAAAGAGCACGAGTGGGTTCGCGTCGGGGCGGCGGACGTCGCGGTCGGCATCACGGCGTTTGCCGTCGATCAGCTCGGCGATATCACGCTCGTGAACCTCGACGTGAAGGTCGGCGACCAGGTGTCGGCCGGCAAGCCGTTCGGCACCATCGAGAGCGTCAAGACGCTGAGCGATCTGTACGCGCCGGTCGCCGGCAAAGTCGTGCGCATCAACGACGCCGTGGCGAGCAAGCCGGAGATCGTCAACCAGGACTGCTTCGGCGCGGCATGGATGATCGCGATCGCCCCGACCGATCCGCGAGCCGTCGACGCGCTGATGGACGCGAAGGCGTACGCCGAATACCTCAAGACCGCTGCTCACTAGCGGCAAGCAGGGGCGAGAACCCGTGAAGCGCAAGCTGTTCGACGACTGGAACGCGTACATCGAGACGGCCGCTTCGAGCGATCCCTCCGAAGACGTCGTCTCCTTCCAGTCGCGCGTCCTCGGGCGGGAAGTGCGGGTCGAGCCGTCGCTCGCGCACCAGCCCGAGGGGCTCTCCAGCGTGGTGCACGCCGCGGGGATCAAGCACGAGGGCGTGCTCGACTTCGCCGTCGTGAAGATGGCGCGTCGCGCGGCCGCGGCGGCCGTGTTCACCAAGAACAGGTGTCCGGCGCACGCCATCACCTTCGATCGGCAGACGCTCGCCGACGGGCGCGCGCAGCTCCTCGCCGTGGTCAGCAAGAACGCCAACGTCTTCACCCCCCGGGGCGACGAAGACGTTCGGACGTTGGCCCGGTGGCTGTCGACGGAGTTCGACGTCGACGCGAACGACATCGTCTTGTCGTTCACCGGGGTCATCGGCGTCCCGCTCCCGATGCACAAGCTCGAGCGCGCCGTCGCAGGGCTCTCGAAGAGCCTCCGCCCGCACGCGCTCGACGCGGTTGCGCGCGCCATCCTGACGACCGATCGCGGCCCGAAGGTCTGCTCGGTAACGATCGGCGACGTCGTCGTGTGCGCGATGGCCAAAGGGGCCGGCATGATCGAGCCGAACATGGCGACCATGCTCGCGTACTTCTTCACCAACGCCGCCGTCGACGCCGCGCGTCTAAAGGCGGTGCTCGCCGACGCGGTCGAGCGGTCGTTCAACGCGATCAGCGTCGACTCCGACACGAGCACGAGCGACACGGTCGCCATTTTCTCCACCGGCGGCGCGTCGATCGATGGCGACGGCAACGCGGAAGCCGACTTCGTCGACGCGGTGCGCTGCATGTCGATCAAGCTGGCGCGCGACATCGTGGCCCAATCCGAGGGTGCCACGAAAGTCATCGAGTGCACCGTCCGGCTCGACGCATCGCCCGGCGACGCCGCGATCGTCGCCAAGAAGATCGTCAACTCGCCGCTCTTCAAAGCCGCGGTTCACGGAGGCGATCCGAATTGGGGGCGGATCGTCATGGCTATCGGCAAGCCCGACTCGCGCACGAACACGCCGGCGGTGGCTCCGACCGACCTCGTCATCCGGATGATGGGCGAAGTGGTCTTCTCGCGCTCGCAGCCGGTCGGCGCAGACCTGGGCCAGCTCGCTCGCAAGCTCCGCGAGGCCACGCGCGTCTCGGTCGATGTGCGCATCGGCGAGGGACGGCACGCCGCGACGGTCTGGGGATGCGATCTGAGCGCTCGCTACGTCGAGATCAACGCCGAGTACATGACCTGACGCGCGCTCGAGAGGGGCTCGAGAGGGGGCGGGTCGACCGTTTTCTATGGCCGCCGCTGCGTTTTGAGACGCGCGTGGTATTGCTCCTCGGGACGCATGCGCCGTCCCACCCTGCTGCCGCTCGTCGTCGTCCTGCTGGGAGCGTGCGCGCACGCGGACGGGTTCGAAGACGGCGTCCTTCGCAAGGGCGACCTCGCGGTGCATTTCGGCCCCCAGCCGCCCGGATGGAGACGTGTGGACGTCGACGGCGCGGACCTCGCGTTCCGCGACGACGACCGCGAGGGCTCGACGCTCGTCAACGTGCGCTGCGGGCGTCGCGACGACGACGCCCCGCTGTCGGTGCTCAGCGACCACCTGGTCATGGGGACCACCGAGCGCGAGATCGAGAGCCGCTTGACCGTCCCGTTCGACGGCCGCGAGGCGATGCACACGCTCCTGCGCGCCAAGCTCGACGGCGTGCCCATGCAGTACGACATCTTCGTCATGAAGAAGGACGGCTGCTTGTACGACGTCGTCTACGTCGCGCCGCCCGCGCGCTTCGCAGAGGGCGCCCCGGACTTCGAGCGTTTCTCGCGCGGGATGCGCGCGCTTTCGTCGCCGACGGCGATCGGCAGCGAGCAGACGGCCACGCCGCGGAGCGACCGGTGATCCCCGAGCCTCCGGAGTCGTCGCGGCCGATGGGCCGCTCGTCCAGCCTTCCGCCACCGCTGCCCGCGCCGGCGCACGGCCAGTGGCTGGCGGCCGGCCTCACGCGCTTCGTCGATCACATGGGCGGCATCGGCATCCTCACGGGCCGAACGGCGATGTCGCTCGCCCGGCGTCCGCTGGAGATCGCGTCGACGGTGTATCAGATCGAGTCGCTCGGCGTTCGCTCGCTGGGCATCGTGGCCGTGACGTCCGTCTTCATCGGGATGGTCATGACCATCCAGTTCGCCTTCGGTCTGCAGCGCTTCGGGGGCATCGAGTACATCCCGCGCGTCATCGTTCTCTCGTTCTTGCGGGAGCTCGGGCCGACGCTCACGGCGATCATCGTCGGCGGGCGCATCGGCAGCGGCATGGCGGCCGAGGTCGGCGCGATGAACGTCACCGAGCAAGTGGACGCCATCCGCGCGCTCGGCGGGGATCCCGCGAAGAAGCTGGTCTTGCCGCGCGTGGTCGCCGCGATGATCGTGATGCCGTTCTTGAGCATCTTCGCCGACGCGCTGGGCACCCTCGGAGCGCTCTTCGTCGCCGCGGTGGAGTACGACATCCGCCCGCGGCTCTTCATGCAGGCTTCGCTCGAGACCGTGATGCTCAGCGATCTCTTCTCCGGCCTCGCCAAGACCCCCATCTTCGGCTTCATCATCGCGATCGTGGGATGCCACTTCGGTCTGACGACCCGCGGAGGCACCGAGGGCGTCGGCCAGAGCACGACCCGGACCGTGGTCGTCGTGTCGATCGCGATTCTGGTCGCCGACTACTGCCTGACGCGCATCTTCGTCGCCATCTTGCCGCCGTAGACGTTGGCGGGCATCATGGACCCGTGATGGCAGATGCGCCCAACGTCTTCACCCTCGAGGCCGTCAACGCGCTCGTCCCGCGCCTGCGCGCACTCGTGGGTCAGCAGATGGAGCGTCGCGCGGACATCGAAGGGCGTCTCGAGCGCCTGACGGACCTCATGGGCCAATCGCCCGAAACGATCCAGGTCGACGACCTCGATCCGCCGGACGTGCGCGTTCTCAAGCGCGAGCTCGTCGAGCGAATCGACGCTTACCGGCGCGGGTGGCGGGAGATCGAAGACATGGGCGCGGTGCTCAAAGATCCGCGCACCGGGCTCGTCGACTTCTACGGCCGCGTCGACGGCAAGCTCGTGTGGCTGTGCTGGAAGTATGGCGAGGAGGCCGTTTCCCATTACCATAGCCTCGACGAGGGCTTCGTCGGCCGAAGGGCCATCGAGCCCACGATGCGCCAGCGGCACCTGAACTAGCCCATGGATCTCGACGCGGCGGCCCAGGCGATCGAGGCCTTTCTGCGCGCTCTCGGCCACGACCCGCAACGGGCGCCCGAGCTGGCCGGAACGGGGGCCCGCGTGGCCCGTGCGTACGCCGAAGACCTGCTCGAGGGCTACGGGGTCGACGTCGACGCCCTACTGTCGAGCAACGTCTTTGCGGGGCGAAGCGAGCTCGTGGTCGTGCGCGACGTCCCGGTAGTCACGACGTGCCCGCACCACCTGATGCCGTCCATCGGATCCGCAACGGTCGCGTTCGCGCCCGAGGAGCACCTGGTCGGAGTCGGCACCGTCGCTCGAACCGTGGATGCGTTTGCGCGCCGGCTCGCGCTCCAGGAGCAAATCGGCGAGCGGGTCGTCGCCGCGATGCAAAAGCACCTCGCGCCGAGGTGGGCGGGATGCCGCATCGTCCTCAGCCACTCGTGCATGATCGCGCGCGGCGAGCGGGCCCACGGCGTGCGCGTCGAGACCGTCTCGCTCGCCGGGGGCGACGTCGACGAAGCGGTCGTTCACACCGCGCTCGGACTGGGGCGGTGAGCGCAGGAGCCAAACGGGTCGGGCAGGTTCGGCGCGAGCGCCTCGAAGGGGGCGCCTTGGTCCGGCTGGACTACCCTCCCTTTCACGTTCTCGTCGCCCTCGTCGACGGCCAACCGTTTGCGATCGAAGACGCCTGCAACCACGCGGGCGCGAGTCTCAGCGAGGGCGAGCGTCAGGGACGCTGCGTCGCATGTCCGATGCACGGTTACGTCTTCGATCTCGCGACCGGCCGCCTGATGGCTCCTCGGGGGCTTTGTGACGACCAGCGCCGCTTCGTCGCGCGCGTGGTCGGCGACGACGTGGTGGTTTGGGATCCCGGTCCGGGTGCCACCATCGTGGGCCTCGCGAACGGAGAGACAAAATGAAAGTGCCCGCGCAGAGGGGCCGGGGGGGCAGCCTCACTCCACACGGGCACCAAACGACCGTGCAGACCGCGTGCCATCCCACTTTGGATGAAAAGCCCGGCATATCGCACGGTGTCCTCCCTGCCGCCGTGCAACTTTGAAAGCTGCAGCGCTCGGCTCTGCACGACGGACGGCCGGGATCGACCGCGCCCGTCACCTTGCAGCGCAGCGCAGCGCGTAGCGGACGTGCGTGGCCAGGACGCCCACGTCGACCGTGCGAACGGGCCCGTGAGGGCGCGGCGCCGAGGTCGGCCATCCGGTTCGCGCTTCGGATGTACTCTCGCCGAACGAGAGCGACCCGAGGACCCGATCGACGCACGCCCCCTCGCGGGACAGACGCATTCTCGCGACCGGAGCTTGCAACGTCGATTCCCATCGGGTGCCGATGCGGAGGCGCACGGCGCCCGGGTAAGGCAGATCGACCTCCCATCCGGTGTCGTCCCCCGTACAGATCGAGACCGTACGGTCGGACAAATCGGACGGAGCGAGCGGCTCGGGCGTCGAGACGGAGCTCGACTCGACGTCGACGCTCGCGATCCAGCGGGGCGTCGTCCCGCGGAGCTCGTCCGTCTGGCCGTCGACCAGCAGGCCAATGGCCCGGCCATCGGTGTGCTGCGCAAGCCGCAGCGCCGGGCGCGTCTCGAACCCACCCCGCGGCACCCGGACGAGCTCGCGGGCGATGGCGCCGTCGAGCGACCAGATCACGGTCGCCGCGAGCTCGCCCGGGCTCTGCGCGGTCGCCACGTACCAGCGCCCGCCGACGCGCGTGGCGCTCTCCACGTCCGGGATCGGATCGCCGCTCGACTGGCGCGCCTCGGCGGGCGGCCGTCCGGACTCGAGCACGAACAGCTCGGCCGACGCGGGCGTCATCGCGTGATGCGCAAGCAGGAGCGCGTGATCCGGATCGTCGCCTTCGGCCACGACCCAGACAGTCGGCGTGCCGGGTCCTGCACCGAGCGCGCGGCCGGCGGCATCGAGGCTCGACCATGGGGAGGGGACCGTTGTCGACGAACGCACGTCCAGCCTGCCACCCCACGGCCATTGCCAGCGCACTTGCCATCGTCCGAGCGGGTCCCATTCACCCGTCTTCGGGCCCCACGCGTAGACGCGGGCCAGCGGAACCGCGTGCAGGGCTCGCTCCAGACCGCCGGACGCCTCGACGCTCAGTCCCAGGTCGTCTGCGGGTATCGACGGGCTGGGCTCCCCCGCGAACGGCGGCAGGTCAGTGCCCACGCCGCGGATCGACCCCGAGTAGCCGCTGGCGCCGGGCGTGTGCGCCGGGTTGGCGCGCGCGACCCCCGGGTCGGCACCCGCGATCGGCTCGCAGTCGAGGTCGAGCGTCGGCGAAGGGTGCGCCGGGTGAAGCCGTCGCGGAACGGGCTCGGCCGCCGCGGCCTGCTCGGTCGCGCCCCAACCCACGCGTAGCCAGCCCGCGGCGATGCATCCAACGGGGCCGCAAGCGCGCTCGTGAACAGCCCGTCCAGAGGCAATCGGGTCCGGCACGGCCATCTTCGCCCAGGTCATCCCGCCGTTGGTGGTCTCGAAGCCGAGCCGCGACGCCGTCCAGCCGAACGCCCAGCGTCCCGACGCGACCGGCGCGCCCGCGTCGCGGATGTACTCGCCGACGTGCGTCTCGCCGTCGGCGGCGATCTCGACTCCGAGGAGGGATCCGGCGGCGTCGACCCACCCGCCAACGACGCCGGGCCGGCGCTCCTCGAAGCCGTTCATCCAGACGCCGAGGAGCAGGGCGCTCGCCACGTCGGCGCGCAATGGCGGCAGGGCGAGCGGGATGTCCGTCCGGTGCGCGCCATCGATGACGGTCAAACGGGCGGTCGACAAATCGTCGGAACGCGGCGGATGCACGAGCGCCGTGCGGCCGTCGGCCAGCACAACAAGTCGCGCATCGCTCGGAAAGCGCGTCTCTCTCCACGGGGCGCCAGGCGGCATGAAGCACCATGCCTGCTCCCCGCCGTGGGCGTCGCCCGCGGCACCGTCCGTACACGGACCGCGCACCGCCAGCGCGCCGTTGCCGAAGCCCAATACTTCGCGCGGAGTCTCGAAGCGGCGCAGCTCGACGAGGCGTGCGCTGCGTGCGTCCCATTGGTAGACGATCGTGCGTCCGCGTGGCTCGCCGCACACGACGCCAACCTCCCCGGCGCTTTGGGCGGCCGGGGCCATCGCCTTGTCGAAGCCCAGAGACAGGGCGTGGCAACGCGCGGGGTTGAGAGGGAACGCGTCCGGGACGTTCTCCATGAGCGCGCCGTCGGCCAGTCGCACCCGCCCAAGCGCACCGTTCCGTGCAACGAGCGCGGTACCGTCCGCGAGCGGCCAACCGTCTTCGATGGCGCTTGCCAGGGGCCGAGGCCCGAAGGCTCGTACCGCGTCGGCGTTCAGGGCTGGGGTCGAGCTCGTGCTCTCGGTCGTGGATGTGCGGTCGGGATGCGCGCTTGCCCGTGACGCGCTGGAGAGTTTGCTCGTCCGCCCGTCCGGCAGCACTTCCCACCACTCAACCTGCCGCGTCTCGTCCAGCCCACCCACGGCGATCGACTCGGTCAGAGCGACGACGTCGCTTGGCTCGATCGGAAGCATCACCGGGTCCCAGGTCGAGCCCGCGTCGTGCGTCATCAGCGCGCCGCGCAAGTCGGCGACTGCGACCGCGTGCCAGGCATCGAACGCGGCGAGCCGGCCGATGTTCGGGGAGGCGGGCAGCGGTCCCAATCCCACCGGCGAGCCGGTGCCCGGGTCGAGCGCGGCGAGGGCTCCCTGCGTCGAACGCAGGTAGACCCGGTCGAGCCCGACGAGCACTTGGGACACGGGGACCGACGAGGTGAAGAGCGCTCGCGCGGGCCCGAGCCAGCGGTCCGCTCGCCAAAGGTGTGGGCCGATCCCGAAGAGGAAGCCGCCGCCCATGCGCTCGGGCAGCGGGACGACGCTGGAAGGTGTCGCGGCGAGTCGATCGCCCGCGACGAGCATCGCGCCGTTGGGCATCGAAATGAAACGCACCCCTGCGACGATCGCCCGGACCCCGCCGCCCGGTTCGATCCCCCAGCCGTGCGCTTCGTCGAGGGCCCCCGGGAAAAGGCGCGCCCCCGCCACCGTCGGGTCATCTGCCCCGCGCAGCCCCGCTTCCTGGAGACCTCCGGGCGGCGCTTCCCCGAAGCGAGGCGGAGAGCCCGCGCACGCGCATACGGCCGCAACCCACACCGTCACCACGCCGCGCCCCTTCAACGACGCCCCGAACCCCAAACCCGCTCCCGCGGTTTTGCTAGCGCCGCTCGGCCTGGCAATCACCGGCAGAACCTGTTCCGAGCGGCCCTGGTAGCTAGCGGCCCGAGCGCGAGGGTGCGTCCGATAGGGTAGAGGGCGGGTGATCGAGGCCCACGGAGCGCGTGGACTCGCGGGGCGCGGGCAGTGGATGCCGACCGAGGCGCTTGGCCAGGCGAAAGCCCATCTCCAGCGCCTGCCGGTAGTTGAGCCGGGGGTCGCAGGCCGTCGCGTAGTTCTTGTCGAGATCCTCCACGGTGATCCCCGCGGCGCCACCGATGCATTCGGTCACGTCCTCTCCCGTGAGCTCGAAGTGCACGCCACCGAGGTAGGTGCCGCACGCATCGTGCACGTCGACCGTGGTCTCGACCTCGCGCAAGATGTGATCGAAATCACGCGTCTTGAGCCCGGACGGGGTCGACTGCGTGTTGCCGTGCATCGGGTCGCACACCCACAAGACCGTGCGGCCGGAGCGCTTGACGGTGTCCACCAGCGCCGGCAAGGCGTCGGCCACCCGCGAGGCGCCCATGCGCGTGACGAGCGCGATCTTGCCCAGCTCGTCGTGGGGGTTGATGGCGTCGATCAGGCGGAGCACCTGATCGGTGGTGGTGGTGGGCCCGAGCTTGATCGCGATCGGGTTCCGGATGCCGCGGAAGAACTCGACGTGCGCGCCGTCGAGCGCGCGTGTGCGCTCGCCAATCCAGGGAAAGTGCGTCGTCAGGTCGTACCACCCCTCACGCCGGGGAACCTGGCGCGTCTGCGCGGACTCGTAGTGCAGGTTGAGCCCTTCGTGGCTGGTGTAGAACTCCACTCGCGTCAGCTCTTCCACCGTGCTCTCACCGAGCGCTTCCATGAAGCGCAGCGCCTCGGCGAGGTGGTGGGTCGTGTGCTCGTACTCTGTCAGGAGCGAATCGGGAACGCGGGCGCGGCGGAAGAACGAGAGCTCCCAGTACTCCGGGTGATGCACGTCGGCGAACCCGGCTGCGGACAGCGAACGGATGAAATTGAGCGTCATCGCGGCGTGGCTGTAGGCCAGGATCATGTTGTCCGGATCCGGGCGACGTCCGCTCTCCGTGAAGTCGGCGCGGTTGACCATGTCGCCGAAGTAGCTCGGGTGCGAAACGCCCTCGCGCGACTCCATGGCCTTGGTACGGGGCTTGGCGTACTGCCCCGCGAAGCGGCCGACACGAACGACCGGCCGTTTGCCCTCGTGGATCATCACGAGCGACATCTGCAGCAAGATCTTCAGCTTGTTCGCGATGACTTGGGAGCGGCAATCGGCGACCGTTTCGGCGCAGTCCCCTCCTTGCACGAGGAAACGCCTGCCCTGTTGCGCGTCGGCCAGCAGCTGCTTCAGGCGCTCGATTTCCCACGAGGTGACGAGCGGCGGAAGCTGGCGCAGGCGGGTGCAGGCGCGCTCCAGGGCGCCGGCGTCGCCGTAAGCGATCGCTTGCGCGTCGACCTTGGATTTCCACGAATCGGGTGTCCAGTCGGGCATGGTTGCGACGAACCATTAGCACGCAGAATCACAGCCGCGCCCGCGCCTCGTGCCCGACCTGGCGAGCTTGCTGCCGCTCCTCCGGGAGGCCCCGGCCGATCCGGGTCCGGGTACGGTTGTACCCGCTGTTTCGCCGCGCCAACCGTGCCGTATTCGGTGGGACTGCCTCATCCCCTTGCCCTGAACTTATGACCTCATGTATTCGTCCTGCTACAGGCCGTTGCTTGACCCCCCGCAAAGGGACGGCTATTCGATTTCTACAGGTAGGGGATCCGCACACGATGCGAACGGGCGATCCGGCGGTGTTCCGCTCGGCACGCCAAGCGGGGACTCGAGGAAGACCGAATGGGCAGTCGACTGACCTGGCCACAGATTTGCCGAACTGAAGCGTTCCGAGGGCGGTGGGTGGCTCTCGACGATTGCAAATACGACCCACGAACGGCCCAGCCTTCGGAGGGGACGGTTGTGGATGCCGACGAGGATCTCGTCGCTCTCTGCAACCGAATGCAGGCAAGCGATAGCAAGCACTGTGCCATCCTGTACTGCGACGAGGCGCGGGCCGCCGACGAGCCGGCCCCCATCACGGCCCGGTTCGCTCCGGCGCCGCCCAGGGCGTATCACTGACGTCGTGCGGGATGCACGTTAGGAGCGAACCGCCCCCAAGAAGGCCTTCGTTCGGTCCATCGCCCACGTGTTCACCCAGAGCGACTCGCTCATCCCCCTGAACCAGCCCACGTGACCCCCGCGGTGCGACCATGCCTGCTCGAGAGCAGGCGGGGCGCCGGTCAGCCACTTTCTCACGGTATCGGCGGGGACCATGGGGTCATCCTCGGCGTGGACCAGCAAGGTGGGCAGGCGGATGCGCTCGATGACGGGTCCGGCGCTGGCGCGCTCGTAGTAATCGTCGGCGCTGGCGAACCCGTGCATCGGGGCGATGACATGGCCGTCGTAGGCGCGGATTGTCCGCAGCCGGCCGAGCGCTCGGACGTCGTATCGGGCGAGTTGGGGGTGCGCCCCCGCGAACGCCTCCCCCTGTCGAACGAGATTCCGGAGAACGTACCGGTGGTACGGAAGGCTCCGCAGCCGCTCGATCGCGCGCGTCACCCGCGTCAGATCGAGCGGCGCGCTGATCGCGACGGCGGCGCGCAGCGGCCCCGCGTCGCCGCCCCCAAGCTCTCCGACCAATCGCAGGACCACGTGGCCGCCGAGCGAAAGGCCGACGAGCGCCACCCCATCGACGTGTGCGCGGCGTCCGACCGCGTCGACCGCGACCCGGAGATCTTCGGTGAGGCCTGCATGGTAGAGTTCGTGGGCGTCGGGAATCGACTCGCCGGCGCCGCGAAGGTCCAGCCGCACGACGTGCCACCCCGCGCGATGCATCGACACAGCGGCGCGCACGACATACCGCGATGCGCTCGAGCCCCCGACGCCGTGCACGAGAATCGCCGCCGGACCCCGGGGCGTCCCCACTTGCCACCATGCGTGCGCGTGCAGCGCACCCCTGGCAGGTAGCGGGATGCGGAAGAACTCGGCGTTCGCCGGCCGGAAGGACCGCGGGGGTGCCCAGAACGGGAGCGCCGCGCCGAGCGACTGAACGTGCTTGCTGGCCAGCCAGGGCGGTGCGGTGAACATGGGATCGGCGAGGACGGGCGTTCAAAGGCCCCGTTGCCCCTATGGCGGCGTCCCGAGCGCGGTGCGGAACGCGGCGAGCCCTGCGGGGTCCAGCGCGCCGCCGCGGAAGACGATGCGACCGGCGCGGTCGACCACCAGCGTCGTGGGAACGCGCTCCTGTCCCAGGGCGTCGGCGAGTCGGAAGTCTTCGTCGATGACCTGCGCGTAGCGGAGCTCCCGCTTGCGCGCGAACGCCGCGACCGTCTCGCGCGGCTCGCCCACTGCCACGCCGATCACCACCGCGTCGCTCCGCGCGCCCGCTTGCGCCTGAAGCCGCGCGAGCGCGTCGATCTCGCCGACGCACACGTCGCACCACGTCGCCCAGAAAGAGACCACCGCGACTCGTCCGTGCACCATTGCGGGCAGGTCCGTCGGCGTCCCTTCGAGCGTGACGACCGGGACCGACGGCAGGGGTATCGGGGTGATGCCGGCCGCCGGCGCCGCCGGTTGCGTGCAGCCCGCGTCCGGACTCGCCGCCAGTGCGATCAGAAGCGATAACCAGTGGCGCATGTGACGATGTTCATCGAAAGTTCGTTGCTGCGAAAGTAGCGCTCGTAGCCGACTTCGAAATGGAGCACCCGAACCTGGGTGCTCATCGGCAAGTCGACGACGATCCGGCCGCCGATCGTGTGCGACTCGAGCCTCGCGAGGTCGCTGTCGGCGGTGCGCAAGGGCAACGTCGGTCCCGCGAGCGTCGTGAAGAAGTCGACCCCGTTCTGCGTGTGATACCGGTAGAGCGCGCCTACGTAGACGGAGGGGGAGAGCCGCTGCATGAGCTGCCCCTCGATCGAGTGCGCGATGAGTCCCCAGTCGTCGGCGTAGAAGCGATAGTAGAAGCGGAGCGCCCCGTTCCACGGGAGAAACTGCGAAGCGCGCAGCACCAGCGCGTGGCGCACGCGCTCGCCGGGCAGGATCTCCGGTCCCCGGTAGAGGCCGGTCGTCGCGTCGAAGGCCGTCAGAGGGACACTGTTCCACGTGTTGCCGAGCTCTCCGCGCTGCACCGTGAGGCCGTAGTTCGCGCCGACCACGGTCGTCGGCGTGACGATTTGCGTGACGCCGACGCTGGCCGTGGTGCTCGACCGCTCGGTGCGTCCGTGGCGATGGCCGGTGATGTCGAAGCGATCGAACCAGTCGAACACTTCGAGGACGCTGCCGGCGACGACGGTGTCTCCCCCGGCGAGCGCGTAACTTCCGCCGAGGCCGCCGTGCCACGAGCGGAACGGCTCCTCGAGATGCAGCCCGCTCGACATCGACACGTAGGATGCGGGGTCTGCTCGGTACGTCGCAGACCAATCGATCGTGCCGGCGACGTTGTGTCGCGACGCGCTGCTGACGACGTCGACCGACGTCGGCCCGTTGTCGATCGCATCCGGCGAGGCCGCGGTGATGACGTCAATCGGCACGGTGAGGACGTGGGTCAGGCGGGGACCTTGCGACGCCACAACTTGCACCTGCGGCTCCAGAATCGTCGTGCGCTCCGAGCCCGGTCCAAAGGCGGGCCCTGCCTGCGACTGGTAGCCGTGGCCGTACTGATCGAAGGACGTGATGCGCGTCATCACGGACTCGATGCGCAGGCCGTCGTCGTGCCGTCCGAGGATCTCGACGTCGTGCGCGGAGGTCAGGGCCGCCTTCGCGTCGTCTGCGCGGGCCGTCGACCTTGGGCCGAAGAGCGCGACGACGAGCGCGCCCGCGACCGGCCAAGTCACTGGCAGCCGCATCCGCCGCCGGCCGTCGTCCCGTCACCGCCCGCGGCACCCTCGCGCGTGTCATAGAGCTTCTGTCGCCTGGCTGCATCGAGAGGTTCGTCTCCGAGGCCCATCATCGGGTCGGCGAAGTGCGCGCGCCGGTTCTGAGGCACCGTGGCGCAAGCCGACAGAGCCGCAGCCGCCAGCGCGATGGCGATACCGCGCGCGGTCACAACGTCACTCCGATTCTCACGCCGACTTGGCCCGAGCCCAAGACCGGCGCCACGGCGATCGCGCGGGCACGCTTGTCCACGAACGTCGCATCGATCACGCCGACGGCGCTCGAGAAGAGCCCGACGCCGAAGAGCGCCCACAGCACCCGCTGCTGATCGAGCGGTCCGTGCTCGACGGCCTCGGGGTCCACGGCGAAGAGGGCCGCCGTTCCCCCCCACGTCGCGGCGGGTGAGGCGCTGAAGACGAGCGCACGCGTCCATTCGCCCGAGACCGCGTGCGCGGCGAACGGTGCTGCGACGAATGCCCCTTGGATCGCGAGCCAGCCGGCGTTGTTCTGGACGTTGTCGTCCTTGCTCGTCGCGAGGAGCACGCCCCCCACGGTGAAGCCGGCGACGAACACTAGGGCGCCGGTGAGAAAGGCTCGCGCCGGTTCCGGCTCCGGCTTGTCCGCCCACGAGGGGGGAGCGGTAAGCCCGAGAGCCAACATCCAAGCCGCCGCACACAATCGCCGCACGACCGCGAGAGTACGTCGGCTGGCGGTCCGGCTCACCCGGAATCGGAGGCCGCCGGCCCGGACGCGGACTTCACGCGCCCGCGCAAAGCGTGCGCGCCACGACTCGGTGCAACGCCGGCAGGAAACGGGCGGCACGGGCCATGCTAACCCGCCTGCAACAGAGGCATGACCATGGATGAGACCACGAAGAAAGTAGGCGCCGAGCTCGAGAAGAATCTGGAGCAGCTGCGCGCCTTGCGAGACGAAGTTCGCGTCAGGGCCCACCTCGCGAAGATGGACGTGAAAGATCGCTGGCACGAGCTCGAGCCGCGGGTCGCGGCGGTGGTCGAGCAGGCGGCCAAGAGCGCGTCCGAGGCATCGCGCACGGCGGTCAGCGAGGCCATCCAGGCGCTCGAGAAGCTGCGCAAGTCGCTGCCGTGAGGGCGGCCGGTCCCATCGCCGGCGGCCGCCGCGCATCGACCTTCCGCTGCCGCTTGTCCAGCGCGACGAGCCGAGGGAAGGGAGCGCGGAGCTGCGGCCCTTCCCCACGGCCGCACGAGCTCGAGCGGTGGTTTTCGCAGCGCGGTTGACCCAAACGGCGTCGTATCCTGCGATGGATGAGCGCGGGCGCTCCAGCCTTGGCCGAGGCGATCCTTCGGGAGCGCCTTCGAGCCACATTGGCCTCTCGCGAGCCGCGCAAGCTCGTGCTCGGCGCCTCGACCGCGGCGGCCGTGCTCGTCCTTCTGTTCGAGAACGACGGCGAAACCCACGTGTGGCTCGTGCGCCGGCCGGCGTCGATGCGCAGTCACGCCGGCCAGGTGGCATTTCCGGGCGGTAAGCACGACGCGAGCGACGGCTCGCTCCTCGTCACCGCGCTGCGCGAGACCGAAGAGGAGCTCGGGATCGCCCGCGCGAGCGTCGATGTCCTCGGAGCTCTCGACGACATGCGGACCGTCACCGGGTTCACGATCACGCCGTGGGTCGCGTGGCTCGCGCGCGGTACCGAAGTTCGGCCCAACCAAAGCGAGGTCGCACGCGCGTTCGCGCCCCCACTGCGGTCGTTCCTTCAGCCAAGGGGGGGCGCTCCGCCCTGGCGCGGTTGGACCGTCGAAGGGGAGCTCGTCTGGGGAGCGACCGCGGCGATCCTGGACGATCTCGTGCGCCGGATTCGCGAGGGCGGGGCGCTCTAGAAAAACTCGCCTTCAGTACGGGTTGTCGTCCGATGGCTTTTCCGGCTTGGCCTTTGGCAGCGGAACGGGCTTCGCAGGCAGCGGGGCTGCCGGTGCGACCGCTTCGCCGGCCGCTACGGCGGTGTCGCTCGCCGTTGGCGGAGGGGCTCGCTTGGCCGGTGGCTTCATTGCGCGGGGCGGTGGAGCGACGCCGGCTTGGGGCGCAGTCGCGCTGGCTGCGGCACTGGCCGTCGTGCTCGCGGACGGTTGCGCCGGCAATGCCGCCGATGCGCTCGCGGGCGGTTGCGCCGGCGGTGCCGCCGATGGCGTTTCGCTCGCAGCCGAGGCCGTGGGGGCGGTCTGCGCCGGAGGGAGGGTCACCGTGGTGACGCTGGCCATGGTCGTGGCCGCGGGCGGCGTCGCCACCGGGACCGCGGGGGGCGCCGCGGGAGCGGCCACCGGTTCCGGCACGGTGCCGCCCCCGCCGAACAGCTGATCGCGGAACAAGACGGCGCCCGCCAAAGCGAACGCGGCCGCGATCGCCACGACGACGAGCGTACCCGCGCTGTTCTTCTTCTTTGCGGCAGCGACCGCGGAGGCTGGTCGGATGCTCGTCGGCGTTTCGCGCGCGGTCCGCGGAGCCTCGGATCGCCGCTTGTCGGTCGAGGCGTGCGACGCGGCCTCTTCGGCGCGCAGCGCGGCCACCGTGGCCGCCAGGGCCTTGGGCGTATCGGCCGTGGTCCACTCGCTGGCTGGAGTGATCGGCGACAGCGGTCTGGACTCTGGAATCGCGCTCACCGCCGCGCCGGGGCCCGTTCCGGAAAAGAGCGGGTTCGTTCCGATCTCGGCCATCGATCCACCGGCTTCGCGGAGCGCGTCTTCCAGCAGCTCGGCGGCTTGCCTCATCACCGTTTGCTCTTCTTTCGGGGGCATGCCCCCGCCTTCGTCGTCGGCCATCGGAAACATCGCGCGTCCGCCGGGGCGCGGCGGTGCAGAGGGATGGGTCGAGAACGAAGTGCGACCGGGCGGG
>Ga0265313_10000072_pt1 | contig 98635 bp, 88 predicted proteins | sample 4123metaG_FD_203122 | JGI IMG/M metagenome (GOLD analysis project Ga0265313, IMG submission 203122) | Rhizosphere microbial communities from Carex aquatilis grown in University of Washington, Seatle, WA, United States - 4-1-23 metaG | ecosystem: Host-associated > Plants > Roots > Rhizosphere >... | reverse complement strand
CGCGCGCCCGATGGTGACGGGCGCAGCGCCTCCCGGCGCTCCACCGTACCTTCGGTCATTGCGGCGACACGGCGCTCGAGACGCCGCGTCGCCATCGCGATAGGCATATATTCCCTTGGGCGGCAATGTCAACATCATGACCGGAACAGCCGGGTGTACTGGCTCTCATGCCGCATGCTGGCGAGGTCGGCGCGGAACGCCGCGCTGCCGACGCCGTCAAGATCGGTGATCAGGGCGCGCGCCGCGGTCGCGGCGATGACCGGCTCGAGCGCCGCCAGCACCCGCTGGCCGTCGGTCTGCCCGAGCGGCACGAGCCGCACGCCGGCCGAGATCAGATTGGCGCTGGCGCCGTGCAGATAGGCGTGCAGCGCCGGCGCCAGGTCAACATTATGGCCGGCGCAGGCGACGGCGACAGCGACTGGCAGCGCCACGATCGCGCCAGGCGCGAGCTTGTCGAGCGCGGCGCAGGACCAGGCGGCGCGCGTCGTGTCGAGAAAGGCGCGGCCCTGCGCCGTGGTTTCGAGGAAGCGCTCCTTCGAGGGCGCAAAGGCCGCGGCGAGCTCGACGACCGCGGCCAGCGCCGCATCGTCTGCCGCCGTGACGGCGCGATGCGCATGGGCGAAGAACACCGCATCGCAAAATCCGCCGCCTGAGCTGAGCACGACCGCGAGCCAGCGCCGCAGCGTGTCGGCATCCTTGATGTCGCCGGCCTCGACCGCCCACTCAATGCCGCTCGAATAGGAGAATGCGCCGATCGGATAGGCCGGCGACAGCCAGGCCATCAGCCGGTAGAGGGCGGGGAAATCGACTTGCTGCGCATCCGCAATCCGCTCATCCCCGCGCAAGCGGGGAGAGGGAAAGAAAGCGGGGCCCTCGCGCTTCACCCGCTCATCCATGATCGTGGCCGCCATGGTGGTAGGCGCCGGGCTCCGGATCGAACGGCGCCTCGAGCGGCGTGAGCCGCGCGCCCAGCCCGATCAGCATCTCCTCCAGCACGTGATCGCGGCGAATGCGCAGCCGGTCGCCGACGATCTGCACGTCGGTGTGGCGGTTGCCGATATGCCAGGCGAGCCGCGCCAGTTCGCGCGGGCCGGCCGCCGAGATTTCGAGCAGCGACTCGGGCTTGCCGGTCACGCGCACGACGCTGCCATCGTCCAGCTCGAGGCCGTCGCCGTCACGCAACTGCATGGGCTTGGGTAAATTCAGCAGGTAACAGGCGCCCTGTTCGCCGACCAGCACGACGCGGCGGCGATGGCGGTCCTGCGCGTCCAGCACGACGACATCTGCCGCGCTCGCGGCGTCCCACGCTCCGGCCGACTTGATGGCGGTGATGTGTTTCACTCGATCTTGCTCCGGGCCCTCACCCTTCGAGACGCGGGCTGCGCCCGCTCCTCAGGATGAGGGAGTTAGACCCGCCTCATGGTGAGGAGCGCCACAGGCGCGTCTCGAACCATGGGGCGGCCCGCCTGAGGGGTCAAAACAAAAAATACCGCTGCGCCATCGGCAGCACCTCGGCCGGCGCGCAGGTCAGCAATTCGCCGTCGGCCCGCACCTCATAGGTTTCCGGATCGACCTCGATCTGCGGCGTCGCGCCATTGTGGATCATGCTGTTTTTCGAGATGCCGCTGCGGGTATTGGTCACCGCGTAAAGCTCCTTCTCGATGCCGAGCTTCTTCCGCAGCCCGGACCTGGCCGCCGCTTTCGAGGTGAACACCACCGAGGAAGCGGTGCGGGCCCTGCCGAAGGCGCCGAACATCGGCCGGAAATGCACCGGCTGCGGCGTCGGGATCGAGGCATTGGGATCGCCCATCGGCGCCGCGACGAGGGTGCCGCCCTTGATGACGCATTCCGGCTTGACGCCGAAGAACGCCGGCGCCCACAACACCAGATCGGCGAGCTTGCCCTTCTCGACCGAGCCGATCAGCTTCGACACGCCGTGCGCGATCGAGGGATTGATGGTGTATTTGGCGATGTAACGCTTGACGCGGAAATTATCGTTGCCGCTGCCTTTGTCCTCGGCCAGGCTGCCACGCTGCTTCTTCATCTTGTCGGCGGTCTGCCAGGTGCGGATGATGACCTCGCCAAGCCGCCCCATCGCCTGCGAGTCCGATGACAGCATCGACAGCGCGCCGATGTCATGCAGGATGTCCTCGGCGGCGATGGTCTCCTTGCGGATTCGGCTCTCGGCAAACGCCAGGTCTTCCGGGATCGAGGGATCGAGGTGATGGCACACCATCAGCATGTCGAGATGCTCGTCGATGGTGTTGCGGGTGAATGGCCGGGTCGGATTGGTCGATGACGGCAGCACATTTTTCAGCCCAGCGACCTTGATGATGTCCGGCGCGTGGCCGCCGCCGGCGCCTTCGGTGTGAAAGGCGTGAATGGTGCGGCCCTTGAATGCCTTGATGGTGTCCTCGACGAAGCCGGACTCGTTCAACGTATCGGTGTGGATCATCACCTGGATGTCGTGATCGTCGGCAACCGACAGGCAGTTGTCGATCGCGGCCGGCGTCGTGCCCCAGTCCTCGTGCAGCTTGAGCGCGCAGGCGCCGGCCTTGATCATCTCGACCAGAGCCGCCGGGCGTGACGCATTGCCCTTGCCGGAAATCCCGAGATTGACCGGGAAGGCATCGAATGACTGGATCATGCGCGCGATGTGCCAGGGCCCCGGCGTGCAGGTGGTGGCGAAGGTGCCGTGCGAGGGCCCGGTGCCGCCGCCGAGCAATGTCGTCACGCCCGACATCAGCGCGTCGTCGATCTGCTGCGGACAGATGAAATGGATGTGGCTGTCGAAGCCGCCGGCGGTGAGAATGCGGCCCTCGCCGGCGATCACGTCGGTGCCGGGGCCGATGACGATGGTGACATTGGGCTGGATGTCGGGATTGCCGGCCTTGCCGATGCCGGAAATTTTTCCGGCGATGATGCCGACATCGGCTTTGACGATGCCCCAGTGGTCGAGGATCAGCGCATTGGTGATGACGGTGTCGACCGCGCCCTGCTTGTTGGTGAGCTGCGATTGCCCCATGCCGTCGCGGATCACCTTGCCGCCGCCGAATTTCACTTCCTCGCCGTAGGTCGTGAAATCCTTTTCGACCTCGATGATGAGATCGGTGTCGGCGAGCCGCACGCGGTCGCCGGTGGTCGGCCCGAACATGTCGGCATAGGCCGTGCGCTTGATCGTTGTCGCCATGACTTATCCTCAGTCTTATCAACAGCCGAATCTTGGCCCTTGTCAGTTCCGCGCGGCGGCGTAGGCTCCTCGGCAGACCACAGGTGACGGGGTCAAACCCGAGGCCAGTGATCGCCAAGGCCGACGCGGTCGGATCGAGGCGCTACTTGCAGCAATGCTTGCGGCGAATTGGTCTTGATGCCCGGCTCTGGCTCTCAGTAACTGGGTACCAGGCCATTGGCGCAAGCCTGAGGCTTTGGACATGGATCCGAGAGCTTGTAACGGGTGCACGACGGTGCGCCCGTTATGGCTTTCTGGATGGCGCATGATCTGATCCGAAAACCGGTTCCCACTTTTCGGGATCATGCGCGCAGGGGTCCGCAACGTAGGCCTCATAATTTCCCCATCACATCGCCACGGAAGCCGTAGATCGTCCGCTTGCCGGCGACCGCGACCAAAGTGACGTCGCGGGTCTGGCCCGGCTCGAACCGCACCGCGGTGCCGGCCGCGATGTCGAGCCGCATGCCGCGCGCCTTCTTGCGCTCGAACTTCAGCGCCGGGTTGGTCTCGAAGAAATGATAATGCGAACCGACCTGGATCGGCCGGTCACCGCTATTGGCGACCGTCAGCGTCACGGTCTTGCGGCCGGCATTGAGCTCGATGTCGCCGTCCTTGATGAACAATTCGCCGGGGATCATGGCCGCCTCACACCACGCCGATGGCAAGTGCAACGCCGAGCGCGACGCAGGCCGCGCCCGCCAGCCGGACCAGCGGTCGCAGGCGCAGGCGCGAGAACGACAGCGCGACGGCAAGACCGATGACATGCAAACTGGCGGTCGCGACGGCAAAGCCCGCCATATATTCGGCGCCGCTCAGCGTCTCGGCGACCTCGCTGCCATGGGCATGGCCGTGGAAAACAGCGAAGCCGGCGATGATCGCCGCGCCCACCCACAGCGGCAGATCGACCGCCAGCGCGACCATCAGTCCGAGCGCGACCACCGAAGCGAGAATGCCCGGTTCGACGAATGGCACCGGCACATGCGCCATGCCGAGGGCGCCGCCGACCAGCATGACGCCGACGAACACGCTGGGCCACAGCCAGAGCGCGCGGCCGCCCTTGAGCGCCGCCCACAGGCCGACCGCGGTCATTACGGCGACATGGTCGAGCCCGCTATATGGGTGCGCGACGCCGGCACTGAACGAGGCCACCGATCCGGCGCCGACATGGGCGAGCGCTATGCTCGGCGCGAGCGCCAGGGCTAACGCAGCGAGAGTGAGCGGGATGGTCAATTTCATTGTCTCTCCTTATCGGATCGGTTCGTGAACGGTGACGAGCTTGGTGCCGTCGGGGAACGTGGCTTCGACCTGGATTTCCGGGATCATCTCGGCGATGCCGTCCATCACCTGAGCGCGGCTGAGGACGTGGGCGCCGGATTCCATCAGCTCGGCGACGGTACGGCCGTCGCGCGCGCCTTCGACGATGAAATCGGAGATCAGCGCGACGGCTTCCGGATGGTTGAGCTTGAGGCCGCGCTCGAGCCGGCGCCGCGCCACCATGGCGGCGGTGGCGATGATCAGCTTGTCCTTTTCGCGCGGGGTGAGATGCATTCGTGATCCTCAGCTCAGCCACAGTCGCGGCAGCTCGCTGCGTCGCAGTGCGGCCAGCACGCAAATGATGTCGTGGCGCAGCGCCGCGCCATCGCGCGCGCAAAAGCGGACCAGCGCAAGGCCGTTCCAGGCCGAGACGCCGACCTCGCCGGCAAAGGTGTCGTTCAGCGCACGGACAGCCGTCGCCGCCGCGTCATCGCCGGGCACCAGCAGCAGGCTGGCGATCGCCGCTCCGTTTGCCGCCACTGCCGGCTCGGCCAGCCGCGCGCCGATCGCGCCGTCAAGCTGCACCGTTTCGGCAAAGACCAGCCTGCCGCCGCGGCGCAGCCGCCAGCGGTCGCGCAGCAAACCATGATCGACGGTCTCGCCCATGGCGGAGCGGCCGAACACCACCGCCTCGCACAGCACCAGCGAGGCATCGTCCGCCATGGCGATGTCGATGCGGCGATTGAGCCGCGCCTGGTCGAACAGGATGGTTTCCTGCGGCAACCAGGCCAGATTGGCCCCGGCGGCGAGTGTGAAGGTCACGGCGAGTTCGGCATCGGCGCCGGTCGAGCGATAGACCTTTTCCGCCGCGGCGGTACCGGCCAGCAGGCGGGCGTCTTCGCCGAGCGCCAGGTCGATCGAGAAGCGGTCGCCGCCGGTCATGCCGCCGCCGGTGTTGACCAGGATCGCCTCAAGCGGCGCCCCCGGCGCGACGTTGGGGAAGCGCAGCCGCAGCGAGCCGTCTTCATGCAGCCGCACGCGCCGGGTTCGGCCGGCCACGCTGGCGGCGGTCAGCGCGACATCGCCGGTGGCCCGGTTGGCCGCGAAAACGTCTGCCTGAGTTTGTGCGATGGTCACGCTGCGCACGCCACTTCCCCCGACTGCCCGCGCCTATGCTGGCACGTTTGCCGCCCTGCGTTCAAATCGCCAGCGCCCGCTTCAGCGCGCCTTCATCGACATTGGCCTTGTCGGCGGAATAGACGATAGAACCGCGGTCCATGACCACGAGATGGTCGCCGAGCTCCTGGGCGAAGTCGAGATATTGCTCGACCAGCACGATCGCCATTTCGCCAAGGCCGCGCAGATAGGTGATGGCGCGGCCGATATCCTTGATGATCGACGGCTGGATGCCTTCGGTCGGCTCATCGAGCAGCAGCAGCTTCGGCCGCATGGTCAGCGCGCGGCCGATCGCCAGTTGCTGCTGCTGGCCGCCGGACAGGTCGCCGCCGCGCCGGCCCAGCATGCTCTTGAGCACCGGAAACAGCGAGAACACGTCATCCGGCACGCTGCGCTTGTCGCGCGGAAGCGGGGCGAAGCCGGTCTCCAGATTCTCCTCGACCGTCAGCAGCGGAAAAATCTCCCGGCCCTGCGGCACGAAGGCGATGCCGCCGCGCGCGCGTGCCACGGTCGACAGCCTGGTGATGTCGCTGCCGCCCAGCGTGATGGTGCCGGCACTGACCGGCCGCTGCCCGACGATGGCACGCAACAGGCTGGTCTTGCCGACGCCGTTGCGGCCGAGCACGCAGGTCACCTTGCCGATCTCCGCCTTGAGCGAAATGCCGCGCAGCGCCTGCGCGGCGCCGTAATGCAGGTTGATGGCGTTGACCTCAAGCATCAATTATCGCCCCAGATACACTTCAACGACACGGTCATTGCTCGACACCTGATCGATCGTGCCTTCGGCGAGCACCGAACCCTCGTGCAGGCAGGTGACCTTGACGCCGAGCTCGCGCACGAACGTCATGTCGTGCTCGACCACGACCACGGTCTTGGTTTTGTTGATTTCCTTGAGCAGCAGCGCGGTCTGATGCGTCTCGGCGTCGGTCATACCGGCGACCGGCTCGTCGACCAATAGCAGCTGCGGCTCCTGCGCCAGCAGCATGCCGATTTCGAGCCATTGCTTCTGGCCGTGAGACAGACTGCCGGCGACGCGCGAGCGAACGGCGGTGAGCCGGGTGGTCGCAAGCAGGCCGTCAATACGGTCTTCCTGCTCGCGCGATGTTTCCCAAAACAGGGTGGAGCGCACCCGCCGGTCGTTCTTCAGCGCCAGCAACAGATTATCCTCGACCGTGTGCATCTCGAACACGGTCGGCTTCTGGAATTTACGGCCGATGCCGAGCTCGGCGATCTGGGTTTCATCGAGCTGCGAGAGATCGTAATTGCCCTGGCCGAAGAACACGTCGCCGGCATCGGGCCGGGTCTTGCCGGTGATGATGTCCATCATCGTCGTCTTGCCGGCGCCGTTCGGACCGATAATGGCGCGCATCTCGCCGGGCTCGACGATGAAGGACAGCTCGTTGAGCGCCTTGAAACCGTCGAACGACACGCTGATGCCGTCGAGGTAGAGCAAGGAGCTGGTCATTTGCTTTTCGGTCATCGCCGCCTCATTCCGCCGCGTGCGGCGCCGCCGACGGCGTCATGGCTTCGGTTTCGGTGCCCTGCTCGGCCGCGGCCGAGCGCGCATCGGCCCGGCGGTCCAGGCCGTATTTCAGCGAGCCGATGATGCCGCGCGGCAGCAACAGCGTGACGCCGATGAACAGGCCACCGAGCATGAACAGCCAATACGGCGCGAGATATCCGGAGGTAAAATAGGTCTTGGCGTAGTTGACGACGAAGGCGCCGAGCACCGCGCCGGTCAGCGTGCCGCGGCCGCCCACCGCCACCCAGATCACCGCCTCGATCGAATTGCCCGGCGCGAATTCGCCCGGATTGATGATGCCGACCTGCGGCACGTAAAGCGCGCCGGCGACGCCGGCCATGCAGGCCGACAGCGTGAACACGAACAGCTTGTAGGTCTCGACGCGATAGCCAAGGAACCGCGTGCGCGATTCCGCGTCGCGGATCGCGACGAGGATCTTGCCGTATTTCGAGGTGATGATGGCGCGGCAGATCAGGAACATGATGGCAAGCGCCAGGCACGAAATGATCAGAAGCGAATTTCGCGTCGTCTCCGACTGGACGTTGAAGCCGAGGATGTCCTTGAAATCGGTCAGGCCGTTATTGCCGCCGAAGCCGAAATTGTTGCGGAAGAAGCCGAGCATCAGCGCGAAGGTCATCGCCTGGGTGATGATCGAGAGATAGACGCCGGTGACGCGGCTGCGGAACGCAAACCAGCCGAACACGAAGGCCAGCGCGCCCGGCGCCAGCACGACCATTAGCGCCGCATAGGCGAAATGATTGAAGCCGTACCAATAGACCGGCAGCTCCGGCCAGTTCAGGAACACCATGAAGTCCGGCAGGATCGGATTGGCATAGACGCCGCGGGTGCCGATCTGGCGCATCAGGTACATGCCCATGGCATAGCCGCCCAATGCGAAAAACGCGCCATGGCCGAGCGACAGGATGCCGGCATAACCCCAGATCAGGTCGATCGACAGCGCCAGCATCGCGTAGCAGACATATTTTCCGAACAGCGCGACCAGATAGGTCGAGACGTGAAATGCGGAGCTTGGCGGCATCAGCAGGTTGAGCGCCGGAATGGCGATGGCGAAGGCGCCGAGCAGCACCAGGAAGGTCATGGCGCCGCGGTCGATCAGGCGAATAAGCGGAAAGGCCCTCATGCCTCGACCGCCCTGCCCTTGAGCGCGAACATGCCGCGCGGCCGCTTCTGGATAAACAGGATGATCAGGACGAGGATGGCGATCTTGCCAAGCACGGCGCCGGCGAACGGCTCAAGGAATTTATTGGCAATGCCGAGCGTCAAAGCGCCGACCAAAGTGCCCCACAGATTGCCGACGCCGCCGAACACCACCACCAGGAAACTGTCGATGATATAGCCCTGCCCGAGATTAGGGCTGACATTGTCGATCTGCGACAGCGCCACCCCGGCAATGCCGGCAATGCCGGAGCCAAGACCGAAGGTCAGCGCGTCGATCCGCGCGGTGCGGATGCCCATCGCCGCGGCCATCTGCCGGTTTTGCGTGACCGCGCGCATTTCAAGGCCGAGCCGGGTGAAGCGCAGCATCGCCAACAGCGCGGCGAACACCACCGCCGTGAACACGATGATCCACAGCCGGTTATAGGTGATGGTAATGCCGCCGAGATCGAAAGCGCCGCTCATCCAGGACGGATTGCCGACTTCCTTATTGGTCGGACCGAAAATCGTGCGCACCAGTTGCTGAAGGATCAGCGACAGGCCCCAGGTCGCAAGCAAGGTTTCAAGCGGACGGCCATATAGAAAGCGGATGATGGTGCGCTCGACCAGGATTCCCATCGCACCGGAGAACATGAAGGCCAGAGGCAAGGCGATGGCGAGCGAATAGTCGAACAGCGCCGGATTATAAGTGCGGATCAGCTGCTGCACGACAAAGGTGACATAGGCGCCGAGCATGACCATCTCGCCATGCGCCATGTTGATGACGCCCATCACGCCGAAGGTGATGGCGAGGCCGATCGCGGCGAGCAGCAGCACCGAGCCCAGCGAAAGCCCATACCAGCTGTTCTGCACCAGGCTCCAGATCGCCAAAGTGCGATTGATCTTGATGACTGCCGCATCGGCGGCCTGGCGAACGGCCGGCGGCAGGTCCGCCGGCAGCGCCTGAATCATGCCCAGCGCATCCTGATCGCCGCGATCGCGGATCAAGGCGATCGCGGCGATCTTGTCGGCTTCGCCGGCACCGTCGGCATTGAGCGTAGCGGCAGCGCGCGCCTCGAGCAGCACTCGCTTGATGCCGATATTGGTTTCCTTGGCGATCGCGGCATTGAGCACCGGTAGCAATTTGGCTTCGCGCGACTTGAACACCGCCTGCGCCGCCTCAAGCCGCTTGGCCGGATCCGGCGACAGCAGCGTCAGACCGCCCATAGCGGCGTCGAGCGCGCCGCGCAGGCGATTGTTCAAGCGGACGGCGTCGGCGCTGTCGGGAGCCTGCGCCGGCTGCCCGGTCGCGGCATCGGTCGTCGTGCCGGCCGCATCCTTGATGAAGACCTTCTTGCTCTCGGCATCAAACAGCAGCCGGCCGTCTTGCAACGCGCCGAGAATGGCGGCGGCGCGCGGCGTACCGCTGGCGACGATCGCCGAAATCGCATCGTCGGTGTCGGAGAAGTCGTCGGTGGTGAATTTTTCGAGCGCTTCGTTGAGATTCGGGCTTTGCGCGTGCGCCGGAAGCACGGCGAACAGCAAGCCGAGACCCAATAGCAATGCCAATAGACGCGCGCTGAGAGTCCGCATTTTGTTATTGCACCCCGGCACGGTGAGCAGAGTGGAGGCGGCGGACGGCCCGCCGCCTCCTGATCGTCAGGCGCGTGGGATTACGAACCCTGCCCGCCGCACTTCTTGGTAACCTTGTTGTAGTTGCCGCACTTGAGCGTCACCCAGTCGGCCTCGAGATCTTTCGAGCCGGGCAGATAGTCGGACCAGGCGTCGCCGGGGACGAGGCCCTTGCTCTTCCACACCACGTCGAACTGGCCGTCACCACGCACTTCGCCGACGAACACCGGCTTGGTGATGTGATGGTTCGGCAGCATCTTCGACACGCCGCCGGTCAGGTTCGGCGCTTCGGTGCCGGGCAGAGCCGCGATGACCTTGTCGGCATCGGTCGACTTCACCTTCTCGACCGCCTTGACCCACATGGCGAAGCCGATCACGTGGGCTTCCATCGGGTCGTTGGTGGTGCGCTTCGGGTTCTTGGTGTAGGCCTGCCAGTCCTTGATGAACTTGGCGTTCGCCGGAGTCTTGATCGATTCGAAGTAGTTCCAGGCGGCGAGATGGCCGAGCAGCGGCTTGGTGTCGAGACCGGCGAGTTCTTCCTCGCCGACCGAGAACGCCACCACCGGAATGTCGGTCGCCTTGATGCCCTGGTTGCCGAGCTCTTTGTAGAACGGAACGTTGGCATCACCATTGATGGTCGAGACCACCGCGGTCTTCTTGCCCGCCGAGCCGAACTTCTTGATGTCCGACACGATCGTCTGCCAGTCGGAGTGACCGAACGGCGTGTAGTTGATCATGATGTCATCCTTCGCGACGCCTTTCTGCTGCAGATAGGCCTCGAGGATCTTGTTGGTGGTGCGCGGATAGACGTAGTCGGTGCCGGCGAGCACCCAGCGCTTCACGCTGCCGCCTTCCTTGCTCATCAGATAATCGACGGCCGGGATGGCTTGCTGGTTCGGAGCGGCGCCCGTGTAGAACACGTTGCGCTCGGACTCCTCGCCTTCGTACTGCACCGGATAGAACAGGATCGAGTTGAGCTCTCTGAACACCGGCAGCACCGACTTGCGCGACACCGAGGTCCAGCAGCCGAACACGACCGCGACCTTGTCTTTCGAGATCAGTTCGCGGGCCTTTTCCGCGAACAGCGGCCAGTTCGACGCGGGGTCGACGACCACCGCCTCGAGCTTCTTGCCGAGAACGCCACCCTTCTTGTTCTGCTCGTCGATCAGGAACAGCATGGTGTCCTTCAGCGTGGTTTCGCTGATGGCCATCGTTCCCGACAGCGAGTGAAGGATGCCGACCTTGATGGTATCTTCAGCCTTGGCGGGAAGCGCTGCCGCCACGGTCAGTGCCAAGCCAGCCGTGGCAGCAAGCCAACGGCCAAATCGCGGTCGACTGGCGACCGTAGAAAACCCTGTGAACATCGCGTTGTCCTCTGTCTGACGAAGCGCGACCAGCCCGGCGCTGTCCCGCAATGCAATAAAACGCAAGACATATGCCAAGCCTTGGATTTCGAATAAGTTATTGAATTTAATACGATATTTTAAAAACAAACGCGTCGGCTGCCGTTAAAAATGGCAGCCGTCGCTGCTGCACAAAAAGGCAGCTGCGCAAATATTAGTCAGATTTATCACCGTTAGATGACGAGCTCAGTCGATCACAAAGGCATCGTGATAGGCGCCCTGCACCTGGCCGCCCGGCACCGGACCGCCGCCGGGGACGTGCACCTTATTGCCGATGACGGCGATGGTCTGGCCATGCAGTCCGTGCCGCGGCAGCGCCATCGGCGTGCAGGCCTCCCAGCGGTCGGTCTTGGGATCATAGGCCTCGTTGGTGCCGAACACTTTGCCGGTCGCCTCGCCGCCGAACACAAAGATCCTGCCGGCGATATAGACCGCCGAGGGCCCGCTGCGCGGCGTCGGCAGCGGCGCCCGGAACGTCCAGCCGTCGGTCTTGGGATCGTAGACGGCGTTGAGCCCGGTGTTGAAGTCGTAGGAATCCATGCGGCCGGCGATTGCATGGATCTTGCCGTCAACCACCACCACGCCCATGTGATCGCGCTGGCCGACGAAAGGCTGCGTGCCGGTCGAACCGCGCATGCCTTCGAGGAATTCATATTTGTTGGTGGCCGGATCGTAGATTTCGTGCCACTCGACCGAACGGACGTCACGACCGCCGAGCAGATGGATCTTGCCATCGAGCACGGTCGCCGAGATCGCACCGCGCGGACGCGCCAGGGGCGCGATCGGCGCCCATTGGTCGCTGGCGCTGTCATAGACGAAGCACTTGGAATGCGGGCAGCGGTTCTGCTCGACGAAGCCGCCGAACGTGTAGATCTTGCCGCCGATCGTCGCGCCGGCGACGTGGTTGCACGGCAGCGGGAACGGCGCCTTCAGCGACCATGACTTCGCGGCCGGGTCGTAAACCTGGTGGAAATTTCCGTCGACGCGGTGCCGCGCGTACCCGGCGATGACGTGGATTTTGCCGCCGCATTCGATGACGGCATGCTCGCCGGTCGGGATCGGCAGCCGCGGCTGCTCGACCCACTTGCCCGGCTTGGCGGAGAGCGGGGCCACGCTGGTCATGTAGCGCTGCTTTTCGACGGTCGCCGGCACTGCGGTGATCGACTTGTCATTCAGCCCAGCAAACAGCGGATCGTTGGATTGCTCGGTCATCGTCTTGTTCCTTACGCTCGATATCCTGGCACCGCGTCCCGCAGCAGCGCCTGCGTCAGCTCGACGCCCTCGCGCGCGACGTCATAGGGCGAGCGCGCCCATTGCTCGGGGTTCGGCGCTTCGTAGCTCAGATAACCGGTGTAATTTTTTTCCGCCAGCAGGCCGAGCATGTCGCGCCATTTCACCACGCCCTTGCCCGGCGGCAGCCGGTCGGTCGGCCGGCGCACGCCGGTCACCGGATTGGGCGACAGGTCGCTGTACTGGAAGCAATAGATCTTGTCGGCCGGCACCTGCTCGAAGCCGCGACCGCCGGCGCCGCTGCGGGTGAAATGATAGGCATCGATCAGGTAGCCGCAATTGGGCTTGGCCGCGCCCTCAATTAGCTCGGTCAGCACGGGGAGTGAATTCAGCACCGGATGCTGCGAGTTGAACTCGATCGCCAGTTTCAGTCTGTAGTCGGCGGCGATGTCGCCGGCGCGCTTGAGAAATGTGATCGCGTCGCTGATCGGGCCTTCGACCTGACCCGGCGCGCTCATCAACGTGTCACAGTTAAGCGCGACCGCGTTCTCGCAGCTCTCGCGGAACACCCTGAAAAGCCGTTCACTTTCATTGCCGGTCGCGAACAGCCAGCCATATTCGACGCCGAGCACGCCGACCGGAATGCCGCTCTTTTTTATGAGGTCGAGCACCTGGGCGTTGCTCATGCCGGTATCGAAGCAGCGCTTGAAATCGGTGCGGCGCAATTCGATGGCGGCGTAACCGGCCTGCTTTGCGGCATCGAGCGCGGTTGCCAACGGCGTCGTATCGATCGTCCACATATGCAGTGCGAGACGACCGAACGTGCCGGTCATTTCGCGCCGTCCCACTGCATGATGTAGAGCCCGGCATTGGTGTCGGTCATGAACATCAGCCCGTTCGCATCCACGAACACGTCGCAAGACTGGATTTGCTTCGCCGGATTCGGCCGGATATCGACGATCTTCTCCGGCTTGGGCGGCACGAAGTAACCGATCTGTTTCGGCTCGAACAAATTGCGCACGTCGAAAACCCGCAAGCCCGCATTGTGATAGGTGCCGAACACCGTCTCTTCGCTCACCATCGAGCCCGGCCGGTTTTCGTGGAAGTTGTGCGGGCCGAATTTGTCGCCCTTCTTGCAGAAATCCTCTTCGGCCGGCGTCGGCAGCGTTGCGATGGTGATCGGATTGTCCGGCGCGCGGACGTCGATCACCCAGCTATAGGCAATACCGTTGGCGCAGCCAGACGACGTCGCCTCGTCGGCCAGCACAACTGCTTTGCGGCCCGGCAGCGGCAAAGGCGTATGCGATCCGCCAGCAAACGGTGGCGACAGCACGCGATGGCTGACGAGCTTCGGATTGGGCGGATCGCTGACGTCGTGCACGGTGAAGCCGCCGTCGCGCCAGGCGCCGTAGGCGTAATTGCCGGCGGTGATGACGTGGTGCAGCGCGTAGCGCTTGCCGTTCCAGGACGGCGTCTCGCCGGCGCCGCGATTCATGCCGGGGAGCCAGGCGCGGCCGACCAGTTTCGGCTTCGTTGGATCGGCGACGTCGATCACCGCCAACGCATGATCGATGAAGCCCTCGAAATGTACCGTGAGATAGGCGTAGCGGCCGCCGACCCACCAGATGCGGTGCGCGCCGAAGCCGGGGATGCTGAGGAAGCCGATCTCGCGCGGCGCCGTCGGATTGGAAATGTCGAATACCCGCATGCCGGCGGCAAACGGGTCCGAACTTTTGAAGGATTCAGCCAGCGGCTTCATGAAGTAGTCGGCCTGGTTCGAATATTGCGACATCGCCCAGACGTTAGGGCCGTTGATCGTCAGCAGGATGTCACCCGAAATCTGCAAATGGTGCGAGCGCGTGTTCTTCGGCGCCGGCACGAAGGCAACCGTCTTCGGATTTTTCGGATCGCGCACGTCGATGACGGTGAAGCCGTCGCTGAACATGTGACCGACATAGGCGTAGCCCTTGTGCACGATGACCTGGACGCCATCGAGCCGTCCGCCCTGGTCGGAGCGGGAAACGAAGCTGACATTCTTGGCGGTGGCGCCGGCTGGAAGAGTGCTCATAGGCGATGAACTCCGAAACAGGATGGCGGAATTGCCGAGGCCCGGACGGCGGCTGCCGAACCGGGCCTCGGGTCGTAATATAGCTCGAAACCTCAGCCGGTCGGCGGCGCAATCTCGTCGAGGCCCTTCTGCCGCGCCTCCGGTCCAAGCTGGGTGACCGACGCGGCCGCGATGACAAGCAGGATCGCCAGGCAGACGAACACCGTCGTCAGCCCGTAGCCGCTCTGCACCCACAAGATGGTCGGCATGATGAATGCGGTCGCAAGCCGGCCGACGCCCGATGCCCAACCGAATCCGGAGGCCCGTGCATTGGTCGGGAACACTTCCGACGCGAATATCTGCATCGAATTGCCGGCAACCTGGACGAAGAACACCATGATGAAACCGGCAATCATGAGCTGGATCGCGGTGGCGGCATTGGCGAATACCATGGCCATGATGGCGGCGCCAACGAAAGCGCAGATCGAGGTGATCTTTCGGCCGTATTTATCGAGCGCATACATCATGAAGATACTGGCACATGGCACGGCGAAGTTCATCACCAGCGTGTACTGCAGCGACTTGGTGACACTGAAGCCTTTGGCATTCATGATGTTCGGCAGCCAGGCGCCGAGCCCGATCGCCACGCCGAAGAACGCCGTGAAGCAGATCATGCCGGCGATGACGCGGCCCGGGAACATCCTGAACACCACGCCGAACGGATCGCTCTTGGTGTTGCTGGCTGCGTCAGTGGTGAGCGCTTCTTTGGGCCCCGGAATTCCAAGCCGCACCAGCACGTCGAGAGCTTCCTTGCCGCGGCCATGGGTCGCGAGGTAACGCGGCGACTCCGGCAGCGTGAAGCGGAACACCCAAACGATCAACGCACCGACGCCGATGAGGAGCCAGACGCCGCGCCATACGTGTTCTGGCGTATCGAGCAGACCGCCGAAAACAAGCACGAGTGCCGTTCCGATCGGCCACACGCAGGCGCCGCCGATGAAATGGACGATGGCCAGGATGCGGCCGCGGATCGCCTTTGGCGAATATTCGCCGGCATAGGCGAAGGCGAGCGGCTGCTCAGCGCCAAGTCCGAGACCGGCGATGAAGCGGCAGACCACCAGCCAGGTGACGCTCGGGGCGAACGCGCCAAGCAGCGTGAAAATGCCGAACAGCAGCAAGTTGAACTGATAGATGAATCGACGGCCGAAGCGGTCGCTGAATTGGCCCTGGCCCGCGGTGCCGATGAACATTCCGAAGATCGTCGCGCTGCCGATCGCAGCGGCGTCGGCTCCGGTCGCGAACTTGGACTGAATAAGATACGGAACGAGCGAGCCGAAGATCGTGAAATCGATGACGTCGAAGAAATATCCGGCGGCGATCAGCCCGATGACTCTCCGATGAAGAGGCGAAATCTTCGCCTCGTCGAGCGCGTTACCAACATATGCTTCGATTGTTTGTGCCACTGGTGTTTCCCCCGATTCGCGAATTTTGCTTTTTCCGCCCGGCAAAGAATGAGCCACGGCGGCTGCATTGACCAGAAAAATCGTGTGTTGCAGCGCGAACGGAACCGGATAGGCCCAGATTTCCATATGCGAAATTTGGTGCCGATGCGCGCGCTCAACGCACCCTGTATTGCCGGGGCCAAAGCTAATCCTTACCCTGCGGCCGCTAGTCCGTTCACAGCGAGCAAGAACAGCGGCAGCGGAGGAAGCCATGCCTGCACGGACGAAAAGGCCGGGGATTTCACGCCGCGCGCTCGTTCGGATCGCAGGCCTATTCGCCGGGCGGGCCGTCCGACCTCGTCGGACGGATCGTGACGGCGGCGCTCCAGGAAAGGACCGGCAAGACCTTCATCATCGAGAATCGCGGTGGCGCCGGGGGCAACATTGGAATGGCCTATGCCGCCCATTCCGATCCCGACGGCTACACGATCCTGCTCGCGACCAACGCCTATTCAGTCAATTACGGGCTCTATAACCAGTTGCCTTACGATCCTTACAAGGACTTCGTCGGCATTTGCGAGCTGGCGACCTCGCCCAACACGTTCGTGGTAAAGTCGGAATTGCCGGTCAGGTCGATGAAGGACTTCGTCGCGCTCGCCAAAGCGAGCCCCGACAAATTCAACGCCGCCACCCCACCGATCGGCACCACGCCGCAAATCCAGCTCGACGTCCTCAAGATCCGTGAAAAGCTGCCGAGACTCGAAGACGTTGTATTCAAGGGCGGCGGCGATGCCTTGCAGGCGCTGCTGAGCGGAACGGTGCAGCTGAGCTCAGGCTCGCTGCCGCCCGCCGCGCCGCATATCAAGTCTGGGACATTGCGCTGCCTTGCCGTGACCGGCGAAACCCGCTGGCCGGACATGCCCGACGTTCCGACCATGCTGGAGGAAGGCTACAAGGATTTCGTATTCGCCACCGATACGGTGTTACTGGCGCCAGCGAAGACGCCGCCGGATTTCGTCAACTGGATCGAACGCGAAACGCTGAAGGTGCTCGAGACGCCGGAGATGAAGGAGCGGCTTTACAAGGCCGGTTTCCAGGTGCGCGCCAAAGGCGCCAAGGATGCCTGGGCGCGCGTCACCAAGGAGATAGGAATGTTCAAGGACATCATCGATCAGGCCGGCATCAAGAAGCTCTAGCTGGACAGCGACGTGATCATCAGGTCGATCGAGCCCTTCGCGATCCGTCTGCCGATGGTGAAGCCCGTGGTGATGGCGGGCGAGGAGGTGCGCGCCGCCGAGAACATGCTGGTGCGGATCGAAAGCGGCGACGGCGAGATCGGCTGGGGCGAAGCCGCCTCGGCGCCGCTGATGACCGGCGAAACGCTCGCCAGCATGGTGGCGGCGGTGAAACTGATGACCCCGGCGCTGATCGGCCGCGAGGCGCGTGACATTGCCGGCGCCCTCGCCGTGATGGATGCCAAGCTCTACGGCAATAACGGCGCCAAAGCGGCGATCGAAATCGCCCTGCACGATTTGATTGGCCGCGCTTTGGGCCAGCCGGTCCACAGCCTGCTTGGAGCAAAAACCCGCGAGCGCATGGCGTTGCTCGGCGTGGTCGGCGGTGGCGACCGCGACGGCGATCTGGCCGACGCGGCGAAGAAGAAGGCCGAGGGCTATAACGCGTTCAAGATCAAGGTCGGCATCGACACGCCGGACCGCGACGCCGCGCGCACCCGCGACATCTGCAAGCTGCTCGGCTCCGGCCTGCTGATTTCCGCCGACGCCAACCAGGGCTTCGCAACCGAGGCCGCGACCCGCTATGTCCGCGCGGTCAACGGTTGCGGCCTCGATTTTTTCGAGCAGCCGGTGGCGGCGCGCGACCTTGCCGGCATGGCGGCGGTCGCCGCGGCCGCGAACGGCATCGCGATCGGCGCCGATGAGGGCATCCACTCGCTCGACGACATTACGCGCCACCATGAGCGCAAGGCGGCGCGCGGCGTCAGCCTCAAGGCGATCAAGCTCGGCGGGTTGCGCGGCGTCGTCGAAGCGGGGCGGCTGTGCGACCGACTCGGCATGAAGGTCAATGTCGCCTGCAAGACCGGGGAGTCCAGCGTCGCCTGCGCCGCCGCGCTGCATATCGCGGCCGTGATTCCGAATATCGATTGGGGCCTGACATTGACCAGCGCCGGCCTCAAGGACGACGTCACCGGTACGCCGATCGGTGGCAAGCACGGATTTGCCCAGGCGATCGACCGGCCCGGCCTCGGCGTCGACGTCGATGAAGCGCGCGTCGCCGCGCACCGGGTCGGCTAGCGCGCGGCCTTCTCGACTTCGCCGGCGACGCGGCGCGCGAACGCATCGGTGCCGAGCCTGCCACCGAGATCGGGCGTGCGTCCGTCGGCGGACGCCAGAACACGGTCCAGCGCGCCTTCGATTGTCGTCGCGGCCTTCGTCAGCCGGCCGTCGCCGTGGCGCTCGCCGAGCCAGGCCAACAGCATCGCCACCGAGCCGATCAGCGATGATGGGTTGGCGATATTCTTGCCGGCGATGTCGGGCGCCGAGCCGTGCTGCGCCTGCGCCACCGCATGCCCGGCCCCGGCATTGAGCGAGGCTGCAAGGCCGAGACTGCCCGCAATCTCGCTCGCCTCGTCGGACAGGATATCGCCATACATATTGGTGGTGACGACGACGTCGAACTGGCTGGCGTCGCGGACCAAGAGCGCCGTCATGGCATCGATGATGCGCTCCTCGTAGGCGACATCGGGATAGCGCGCCGCGACGGCGCGCACGCATTCGAGGTACAGCCCGTCGGAGACGCGCAGCACATTGGCCTTGTGCACGGCGGTAACCTTTTTTCGCCGCTGCATGGCGAGCTTGAACGCCGCCTCGGCGATCCGGGTCGAGCCGTGCCGCGTGATCTTGCGCATGGCGAGCGCGAGATCCGGCGTCGGCATGAATTCGCCGGGACCGAGATGCATCGAGCGGTCGGCGTAGAAGCCCTCAGTGTTCTCGCGCACGATCACAAGATCGACCGGGACGCCGCAGCGGGGCGGAAAGCCGGCGCGTGAGCGCGCCGGGCGGATATTGGCGTAGAGATCGAGCCGCTTGCGCAGTTCGCCGGACGGGTTGAGGCCGCCCTGGTCGCGCGGTGGATAATCATTATGCGACACCGGGCCAAGCACGACGCCGTCGGCGCTTTTGGCGCGTACGAACACGTCCTCCGGCAAGGTCGTGCCGTGCCGGCGATGCGCCGCCCAGCCGATCTCGGCGCTCTCAAATGCCAAAGATAAACCACACGCGCGTTGCGCGGCGTGCAAAACCTGCATGGTCGCGGCGCTGATCTCCGCCCCGATGCCGTCGCCTTCGAGCACCAGGATTTTCAGCGTTGAATGTGCGGTCGCCATCGCTCGCGCTCGGTTGCAGGGACCGATATATCGACCTAGGCTTTTTCAATAAGCAATAGCGGGAGAGAACGTCATGAGCGGCCGCCTTGCCGGCAAGATCGCGATCGTGACTGGGGCCGGCTCGATCGGCCCGGGTTGGGGTAATGGGCGCGCCACCACCGTGCGCTTTGCCGAGGAGGGCGCCAGGGTTTTCGCGGTCGACCGCGATCTCGCCCAGGTCGCGGAGACGCTCGAGCGGGCCGGGGATCATGCCGGCGCAATCACCACCTATGCCTGCGACGTGACCGACGGCGCGGCGGTCGCCGCCATGGTCAAGGCCTGCCTCGCCAAATTCGGCCGCATCGACGTCCTCATGAACAATGTCGGCGGCTCCGCCCATGGCGGCCCGGTCGAATTGCCGGAGGACACCTGGCAGTCGCAGATCGCATCCAACCTCACCAGCGTCTATCTCGTCTGCAAGCACGTCATCCCGGTCATGGAACAGCAGGGCAAAGGCTCGATCGTCAATGTCGCCTCGACCAGCGGCACCCGCTGGACCGGCTCGGCGCAAGTCGGCTATGCCGCAACCAAGGCCGGCGTCATCCAGCTGTCGCGCGTCGTCGCCGTGCAATATGCGTCGAAAGGCATCCGCGTGAATTCGATCGTGCCCGGCCAGCTGCACACGCCGATGGTGGAGGCGCGGCTGGCGAAGCAGCGCGCCAGCGGCGACGTCGAGGCGCTGCTGCAACAGCGGCTGAAGCGCATTCCGATGGGCTTTGCCGGCGACGGCCGCGACACCGCCAATGCCGCGGTGTTTCTGGCCTCCGACGAGGCGCGCTGGATCACCGGCACCGAGCTCGTCGTCGATGGCGGCATGACCGCGCGCTGCGACTGATGCGGAACTGGATCATTCTCATCGCGCTGGCGGCAAGTTCCTGGGCAGCCAATGCCCAGGGCTTGCCGCCGGACTTCGTCTATCTGCGCGACATCGACCCGTCGATCGCGCAGGACATGCGTTATGCCAGCGCCAATAATTTCACCGGCCATCCCCTGCCCGGCTATGGCGCGCCGGAATGCGTGCTGCGCCGCGACGCCGCGCTGGCGCTCAAGCGCGTGCAGGCCAGCCTCGCGGCGAGCCACCTGTCTCTCAAGGTCTATGATTGTTACCGGCCGCAGCGCGCGGTCAACGCGATGGCGCATTGGGCCGCCGCGCGGGAGGACGACAAGACCAAGCGGTTTTACCCGACCCTCGACAAGCGCACGCTTTTCTCGGGCTGGATCGCGCAGCGCTCCATGCACTCGGCAGGCACCGCGGTCGACCTCACCGTGATCCCGGCGGGCAGCAACAGCCCAAGCTTCGATCCGTCGGCGCGCTATGGCGCCTGCAGTGGCGCGGCCGCACAACGCGCGCCCGACAACAGCCTCGACATGGGCACCAGCTTCGACTGCTTCGATTCCAAGAGCTTTACCCGCAGCCCCGAACTGAGCGCCGCCGAGCGCCAACGGCGCGCAATGTTGCTGGCAGCGATGGGGCGGCACGGCTTCAAGAACTATTTCCGCGAATGGTGGCATTTCGCGTTCAGCGGCGGCGCCGAGCCGGTTACCTATGACGCCCCGATCCCGCCACGCTGATTCATGCCAACCACACACCAATCAAATCCGGGCGCCGGGCCCGTCACCAGCAAGACCGGCCGGCTTCGCGGCAATCCCTATTTGCTGCTCGCGCTCGCGGCGCTGTTCTGGTCCGGCAACCATATCGTCGGACGGGCTATAGGCGGCCAAGTACCGCCGCTCGGCATATCGACCATGCGTTGGCTGATTCCCGCGGTGGTGATCGGCATCTTGGCGCGGGCGCAGATCAAACGCGACTGGCCAGTAATCCGCGCGCATTGGGGCATCATGCTCTGGCTCGGCGTCACCGGCGGGGCGCTGTTCACGGCGCTGCAATATGTCGGCCTGCAGTACACCAGCGCGCTCAACGTCTCGGTGCTCAATTCGCTGGTACCGGTGTTGATCATCAGCGCCGCGGCGGTGATTTTTCGCGAGCGCATCGCGCCGATTCAACTGGCCGGCATTGTAACGTCGTCGGTCGGGGTGCTGATCATTGTCGCGCGCGGCCAAATCGAGACGCTGCGCCTTCTGCAGTTCAACTGGGGTGACATCATCATCCTGGGCAACATGATGGTCTTCGCGATCTATGCGGTTTACCTGCGGCTGCTTCCGCGGGTCCATTGGCTCAGTTTCATCTTCGTTTTTGCGCTGATCTCCTGCGTGACGACATTGCCATTTTTCGTGTGGGAGACGCTGTCCGGCATCACCTTCAAGCCGACGCTGCTCACCGTCGGCGCGGTGCTGTACGTCTCGATTTTTCCGAGCGTGCTGGCCTTCGCCGCCTGGAACCGCGGCGTCGAATTGATCGGCGCCAACCGCGCCGGGCCATTCGTGCACCTCGTGCCGATCTACACCGCGATCCTGGCAAGCACGCTGCTTGGCGAGCAGCTCGCCAGTTATCACATCATCGGTTTCGCGCTGATCCTCGCCGGTGTCTGGCTCGCCTCGGTTCGCAGGCCCGCCGTCGATTCTCCGGCGCTCGACTAGCGGCCGGCGGCATAGCCTTGCATGCCGCGCGGATTGGCGGCGGCGCGCCGGCGCACCCCGACTCTCGATGCCGCGGTGAGGCGGCCTTCCGACCAGGCCGGGCCGACCTCGACCTCATGGCCGCGCCGGCGCAGTTCCGTGACCGTCGCCTCCGGCACCCGCGATTCAACGACCATGACGCCTGGCCGCGCCTGCCGCGGCCAGAACGATGCCGTGAAATGCTCGGAGTGCCAGGCCGGCGCATCGATCGCCTCCTGCAGATTCATCTTGGCATGGACGTGGCGCAGGAACATCTGCGTGATCCACTGATCCTGCTGATCGCCGCCGGGCGAGCCCCAGGCCAGGTAAGGCTCGCCGTCGCGCAGCGCCATGGTCGGGGTCAGCGTCGAGCGCGGCCGCTTGCCTGGCATCAGCGCCCCGGGGTGATCGCCGTCGAGCCAGAACTGCTGCGCGCGCGTTCCCAGGCAAAAGCCGAGCTCTGGGATCACCGGCGACGAATGCAGCCAGCCGCCGGACGGCGTCGACGACACCATGTTGCCGTCGCGGTCGATAATGTCGAAATGCACGGTGTCGCCGGGGATCGCACCCATGCGCTGACGCTTGTCATCGACGTCGGGCAAATGCGTATCGTCGTGGGTCCAGTCGACTCGGCCGACCGTCGGCTCGCCGGCGCCTGAACTCGCGACCGCGGCCCGCGCGCCGTCGGCGAGGCGAACATCGAGCCGCTTGCCAAAGCCTTCGACCGTTCCGGGTCGTAATTCGAGCGACGCGCGATCGGTGATCAGCTTGCGGCGCTCGGCGTTATAGCCGTCCGATAGCAGGATATCGACCGGCACCTTCACGAATTTTGGATCGCCGTAGAATGTATCGCGGTCGGCGAAAGCGAGCTTGGTCGCCTCGATTTGCAGGTGGATAAAGTCCGCGCTTACCGGGGACAGCCCATCGAGGTCGTAACCTTTGAGCAGCGCAAGCGTTTGCAGGGTGGCTAGCCCTTGCGACCACGGTCCGGCCTTCATCACGCGATAGCGCCCATAGTCGTAATGGATCGGCGCCTCGACGCTGGCCTGCCATCGCGCCATGTCCTCGCCGGTGAGCACACCTTTGTGACGCCGGCCCGACGTGTCCATCACATCCTGGGTGCGGCAGAACCTGTCGATGGCTTGCGCGACGAAGCCCTGCGACCAGGTCTTACGCGCACGCTCGATTTCCGCCTCCCGACTGCCACCACCGCTTTGCGCCTCACTCAAGATGCGCTGGTAGGTCGCGGCAAGCTTGGCATTTGTGAAGATCGTGCCGGGTGACGGCACCTTGCCATCCGGCATATAAACTGCCGCCGAGGTCGGCCAATGATCGCGGAACTGATCCTTGACCGTGTCGATGGTGGCGCTGATGCGCTCGACCAGCGGATAGCCGTTTTTCGCGTAATCGATCGCGGGCACCAGCACGTCGGCAAGCCGCATCGTGCCGTAATCGCGCAGCAGCAGCATCCAGGTGTCGAACATGCCCGGAATGCAGGCGGCGAGCAGCCCGGTGCCGGGCACCATGTCGAGCCCGAGCTCGTCGCGGTAATACTTGATCGTGGCGCCCGCCGGTGCCGGGCCCTGCCCGCAAATCACCTCGGTCTTGCCGCGCCGCACGTCATGAACGATCACCGGCACGTCGCCGCCGGGCCCGTTCAAATGTGGCTCGACCACCTGCAAGGTGAAGGCGGTAGCCACGGCTGCGTCGAAGGCGTTACCGCCTTTCTCCAGCGTCGCCATGCCAACCGCGGTGGCGATCCAGTGCGTGGTGGCAACGACGCCGAACGTGCCTTCGATCTCCGGACGCGTCGTGAAGGGATTGGGATTGATGACGGGGGCTGGCATCTTGTTTCCAGGGCGTGGACACGTCAGGCTGTCACGGCAACTATAGCGCCGAACGCCACGGCGCGCTGCCCGAGGGGAAAATAAATGTCGTCGATCGCAATGGCGCATGGTGCGCCGCGCCAAGCCAGCACGTTCAAGATCCTTGCCGCCGCCTCGATCGGCAATGCGCTCGAGTGGTACGACATCCTGGTCTATGGGTATTTCGCCGTTACGATTTCCAAGTTGTTCTTCCCGACTGCTGATCCAACCACCGCGCTGCTGCTGACATTCGGAACTTTCGGGGTGTCCTATCTGGTGCGTCCGCTCGGCGCACTCGTGCTCGGCGCCTATGGCGATAAAGCTGGCCGGCGCGCCGCCATGCTGCTGTCGATCGTCGTCATGACGATCGGCACCGGACTGATGGCAATCATGCCGACCTATGCGTCGATTGGCATCGCCGCGCCAATCTTCGTGCTACTCGCACGTTTGCTCCAAGGCTTCGCGGTGGCCGGCGAATTCGGCAGCGCCACGGCGTTTCTGGTCGAGCACTCGAAAACTCGGAAAGGCTACTTCGCTAGCTTTCAATGGTTCGGGCAAGGGCTTGCGGCCGTGCTCGCCTCGTTTTTCGGAGTGATCTTGACCGCGTGGCTCACCACCGATCAATTGAACAGCTGGGGCTGGCGCATCCCGTTCTTCTTCGGGATGCTGATCGGGCCGATCGGCCTCTACATCCGCAAGCACGCCGGCGAGTCGCCCGAGTTTCGCGACAAGGGTCCGGCCACGGCGCCGGTGCGTGAGCTGTTCACACTCCAGTGGGACCGCTTGCTGATGTGCATCGGCACGGTCGTGCTGTCGACCAGCTCGAACTACATCATCCTCTATATGCCGACTTACGCCATCCAGCAGCTGCATCTTCCACAGACGCTCGGCTTCATCGCCACACTGATCGGCGGCATTTTGCTGACAGTCGGAGCGCCATTCTTCGGGCACCTGTCGGACAGTGTCGGGCGATTGCGGATGATGGTGGCGGTGTCGCTGCTCTTCGCCGTCTCCGCTTACCCGGCTTTCGTCCTGCTCGTCGCCAACCCGTCGCTCGCCGGCATTGTCGGCATCGTGTGCTGGTTGAGCCTGCTCAAGGCCGCCTATAGCGGCACGCTACCGGCGCTGATGGCCGAGCTTTTCCCGACGGCAACGCGCTCGACCGGCATCGCCCTGAGCTACAACGTCAGCGTTCCGATCTTTGGCGGATTTGCGCCGTTGATTGCGGCGTGGCTCGTGGCGGTGACGGCTTCGCCGCTCGCGCCGAGTTACTATCTGATCGCGACATCGATCATCAGCCTGATTGTGCTTGCAATCATCTCTGCGCGCGTGAAGACGTCGTAGCTCGGATCAGCGTAGATGGCAGGCCACCATCTGCCCAGGCCTGACTTCGCGCAGCGCCGGCGATTCAACGCGGCAGCGGTCGAACACGTAAGGGCAGCGGGTGTGGAAGTGGCAGCCTGACGGCGGATTGATCGGGCTCGGCACGTCGCCCTGGAGGACGCGCTTTTTGCGCTTGACGCGCGGGTCGGGCACCGGAACCGCGAGCAGAAGCTGCTCGGTGTAGGGATGTAACGGCCGCAGAAACAGCGTTCGCTTGTCGGTGTATTCGACGATCCGGCCGAGATACATCACCGCGATGTTGTGACTGATGTGCTCGACCACCGCGAGATTGTGCGAGATGAACAGATAAGCGAGCCCCATCTCGCGCTGCAAATCGAGCATCAAATTGAGCACCTGCGCCTGGATCGATACGTCCAGCGCCGAGACCGGCTCGTCGCCGATGATGAGCTGCGGCTCGAGCGCCAGCGCGCGGGCAATGCCGATGCGCTGGCGCTGCCCGCCGGAGAACTGGTGCGGGAAATTGTTCATCTGCGCCTTGCGCAGGCCGACCCGCTCGAACAGCGCGGCCGCCATCGCCTTCACGGCGGCGCCCTTGGCAACGCCGTGGACCCGCAGCGGCTCGGCGACGATATCGCCGGCCGACATACGCGGATCGAGCGAGGAAAACGGGTCCTGAAAGATAATCTGCATCTGCCGGCGATAGGGCCGCATCTCGGCCTTGCCGAGCCCGGTGATATCCGTGCCGCCGATGCGGATGCTGCCCGCGGTCGGATCGATCAGGCGCAGTACGGTGCGCCCGACCGTGGTCTTGCCGCAGCCGGATTCGCCGACCAAGCCGAGCGTCTCGCCTTTCCTGATCGAAAAGCTGACGCCGTCGACGGCGAACACGGTGCCGCCGGCGCGCTGCAAAAAGCCCTTGCGGATCGCGAAATGCTTCTTGAGGTCGCGCACTTCGAGCACGGGCGGCGGCAAGTCGGCGGATGGTTCAGGCATTGCCATCGCCATAAAGCTCGTGCGAGCGCCAGCAGGCCGCCCAATGGCCCGGCAGCTTCTCCTCGTAGTCGGGATATTGGCGGCGGCAACGCTCCAAGGCGTGCGGGCAGCGCGGGGCAAAAACGCAGCCGCCCGGCAAATCCGCCAGCGACGGCACGGTGCCCGGAATCTCCTGAAGACGCTCGGCGGTATTGCCCGCCTCGCCACGCAGCAATGGCAGCCGCGGGATCGACGCCAACAAGCCGTGCGTATAAGGGTGTTGCGGCCGCGCGAACAGCTCTTCGACACTGGCCTCTTCCACCTTGCGGCCGGCATACATGACGATGACGCGCTGCGCGGTTTCGGCGACGACCCCGAGGTCATGAGTGATCAGAATGACCGCGGTGCCGAGCTTCTGCTGCAGGTCGAGAATGAGGTCGAGAATCTGCGCCTGAATGGTGACGTCGAGCGCGGTGGTCGGCTCGTCGGCGATCAGCACCTTCGGATTGCAGGCCAGCGCCATCGCGATCATGGCGCGCTGCCGCATGCCGCCCGACAGCTGATGCGGGTATTCGGTGGCGCGCTGCTCGGGCTCCGGGATTCGAGTCAGGCGCAGCATATCGACCGCCTTGTCCCACGCTTGGGACCGGCCGACATCTTCGTGCAACAGCACCGCCTCGGCGATCTGGCTGCCAATGGTGAGCACCGGGTTGAGCGAGGTCATCGGCTCCTGAAAGATCATCGCGATGTCTTTGCCGCGAACGCCGCGCATGGACTCGTCGTCGAGCATCAGCAGATCGACGCCGGCGAGCTTGACCGAGCCGCCGGCGATGCGGCCGGGGGGATCGGGCAACAGCCGCATCAGCGACAACGCGGTGATGCTCTTGCCGCAGCCGGATTCGCCGACGATCGCCAGCGTCTCCTGCGGGGCGAGCGAAAAGCTCACGCCATCGACCGCTTTGACCACGCCGCCGCGCAGGTCGAAATAGCTGCGCAAGTCCGTCACCTCAAGCAACGGCGGGTCCACTTGCGGCGTTGCCTCGGTCGGGCGATCGACGATCAATGTCATGCGCGCATCTTCAATCGCGCAGCCGCGGGTCGAGGATGTCGCGCAGCGCGTCGCCGAACAGATTGGTGCCGAACACCGCCAGGCTGATGGCAAGCCCGGGAAAAATCACCAGCCATGGCGCGATTCGGACATACTCCGCGGCCGATTCCGACAGCATGCGACCCCATGACGGGTGCGGCTCCGGCACACCGAGGCCGAGGAAGGACAGCGACGCCTCGGTCAGGATTGCGGCGCCGAGCTGCGCCGTCGCAATCACGATCAACGGCGCCAAAGTGTTCGGCAGAACGTGGCGCACCGCGATGCGGAATTCGCTCATGCCGACCGCCCGCGCCGCCTCGACGAAAGGCAGCTCGCGCAACGCCAGCGTGTTGGAGCGGATCACGCGCGCGGTATAGGGGATGAGCGGAATGGCAATGGCGACGATAGTGTTGTCGAGCGCCGGACCGAGCGAGGCCGCCATCACCAAGGCGAGCACCAGGAGCGGCACGGCCTGCAGGACATCGACGACGCGCTGGATCGTGAGATCCACCCAACCGCCGAGATAACCGGAGGCCAGGCCAAGCGCGACGCCGCAGATCGAGCCGATCATGGTCGAGCCAAGTCCGACCGCGAGCGAAATGCGCGCGCCATAGACGATACGACTGTAGATATCGCGCCCCATGGCGTCGGCGCCGAGGATATGGCTGCCCCCCGGCGGCTTCAGCGCGCCGGCGGCGTTGGTGAGGGTTGGGCTATAGATCGTGATGAAGTCGGCGAACACGGCGGTCAAGATGAAGACCAACATGATGAAAGCGCCGACAACACCGAGCGGATGCGATGCCGCGTTGTGACGCAGTTTCGACCAGACGCCTTCGGCGCGATCGACGCTCGCGATCGGACCGGGAACCAGATCGATGCTAGACATGGCGCGTGCGCTCCCTACGGATTCTAGCTGGCATAGCGGATGCGCGGGTCGAGCGCCGCATAGAGCAGATCAATCAGGAAATTGACCGAGACCGCCACCACCGCGATGAACATCACCAAATTCTGCACAATCGGATAGTCGCGCCAGCGGATCGCCTCGACCAGGAAGCGGGCGATGCCCGGGATGTTGAATACCGTCTCGGTGACGATCAGGCCGCCCATCAGGAATGCGGCTTCGATGCCGATCACGGTGACGACCGGGAGCAGCGCGTTACGCAGCGCGTGGTGGTAGTTGACGTTCTGGTCAGAGGCCCCCTTGGCGCGGGCGGTCCGGATGTAATCCTGTCGCAGCACTTCCAGCATCGAGGAGCGCGTCAGCCGCATGACCAGCGCCGAGCTGCGAAAGCCGACGGCGGCCGCCGGCACGCTGTAGAGCGCAAGCGTGTTCCAGAACCCGACCGGCGGGTTGGTGTAGATCGGAATCGTGCCGAAAAAATGCACGAAAGCCATCAATATCAATAAGCCAAGCCAGAACGATGGCATCGACAACCCGCTCAGGCTGATGACCCGCAAAACATAATCGAGGCCGGAGTTCTGCTTGACGGCGCTGAGCACGCCAAGCGGCACGCCGAACACGATCGAGAACATCAGAGCCAGCCCGGCGAGTTTGGCGGTGATCGGGATGCGCGGAGCAATCTCCTGGATCGCCGGCTTTTCCGACACATAGGAATAACCGAGATCGCCACGCGCCAGGCCGCCGATCCATTGCCCATATTGCACGATGATCGGCTGATCGATGCCCAATTGCTTTTCGAGGTCGTGCTTTTCGGCGGTGTTGATCATGCCGGCCGCGTCAAACAGGATATCCGCGATGTTCCCGGGCACCAGCCGCAGCATCACGAAGACCAGCACGGAAATTCCGAACAACGTCAGGAGCATCAAAAAGAAGCGCCTGATCAGATAAGTCCCCACCATGGCCTCCCAGTGTCCGCGGGGGAATCGGGCGCCGGGCCGCCCACGACCGGCCCGACGCGCCAAATCAAATCCAGTTGTTATTTATCGAGCCACAAGTCTTCGTAACGGTAGCCGTTATAGACGCTGTTGTTCATGACCGTCAGGTTCTTGACGTAGGGCTTCCAGCACATGCCCGAGCGACCATGCATCAGGATCGGGCGCGCGACGTCCTCCTGCAGCTTCTTGTCGATGTCCCACACCATCTTCTTGCGCTTCTCGACGTCGGTTTCGACCGACTGCTTGTCGAACAGCGCCTCGATGTCCTTGTTGCAGTAGTGGGTGTAGTTACGCTCCGAGCCACAGGCGTAATTTTCGTAGAAGGCCTGGTCCGGATCGTCGATGCCATTGCCGGTCAGGTTAAGGCCGACCGAGTAATCGTTGCGCGCCACCTTGGCGAACCAGGCGCTCGACTCAACCGGCTCCAGTTCGGCGTCGATATAGATCGTCTTGAGCTGATCGATCAGCACTACCGCCGGATCCCGATAGGTCGCCAGATTGCGAGTCGAGACCTTGATCTTGAGCGGTTTGTCCGCCGAATAGCCGAGCTTGGTCATGATGGCGCGGGCTTCCTCGCGGCTCTTGGCGACGTCGCCATAGCCGGGGATGGTCTTGAGGATGTCCGGTGGCAGCCCCCAAACGCCTTCCGGCGGCGGCAACATCGTGCCGCCGGCATCGCCCTGGCCCTGGAAAATGATGTCGATAAAGGCCTTGCGATCGAGTGACAGCGCCATCGCCTTGCGCAAATCGGGATTGTTGAAGGGCGGGTTCTCGCGATTGACGATGAGGTTGCTGCTGACGTTGATCGGAGCGATTTCGCAGATCGCGGTCGGATCCTGAGACTTGATGTCCTTGATCAGCGCCGACGTCATCTCGGTCGGGAAGGTCGCGTCCACCTTGCCGGCGACAAATGCCAGAACCGCGGTCGCCCGGTTCGGGATGATCGTGTATTCGATGCCGTCAAGGTAAGGCAGGCCCTTCTTGAAGTAGTTCGGATTCTTGACCAGCTTGATGGACTCGTTCTGCTTGAACTCACCGAACATGAATGGACCGGTGCCGATCGGATGGGTGCGCATTTGCGCGGCCGGGACGTGGCACGAGTACATCGGCGTGTAGCCCGTCGCCAGCATCGCCAATATCGACGGCTGCGGCCGGCTGAGATGCAGCGTCACTTCATAATCGCCGTTGGTCGTGACGTCCGTGATGTTCTTGAACAGATCCTTGCGCGGATTTTTGCGGAACTTGTCCTGCCCCTTGCCCTGGATCAGGTCAAAGGTGCATTTCACGTCTTTGCTGGTGAAAGGCTGACCGTCGTGCCATTTGACGCCTTGATGAAGCTTGAACGTCAAGGTGAGGTTGTCCTTGCTCCACGCCCAGCTCTCGGCAAGGTCGGGCACGATCGTGTCCATGCTGTTCTGCGGCTTGTGCTGATCGTAAACGACAAGATTGTTGAAGAGCGCCATTGCGGGCGCATTGACCGAGAACGTCGCCTCCTCGTGAATGGAGAGACTAGGCGGCGTTTCGCGATGATAAAACCGCATGATTCCGCCTGACTTCGGTTCAGCCGCCTGCGCGCAGGTCGCCGAAGCGAGAGCCAGCATCCCAGCCGCCAACACATTGAGCTTGGTCGTCATCAAATCCTCCCGGGTCGTCCGCGTAACAGGCCCCCACCACGCCGCGGCGCATTTATTTTGCCGTTACGCTAGCCGGTGTGATTTGCCCGATCAACCCGGCCGTGCTGCGGCGCTCTCGGATTGCGGTTCAACTTGCCATTGCTGGCGCTTGGCCCCACCATGGCCGGTCACAAAAAGCACTGCGGCAGCGGGCAACGTGGCCGCGGCGGCAAACGGCAAGGGTGGATCTTGGCGGGCGAGAGCGACCCAATTGTCGCTGAGGCAGCGGCGCGCATCTTCGCGGACCTCGCCGATCCTCAGGCCGTCACTCAGGCCAAGAACAATGCATGGAAGGCGCCGGTCTGGCGCGCGCTCGAAGCCGCCGGTCTGCCGCTGGCCTGGGTTCCCGAAGCCCTGAACGGCTCGGGAGCAAGCCTGGCCGACGGCTTTGCCATTCTCGGCGCCGCCGGGCGTTGTGTCCTCGCCGTGCCGCTCGCTGAAACCCTATTGGCCGGCTGGCTGCTCGGCCGCGCCGGGCTGGAGGCGCCGGCTGGCATCATGACCGTAGCTCCGGCCCGGCCGCTCGATCGCGTCACGATGAAGGCCGACGGCTTTTTGAACGGCCGAGTCATCGGCGTTCCCTTCGCGACCGAGGCCAAACACATTGCAGTACTCGCCGATGCGGCTTCCGGTCCGGTTGTCGCGCTGGTCGAAGCGACGGATTGCCGAATCGAGGACGGTCGCAATCTGGCGGGCGACCCGGCGAACGCCGTGACCTTCGCGGGCGTCAAGCCGCTGCGCCGCGCGGCGGCGACGGCCGGGCTCGACAATACCGCGCTGATGTTGATGGGCGCGACGATCCGCAGCGTGCAGACCACCGGCGCGCTCGAGACGGTGCTGGCGCTCAGCGTCGCCTATGCCAATGAGCGCGTCGCTTTCGACCGGCCGCTCGGAAAATTTCAGGCGGTTCAGCAGAACCTGGCGCGGCTCGCCGGCGAGACCGCCGCGGCGCTAGCGGTGGCCGGCTCCGCCGCCGATACGCTGGCCCAGTCCGATGAGATCGACGACGCGGCATTCCTCGAAGCGGCCTCGGCGAAAATCCGCTGCGCCGAGGCTGCGACCGAAGGCGCGGCGATCGCGCATCAGGTGTTCGGCGCTATCGGCTTCACCAACGAGCACGTGCTGCATCGCTTCACGCTGCGCATGAAGGCCTGGCGTGACGACTTCGGCAATGAAAGCTACTGGGCGAACGAGCTCGGCAGGCGCGTCGCCGATCTCGGCGCCGATGAGTTCTGGCCGCTGGTGGCGTCGCGATGACGACCAGCCTGCAATTCGACCCGATCCGCCTGCCGCCCGAATGCGCGACGTTGCGTGCGCAAGTGCGCGCCTTTCTCGCCGAGGAGATCGCGGCCGGCACCTTCGATCCGCACCGGCCGGGACACGGGGACTCGCACAATCCGGCGCTCAGCCGGCGGATCGGGGCCAAAGGCTGGATCGGCATGACCTGGCCGAAACAATATGGCGGCCAGGAGCGCAGCTTCCTCGAGCGCTACGTCGTCACCGAGGAATTTCGGGTCGCCAATGCGCCGGTTCGGCTGCATTTCGTCGCCGACCGGCAGAGCGGGCCGATCCTGCTCAAATATGCGCCCGAACACGTCAAGGCGGATATCCTGCCGCGGATCTGCCGCGGCGAATTGTGCTTCGCGATCGGCATGAGCGAGCCAAACTCGGGCTCCGACCTGTTCGCGGCCAAGACCAAGGCGACCAGGGTCGATGGCGGCTTCAAGATCAACGGCTCGAAGATCTGGACCAGCAACGCACATATCGCCGACTACATGCTCGGCCTGTTCCGGACCTCGCCGCCGACGAAAGACAACCGCCGTCACGGCCTGACGCAATTCCTGGTCGACATGAAGACGCCAGGCATTACCGTCAATCCGATCATCCAGATGACCGGGCAGCACGATTTCAACGAGGTGGTGTTCGAGGATGCCTTCGTGCCGGACGATTACGTCATGGGTGAAATCGACGGCGCCTGGAAGCAGGCGACCAGCGAGCTTGCCTATGAGCGCAGTGGGCCGGAGCGCTTCCTCGAAACGTTTTACGTCATGATCGAGCTGATCCGCGCATTGGGCGCCGAGCCCGACATTCGCAGCGCCGAGGGCCTCGGCCGGCTGGTGGCGCAGTTCCATACGTTGCGCCGCATGTCGGTGTCGGTCGCCGGCATGCTGCAGGCCGGCAAGGAGCCGGTGGTGGAAGGCTCGATCGTCAAGGATCTCGGCACCATCTGGGAGCAGCAATTGCCGGAGCGGGTGCGCGCCCTGACCGCCTTCCTGAAACCCGAGATCAGCAACCGCGCGACGCTGGAAGATCAGATCGCCTTCGCCACTACGATCGCCCCGAAGCTGACGATCCAGGGCGGCACCACTGAAATCCTGCGCGGCATCATCGCCCGCGGGCTTGGACTGAGGTGACGCGTGCCTGACATCGGAAGAATGCTGTGGCCGAACAGCGTCGCCGTGGTCGGCGCGTCGAACGACCTGCAAGGCCTGCGCGGCCGAATTCTCGAAGTGATGCTGAGCCATCCTTACGCCGGCGAGATTTATCCGGTGAGCCGCAGCCTCCATGAGGTGCAAGGCGTCAAGGCCTACAAGAGTGTCGCCGATTGCCCGAAGACGCCCGACCTCGCCATCCTGATCATCCCGGCGCAATTCATCCCGGATGAGCTGGAGCGGTGCGGCCGCGCCGGCGTCAAGGCCGCGGTCATTCTCTCGTCCGGCTTCGCCGAAGAGCCGGGCGAGAGCGGTAGCCGCATGCAGGCGGCGATCCGCGCCACTGCGCGGCGCTACGACATGGCAGTGAGCGGGCCGAACACCGAAGGCTTCTCGAATCTCGCCGCAGCGCTCTGCCCGACTTTCAGCCCGGCGATGGACAAGGCCGCCGGACCGTTATCTCCCAAACAGCCGCTCGGCCAAGGCCAGGTCTCGGTGATCTCGCAAAGCGGCGGGCTCGGCTTTGCGTTTTTTGATCGCGCCCGCGAGCGCAACATCGCGTTCCGCCACATCGCCACCACCGGCAACGAGGCCGCGCTCGAAGTCTGCGATTTCGTCGACTACATGCTTGACGAACGCGGCACCGATGTCTTCCTGCTGCTGCTCGAAGACATCAAGACCCCGGAGAAATTCAGGCGCGTCGCCGAAAAGGCGCTGAAGGCCGGCAAGCCGCTGATCATCGCCAAGATCGGGCAGACCGAGCCGGGCAAGCGCGCGGTGATGTCGCACACCGCGGCGCTCGCCGGCTCGCACGATGCCTATCGCGCGGTGTTCCGCCGCTACGGCGTGATCGAAGGCCGCGACTTCGACGAGATGATCGACTTCGCGGTCGGCTTCCTCGCCTGCAAGGACAAGATGCCGGCCGGCAAGCGCATGGGGGTTTGCACGTCGTCGGGCGGCGCCGGGGTCTGGATGGCCGACGCCTGCGTGCGCGCCGGGCTGAGCGTGCCGGAGCTTGAGCCGGAGATCCGCAAGCAGATCGACGTCCACCTGCCCTCTTACGGCACGTCGCAAAATCCGGTCGATACCACGGCGCAAGGCGTCCACAAGGTCGGCTATGCGGCGTTCGCGCGGCTGGTCGCGCAATCGCCCTCGATCGATGGCATCATGATGGTGGTGACGGCGCGGCGCTCTGCGTTCCTCGCCGACGATCAGCAACGGCTCATGGCCCTGGCCAAGGAAACAAACAAGCCTGTGTTCCTGTGGACCTACACGCTGCCGGCGGCGAAGAGCGTTGAGATCGTCAATGGCGCCAGCTATCCACTGTTCGTCAATGCCGATAATTGCGCCCGTACCATGCAGGCGATGGCGGATTATCGTACGCTGCGCGAGCAGCTGCTGCGCCCTGCCAAGGTCAAGGCCTTCACCGTTGATCGCGCCGGCGCGGCGAAGCTGCTGGCGGCGGCGCCCGTGGTGCTGAGCGAGTGGCGGGCGCGGCCGTTGCTGGCAGCCTATGGCATTGGTGGCGATGACGGCGCAGTTCTGGCCAAGTCCGCAGCGGAAGCAGATGCGGCGGCGCGCAAGATCGGCCGTCCGGTCGCGCTCAAGGTCCAGTCTGGCCACCTGCCGCACAAGTCGGAAGCCGGCGCGGTGGCGCTGGATGTCTCCGCCGATGCGGCGGCCAAGGCTTATGAGCGTGTTCTGGCGGCGGCCAAGACGTTCGCGCCGAACGCGATCATCGAAGGCGTGCTGGTGCAGCCAATGGCGAAGCCGGGCCGTGAACTCATTCTCGGCGTCAAAAGCGACCCACAATGGGGCCCGTTATTAATGGTCGGCCTCGGCGGCATCGCGGTCGAGGCACTCGGCAATGTGGCGCTGGCGCCGGTGCCGATCAGGCCTGATGGCGCGCAACGATTGCTCGGCGAATTGCCGGGGGCGGAGAAAATCCTCGGCGCCTTCCGCGGCGTCCCCGCCGCCGACACCGATGCGCTATGCGAATTGATCGTGCGCTTGTCGCAGTTCGCCGCTGACCATGCCGGCGACATCGCCGAAATCGATCTCAATCCGGTCATCGTCCATGCCAGAGGAGAAGGCGTCTCGGTGGTCGATGCCTTGATCGTCAAGCACCAGCCGGCGCAAGCACGCCGCGCCGCCGAGTAAAGGGAAAGCCCCCATGGGCCCGTTCAAGGATATTGCCGTCGAAAAATCGGGCCATGTCGCGCTTGTTGAAGTCCGCCGGCCGCCGAATAATTTCTTCGACATCGCGCTGATCAAGGAAATCGCCGAAGCATTCGAAGCGCTCGACGAGGATGCCGGTTGCCGCGCCATCGTGCTGGCCTCGCAGGGCAAGGCGTTCTGCGCCGGCGCCAATTTCGGCGACGGCGCGACGCTCGACAAGGAAGGCCGCCGTCCCGGCGAGCCGATGCCCGGCATTGCGCATCTCTACATCGAGGGTAACCGGCTGTTCCGCACCAAGAAGCCGATCATCGCCGCGGTGCAGGGCGCCGCGGTCGGCGGCGGACTCGGCCTCGCCATGGTGGCGGATTTCCGCGTCGCCTGCCCGGAGTCGCGCTTTGCCGCCAACTTCACCCGGCTCGGCTTTCATCCCGGCTTCGGCCTGACCGTGACTCTGCCGGCGGTGATCGGCGCCACCAAGGCGGCGCTGTTGTTCTATACCAGCCGCCGCGTCGATGGCGCCGAGGCCCACGCCATGGGCTTGGCCGACGTACTGGTGCCGCTCGACGAGGTGCGCAGCGCAGCAATGAAGCTTGGCGCCGAAATCGCGGAGAACTCGCCGCTTGGCCTGATCGCGACCCGCAACTCGATGCGCGGCGACATTGCCGACCGCGTGCGCAAGGCGACCGAGCATGAGCTCACCGAGCAGACGCGGCTGCGCAAGACCGACGACTTCAAGGAAGGCGTCAAGGCGGTGGCCGAGCGGCGGGTGCCGAATTTCACCGGCCGCTAGCCTATTTCGCCACATCGACTAAGAGTGCGCGCCTCGCACCGGGATCGATCGTGATCGGCGGCTAGACCGCCATGCTCACTTCACGCCGGCCGCCGCGCGCGCCTTGTCGAGATGGCCGTAGCTGCGCACCGGCGCGCACATCAGGAAGCGATAGCCTTCCTTGAGGATGCGCTCCGCATTGCCGGCTTCGACATGCGGATGGCCGACGACAACGTTGTGCTCCTTGCAGGTCTTCACCACCCGCGCCATCCATTCGAGCACGACCGGACGCTCGTACTGGCGCGGATAGCCGAGCTCCTGGCTGAGATCGCCCTCGCCGATCAGGATGGCGCCGATGCCCGGCACCTTCTTGAGGATGTCCGGCAGGTTCTCGATGCCCTTGGTGTCCTCCATCATCAGAATGACAAAAATTTCACCTTTGGGATTGAGCGGCCAGACGTCGGCGCGATCGTAGTATTCCTGCTGAGTAAGGCCCCAGTAACGTACCGCCTGGGTCGGCCCGTCGCCGCGGATGCCGGCTGGCTCATAGAGCGGCGCGCTCGGCATGCGCGGATAGCGGCTGGCGGCGACGGCGTTATAGGCTTCCTCGACCGTGCTGATATGCGGCCAGATGATGCCATAGGCGCCGAGATCGAACGCCTGCTTGGCGTGCCACTGCGCCTTCTCGGCGCCGTTCGGCGGAATGCGCACAAACGGCGTCACCGCCGGCGCAACCGAACCGGACTTTGCGATCTGGCCGCGGTTGAGCAGATATTGCAGCGAGTCACGCAGCGCGCGGATGTCGTAGGCGTTGTGTTCCATCTCGAAGATGACGCCGTCATACTTGCTGGTTGCCAGCGCCACCGCGGATTCGACGTCGGCGGTCGAAAAGCAGGTAAAGGCCGGGCGCCCTGCTTCGAGCGCGCGGATAACGCCATTGAGGCGCGGTAGCTCAGCCATGTGTTTCCCCGTTTTGTTCAGTTCAAACCGCTCTGCTTGAGCATCGCGTGTCGTGGCCGTGAAAGTCGATAATCGTTCGCTACGCGTCAGAGTCTCCCTTCCAACGCACGCATGAAGATCGTGCGCGCTGCGCGCTTGTCGAGCGGCACCGGATTGCCGCCCGCCGTTGGATCCTTCGGCGCCATCGCGACGATGGTGTCGACCTTGTCGTCGCCGACATTGAGCCCGGCCAAAGTGTGCGGCACGCCGATCTCCGCGCGCAGTGCCACGACGAAATCGAGAAACGCGCGGAAGCTCGGCCGCAGCCCGATATAGGCGGCGAGCCGCTTGATCCGCTGCTCGATCGCCTTGCGGTTGAACACCAGCACATAGGGCATGAAGACGCCGTTGGTCAGGCCGTGATGCGTGTCATAGAGCGAGCCGACCGGATGCGATAGCGCGTGGATGCCGCCGAGCGCTTTCTGGAATGCGGTCGCGCCCATGGCGGCGGCGGCCATCATGTTGGCGCGGGCCTCGATATTCTTGCCGTCCTTGACCGCGACTGCGAGATTCTCCTTCACCAGCCGGATGCCTTCGGCCGCGATGCCGTCGGCCATCGGATGATAGAACGGCCCACAATAGGCCTCGAGACAATGCGCAAAGGCATCCATTCCGGTGCCCGCGGTAATGACCGGCGGCATGCCGACCGTCAGCTCCGGATCGCAGATGGTGATCTTCGGCATCATCAGCGGATGGAAGATAATCTTCTTGGTGTGGGTCTTTTCGTCGGTGACGACGGCGGCGCGGCCGACTTCCGAGCCAGTGCCCGCTGTAGTCGGCAGCGCGACGATCGGCGCGATGCCTTCGCTATTGGCGCGCGTCCACCAGTCGCCAATGTCCTCGAAATCCCAGATCGGCCGGGTCTGCCCGGCCATGAAGGCGATCAACTTGCCGACATCGAGCGCCGAGCCGCCGCCGAACGCCACCACGCCGTCATGGCCGCCGCTCTTGAACGCCGCGACGCCGGCCGTCACGTTGGGTTCGACCGGGTTCGGCTTGATCTCGGAAAACATCTGCGCCGACAGTCCGGCGGCCGGCAGTGACGCCATCGCCTTTTGCGTCATCGGCAATTTGGCCAGCACCGGATCGGTGACGAATAGCGGGTTCTTCATGCCCGCAGCCTTCGCCGCCTCGGCGAGCTCGGCGACGCGGCCGGCACCAAAGCGCACGGTGGTCGGGTAGTTCCAGTTGGCGCGCATGTCCATCAGACGGTTCTCAGGTGAAAGCTTTGCGGCCGGGTCAGGGCCTCGTAGCCGAATTGCGACAGCGTCGCGCCCCGGCCGGTGTCTTTGACCCCGGTCCAGGCCAGGCCCGGATCGAGATAGTCGCAGCGGTTCATGTAAACCGTGCCGGTTTCGACCTGCGCCCCGATGCGCTCGGCAGCGTGGCGGTCGGCGGTCCAGATCGACGCAGTGAGACCATAGGGCGAATCGTTCATCAGCCGGATCGCTTCATTGTCATCGTTGACCTTCATGATGCCGACCACTGGGCCGAAGGTCTCCTCCATCATCACCTTCATGCCATGGTCGACCCCGACCAGGACCTGCGGCGCAACGTATGTCGAGCCGTCCGCATCCCTGGCAAAGGCCTTGGGGTCGATCAAGGCGCGGGCGCCTTTCTGCAAGGCCTCAGCGATATGCTCGCGCACCGTCGTCGCCAGACGCTTTTGCGCCATCGGCCCGAGCGTAGTGTTAGGATCGAGCGGGTCGTCGAGCACATATTGGCGCGTGAGATCGGCAAATCCCGCGACGAACCTGTCGTAGATATCCGCGTGGACATAGATTCGCTCGATGCCGCAGCAGCACTGACCGGAATTGAAGAAGCTGCCGTCGACCAGGTTTTCAACGGCGTGATCGAACTTGGCATCGGCGCGGACATAGGCCGGATCCTTGCCGCCGAGTTCGAGGCCGACACCGGCGAAGGTCCCCGCCGCCGCCTGCTCGATGGCGCGGCCGGCCGCGACCGATCCGGTGAAGCAGACCTGGTCGATCTCGCCCGAGCCGATCAATTTGACGGTGTCGTCATGCGACAAAGTCAGCGTCTGGAACAGGCCTTTCGGCAGCCCGGCGCGGTCCATCGCCATCTGGAAGCGGTCGCCGACCAGCAAAGTCTGCGCCGCGTGCTTGAGCAACACCGCGTTGCCCGCCATCAGCGTGGGAATGACGGTGTTGACCGCGGTCAGATAAGGATAATTCCACGGCGCAATGGTCAGGACGATGCCGAGCGGCACCCGCCGAACATAGCGCCTGAAGCCCTCCTTTGGCGCTGGCTCGAGCGGCGCCAGTGCGCTGTCGGCAAGCGCGATCATGGCGCGGGCGCGCTCTTCGAAACCGTTGAGTTCGCTGCCGGAATATTTTATCGGCCGGCCCATCTGCCAGGACAGTTCCGGCGCGATCTCGGTGCGCATCGCCAGCATCGCATCGACCGCGGCAGAGCAGAGGCGGGCACGTTCGGCCAATGGCACTTGCGCCCATTGCGCCTGCGCCTGGCGCGCGGCGGCAATTGCTGCCGCGATTTCAGCCGCCGAGGCTGAGCGCCGGCGCGCCACCTCGCGCCCGTCGACCGGGGAGATGCAGACAATGTCCGGCATGATCGGATTCTTCTTCCCTCAGTATCGCTCGAAGCCGCGCATCAACTCCCAGTCGGTGATGCGGCGGTCATATTCGAACTGCTCCCACTGCGCGGTGCGGACATAATGATCGACCACGGCGTCGCCGAAAGCCGTCCTTAGCATTTTGGACTTCGACAGCAAATCAGCGGCCTCGCGCAACGTCTTCGGCACCTCGGCGAGCTTTTCGCCGTGATAGGCGTCGCCGGAATAAGGCGGCGGCAGCTTGAGTTTTTCCTCGATGCCGGCAAGGCCCGCAGCGATCAGCGCGGCAAAGGCCAAATAGGGATTGAGATCAGCGCCGCCGACCCGGCATTCGATGCGGATCGCCTTGCTGCCCTCGCCGCACAGCCGGAACCCGGCGGTGCGATTGTCGCGGCTCCATACCGCCTTGGTCGGCGCGAAGGTGCCGACCTGGAAACGCTTATAGGAATTGATGTAGGGCGCGAGAAAATAAGTGAGTTCGCCGGCATATTTGAGCTGGCCGGCCACGAAGCTGCGCATAAGGGCCGACATGCCGAACTCGCCCTTGGCATCGAGAAACAGCGGCGTCTTGCCGGCGAAATCCCACAGCGATGCGTGGATGTGCGAGCTCGATCCGGCGAGGCCGTAGTTCCACTTCGACATGAAGGTGACCGACTTGCCCTGCCCCCAGGCGATCTCCTTCACCGCATTTTTCAGGATGGCGTGGTTATCCGCCATCTCCAGCGCGTCGGCGTAACGCACGTTGATCTCTTCTTGGCCCGGTCCCCATTCGCCCTTGGAGTTCTCCACCGGGATGCCGGCGCCCTGCAACCCCTTTCGGATCGCGCGCATCACGCCTTCTTCCTTGGTGGTCTGGAAGACGTGATAGTCCTCGATGTATTGGCCCGCGGTCTTGAGCCCGGAAAATTTCTTGCCGGCCGCGGCCTCGTAGGATTCGTCGAACAGATAGAATTCGAGCTCGGAAGCGAGGAACGCCCGCATCTTCTGCTGGCTCAGGCGCGCCACCTGCTTCTTGAGCATGGCGCGCGGCGAATGCGCCAGATCGTGATGGTGGTGGTCGAGCACGTCGGCAAGCACCAGTGCGGTGCCCTCCAACCATGGCAGGCGCCGCAAGGTCGTCATGTCGGGCTTCAGGACGAAGTCGCCATAGCCCTTGTCCCAACTCGCCGCCGCGTAGCCGGGCACCGGCTCCATGTCGATGTCGTTGGCCAGCAGATAATCGCAGGCATGGGTTTCCTCATAGGCGCCGTCGACGAAATATTCCGCCTGAAAGCGCTTGCCGATCAGCCGGCCCTGCATGTCGACCATCGCCACCACGACGGTGTCGATGGCGCCGCTCTTTGCGGCCTTCTTCAATTCACCAAACGAAAGATTGCCGGCCATCGGAAACGCCCCATCCCTCACACTAGCGGAGCAAGTATCGACAATAACGAACGCGCGGTCCACCTCGGACGGACTCTTGATGCGCGCCGCGTGCTACCCGCTTTGACCGCACCATAAATGAAGCATTATTGTTCACATTCCCGCGTCGCAATGGCTCAAGATGGAGTCGGGCCGTGACTGTCCGCGCCAAAGCCGTCCGTACCGACCGTGAGCTGGAATGCCCGCGAATCGACGCCGCATTGCGCGCGGCCAATGTCGATCTGACGGTGCTGCCGGACGGCGTCAGCGAGGACGTCCTGGCCGACGCGGTGCGCGACGCCGATCTGCTGTTGATGTGCTATCAGCCGGTTTCGGCGCGGACCATAGAGGCGGCCCGCAAGCTCAAAGGCATCGTCAAATTCGGCGTCGGCATCGACGCCATCGACATCGACGCCGCACGCCGGCGCAACATTCCCGTCGTCAATATTCCCGAATACGCCGAGGAGACCGTCGCCGAAGGCGCGTTCGCGCTCATGATCGTGCTGGCGAAGAAGCTGGTGCCGATTTCGCGAGAGATGTCCGAGAAGGGCTGGATTTGGCCGACGCCGCAATGGCTCGGCATCGATCTGGCAGGCCGCACACTCGGCATCGTTGGAACCGGCCGCATCGGCCGTTCGATGGCACGGATGGCGACAGGATTCCGGATGCGCGTGCTCGGTTACAATCCCAATGTCTCGGCCGATGCGATGCGCCAATACGGCATCGAGAAATGCGACGACCTCATCGCCATGCTTGAAGTCTGTGATGTCGTCTCGGTCCATGCGGCGCTGAACGCGCAGACACGGCATCTGATCGGTGCGCGCGAGCTGGCGGCGATGAAGCCTCATGCGCTGCTGATCAATTCCGCCCGCGGCGCGCTGGTGGACGAAGCCGCCTTGGTCCTCGCGCTACAGGAAGAGCGCATCGGCGGCGCCGGCCTCGATGTATTCAGCCGCGAACCGCTGGCGCATCGCGATCATCCGCTGAGCGCGCTGTTCGCAATGGACAATGTGATCCTGTCGCCGCATCTGACATTTTACACCGAGGAGGCCATGGCGCGGCTGGAAGATGAAACGCTGGCGCGCTGCTTTGAAGTCCTCGAAGGTCGGCCGGTGCTGGTAAAATCTCACGACCCACGGCTGCGTGCCCAAACCCACGGCGTCATCTTCGGTCCGTGACGCGGCCGATCGCGCTCTGCTCACACTTCGGCAAGACATTGGTCGAGAATATCGAGCGCCTGGTCCATCTGCGCCATCGTCGTCGTCAGCGGCGGCGTCAGGGTCAGGACGTTGCCGAACGTCGTCTTGAACGACAATCCCCGCTCCAGTGCGCGATACATCACCTTTTCCGCCGCGCCACTGGCCGGCGCCTTGGTGCCACGATTCGCCACCAGCTCGACACCGATCAGAAAGCCCTTGCCCCGCACATCGCCGACGATTTGACGCTTCGTCATGATGCCGTAGAGCCGCGCCAGCGCCGCCGCGCCGACCTTTGCCGCATTGGCGGCCAGGCCCTCGTCCTCGATGATCTCGATCGTGGTCAGCGCCGCGCGCGCCGTCACCGGATTTTTCTCGTGGGTGTAGTGGCCGAAAGCATAGTCGGCGCCGACATCGAGCTCGGGCCTGGCGATCACCGCCGCGATCGGCAGAATTCCGCCGCCCAAGGCCTTACCAAGAACGAGAATGTCCGGCACCACGCCGTCGTGCTCACAGGCGAACATCGTCCCGGTCTTGCCGAGCCCGGTCGGGATTTCGTCGAACACCAGCAAGGTGCCGTGACGGTCGCAGATACTGCGCACCTCGGTCCAGAATCCGGGCGGCGGCAAATACGGCACGGCGCGGATCGGCTCGGCGATGAAGGCGGCAACGTCGCCTTCGCGCCCCAACACATAGTCGATCATGCGAGCGCAGGCAGCGCCGGATTCCTCGGCGGTCGCGGTTCCGTAGGGGCATCGGTAGCTGGAGAACGGCGCCACGTGTTCGGCGCCCGGCATCAGCGGGCCGATGCGGCCGGAGCGGAACAGCGCTTCGCCGCCGACCGCCGCCGCGCCGAACCCGGCGCCGTGAAATGCGTCCCAGAACGACAAGGTCTTGTAGCGGCCGGTCGCGGTGCGCGCGATCTTGATCGCAACTTCGACGGCATCGGAGCCGCCGGTGGTGAATAACACCTTGCCGAGATTGCCCGGCGTGATCTCGGCCAATTTCCGGGCCAGAGCGACCGCCGGCTCGGCGGTGTAGCGCCGCGGCGCAAACGGCAACGCATCCATCTGCTCGACAATGGCGCGCTTGAGCCGCGCGTGGCCATAACCGATGTGATGAACGTTGTTGCCGTGAAAATCCATGTAGCGGCGGCCACCAGTGTCCTCGATGAAAATGCCGTCGGCTCTCGCGACGGCATTGAGACACGGCGTCGAAACCGACTGGCGCAGGAAATAGCGCTCGTCATCGGCGAGCAGCGCGCGGGCTCCCGAGTCGAGATTGCGCGCGGCCCAGTCGCGGCGTTCCGGGGTCTGGTTGGTATCGCTTTCCGACTGGGCCGGTTCGTGCTTGGACAAGGGTCGCTTCCTTCAGATCAACGCGACGCGACCTTGGTCGGGATTCTCGAGAGCAAAAGCAAAATAACCAGGGTGCTGATGATCAGCAACATCGACATCGCCGCGCCCTCGAACACCTCGCCACGATCGGTCAGCGTGAAAATGCCGACCGGAATCGTTGCCCAGCCGGGCGGATAGACCATCACGGTAGCACCAAGCTCACCCATCGACAGCGCGAAGCTGAGACTGAATGCCGCGATGAGGTACGGCAAAATCATCGGTAATGTCACGTGACACAGGCGATAGAACGGCCGCGCTCCGAGACTCTCGGCGACCTGTTCGAAATCCGGCGACAGCCGCGCCAGACCCGCCGAAACGTTGCCGTAGGTGAAGGCCGAGATTAGGATGAAATGGGCGATGAAGACGATTGTCACAGTGCCGTTCAGCAAAATGGGCGGCCGGCTGAACGCGACCAGCAGTCCGAGGCCGACCGAGACGGACGGCACCGCGCTCGGAATGAAGAAGGCGAGGTCGAGAATGCGGCGCGGCACCCTCGGCAGGCTGCGCAGCGCCAGCGCGGACCAGGTTCCGACGACCAGCGCGAAACTGCTCGCGACCATGCCGGTGATAATGCTGGCCCGCAATTGAGCGCCGGAATCGCCGGTCAGCGCGCTGAAGAAATGCTCAAGCGTCGGCTTGCTCGGCAAGACGCCGTTCCATTCGCCGGAAAAACTCGCCATCAGGATGATCGCGAGCGGCGCGACATAGACCACGCCGACCAGCACGGCCAGGAACGCCAAAATCAGGCTGCGACCGGATCTAGACCACACCAGCATTGCGGCCTCCGAAACGCGCGATCACGACCCGATAAAGGCTGTAGAGCGACAGCGACAGCACGACGTTGATGACCGCGATGACGCAAGCCGGCGTGTAGTCGCCCTCCTGAATCGCCTTGTCATAGACCAGCAACGGCAGGGTAATCACGCCCTTTGCGCCAATGAACAGGATGATGCCGAACTCATTCACCGTCAGCAGCAGGCAAAGGCTGCCGCCGGCCAGCAAGGCCGGCAGGGCGGCAGGAAAAATGATCTGGCGAATGATCCGCCACGGCCCGGCACCGAGGCTGCTGGCGACCTCAATTTGCGCGGTATCGATCAGCGAGAACGCGGCGAGCAATGGCCGCAAGACAAAGGGCGTAAAGACGGTGACCTCGGCGAGAACAACCCCCCACGTTGAATAGACAAAATCGACCGGCGGGGCCGTGTTGCCGAATAGATCCATCAGCATTCCGTTCAGCACGCCCGCTGAGCCATAGATGAACGTGAATGCGAGCGCCATGAGGAATGTCGGCAGCGCGATGAAGGTGTCGATGAAGCGGGCGATTTCGCGGGAGCCGGGAAACGGGACAAAGGACAGGATCAGCGCGACGACGAACCCCAGTGCCACGCAGCCGGCGCTCGACATCAGCGCGATCTCGATCGTATTCCACATCGCCGAATGGAACTGCCGGGTGTGCAAGACCGTGGCAAAGTGCTCGAATGTGATGACGTCCTTGCCATCGGTCAGGCCCTGCCGCGCGATCAGAAACAGCGGGTAGAAGAACAACAAGCCGATGACCGAGAGCGGCGGCACTACCCACAACCAACTGGTGTCGGGCGCCGGACGGGGAGCTGCGATTGCGGCGTCGGCCATGCTCTCTCTATGTGCTTGCGGCAATCAATGTTGCATCATCCGGCTGGAAGGTCAGATCAAGACTGACACCGCGATCCAGCCGATCGCGTAGCGGCTTGGTGACAACGCGTAATGTGGTTCCACCGCAATCGAGCGTGATGGCGTGATGATCGCCCTGCCATTGCACGTCCTTGACGACACCCCTGAGCCGGTTGCCGGGCGCTTCCGGTTCCGCGAAATGCAGCGAGTGGGGGCGAATACAAATAAGTTGATCGGTCCCGGTCTTGGCATTCGGATCATTGCTGACATGCAGCGTCGCCCCGGCAAAATTGACGCGGAGCAGGCCGGTCGCCCCGTCCGTCGCTTCGACGCGCACCGGCAGGAGGTTGGCGCGGCCCAGGAATTCGGCGGTGAACCTGTTCGGCGGTTGCCGGTAGAGCGACTGCGACGGCCCCAGCGAACTCAGCTTCCCGTCATGCATGATAGCGATGCGGTCGGCCAGAGTGAGCGCCTCGGTCTGATCGTGGGTGACGTAAAGCACGGTCAGGCCCGGCAGATCGCGATGCAGCTTTGCAATCTCATCGACCATCTGGCGGCGGATCTGCGCATCCAGCGCCGAAAGCGGCTCATCAAGCAATAGCACGCGCGGCTCGACGGCGAGCGCGCGGGCCACCGCAATGCGTTGCTGCTGGCCGCCTGACAATTCGCGCGGATAGCGGCCGACATACTTCGACATGCCGACGAGGCGCAAGCATTCCGTGACGCGCTGCTCGATCTTCTCGCGCGGCGCGTTGCGGGCCCGCAGGCCGAATGCGACATTATCCTCGATGCGCATGTGCGGAAACAGCGCGTAATTCTGCACCACCATGCCGATGCCGCGCGCATAAGGCGGCAGGTCGGTGACGTCCTGATTGCCGATCTTGATGCGGCCCTTGGTTGGCTGAACGAAGCCCGCGACGGCACGCAAGGCCGTGGTCTTGCCCGAGCCGGAAGGCCCGATCAGCGCCATGATCTCGCCGATGCGGACGTCGAGCGAGAAATCTTCAAGGACGACGTGGCCACGGTAAGCCACCGTCACGCCCTCGAAAATGATGCCTTCGCCCGACTGAGTCACGTCGCTCACAATTGATGGAGCGGCCGAAGCCGCTCCATCAATCGCCACGTCGATCGACATGTCAGTTGCCGGTGGCTTCACGCCACTTGGCGGCGTCGTCCTTGAGTTCGGCGAGGACCTTGTTCCAATCCGGCGTCCAGACTGTCACGCCTTCCATCAGCTTATGGAATTGTGCGTAGTTTTCGTCGGTCGGAGTCACGTCCTTGCGTACCGGCAACCCGTTGGCCATCGAAGTCAGGGTGCTCTGCGGGCCCTTGGAGAGCAGGAAATCGATGAGTTTCTTGCCAGCGTCGGCATGCGGCGCGCCCTTCACCAAGCCGATATAGTAAGGCACCGCGAAGGTCGATCGTTTGCCGTCCGGCCCGGCCGGCCAGAAGATGCGGACGTTCGGATTAGTCCTTATCTGGTTGACGTTCATCTGCATGTCGCCATTGGCGACAAACAGTTCGCCCTTGTTGACCAGCGCAGTCAGCTTGCCGGTCGAGGCCGACGGGCCGACATTGTTCGCTTGTAGCTTCTTGAAGAACTCGAAGCCCTTTTCCTTGCTGCCGTAAACGTGAATCACCTGGATCATCACCGCGGTGCCGTCACCAGCCTGGCCGGGTGTCGAGTATTGCAGCTTGCTCTTGAATTTCGGATCGAGCAGGTCCTCGAAAGTCTTTGGCGGCTCGCCGAGCGACGAGTTGTAGATGAAGTTCATGTAGTTGTAGCACAGCGCGACATACAAACCGCCCTTGTCCCGTTGTGCGGCATCGATCTGGTCGGCGCCGGCGGGCGTATAGGGTTGCAACAGACCGTCGGCCGCGGCCTTCATGATGAAGGGTGGCAAGGTCACCAGGACATCGGCCTGCGGATTGGTCGATTCCTTGCTGATCCGCTCGACCACACCGCCCGAGCCGGCCTCAACGTATTGGACTTTGATTCCCGTCTGCTTAGTGAATTCGTCGAATTGGGTCTGCGCCCAATTGGGCTTGCCGTCATGGAGACCATCGGCGGCGTACAACGTCACCACGTCCTCAGCGAAAGCAGGACTTCCCAGCAAAACTCCCAGACTAAACACGGCACCGAGCAATAAGCGTTTCATGACACTCTCCAAACCCCTGTTGAGCCTGCATCGCCATGACTCGCATGGTCGCGTGAAGGCTCGGTGACACCCGGCATCAAACTGATCTCAATCCTCTTCTTCCTTTTACAGTGTGCCTCCCCTCTTGGTGCTATTCAACTGGACCAAGGCAGCGAATAGGTCTTCACGTTGGTGAAGCTCTTCATGGCTTCGACCACCCCTTCCTTGTAGCCCAGCCCGGAGTCCTTGATCCCCCCGAAAGGCGACATTTCAATCCGATAACCGGGCACTTCCCAGATATTGACGGTGCCGACCTCCAGTTCATTGATGAACCGGGTGATGTATTCGAGCTTCGAGGTGCAGACCCCCGACGAAAGTCCAAAGGCGGTTGAATTCGAGATCCGGACCACCTCGGCGATGTCGTTCGGGCAGCGAATGATGGGAATGACCGGCCCAAAGGTCTCCTGGTGGACCAACTCGCAGTCGTAGGGCACCTTGTCGACCACCGTCGGCGCATAGAGCGCGCCGGTGCGGTTGTTGCCGTGCAGCAGCACCGCGCCCTTCTCGACCGCGTCGATCACTCGGCGCTCGAACAGCTTGGCGGCGCCCTCATGGATCACGGTGCCGACATCGGTCGTAGGATCCATCGGATCGCCGGACTTGAGCTTCTTCGCCTTTTCCAGCACGCGGCGTGAAAATTCCTCCGCCACCTTTTCGACAACCAGAATACGCTTGACCGCGGTGCAACGCTGGCCTGAATTCTTAGTGGCTCCAGCGACCGCCAGTTCGGCGGCCTTGTCGAGGTCGGCATCTTCCATGACGATCAGCGGGTCATTGCCGCCGAGCTCGAGCACGATGCGGCGATAGCCGGCCTTCTCGGCAATGTATTTTCCGATCTTCACCGAGCCGGTGAACGTAACCAGGTCGCAATCCGGGTCAGTGATCATGGCGTCGCCCATGGTCGACGGATTGCCCGTCACCACCGACAGCATTTCGGGCGGCAGGCCGGCTTCGTACAGCACGTCGGCGAGCGCCAGCGCGGTCAACGGCGTCAATTCGGTCGGCTTGAGCACGACGCGGTTATTGGTGGCGATCGCCGGCGCCAGCTTGTGCGATACCATGTTGAGCGGGTGGTTGAACGGCGTGATCGCCGAGATGACACCATTCAGCGGATAGCGGGTGGTGAAGATCTTGCGCTGCTTGCCCTGCGGCGAGATATCGCACGCGTAGGTTTCGCCGTCGTCCTTGATGGTGAGTTGGCCGGCGAACGAATAGACGTCGTAGGCGCGGCCCGCCTCGTAAAGCGAATCCTTCCAGCACAGGCCGGACTCGGCGGTGATGATGCGGGCGAATTCTTCCTTGCGGTCACGCAATAATTCCGCGGTCCGCAGCAATATCTGCTGGCGCTCATAGCGCGTCAGCTTCGGCTTGTAAGCCGCCGCCTTGGCAAACGCCGATCGCACATGCTCGCCGCGCGCCGCCGGCACCGTGCCGACCACGGCACCGTTGTAAGGATTGCGCACCTCGATCCGCTCATCGAGATCGACGCGCTTGCCGGCGATGCGCATGGTCTCGTGACGGACGGCGGCGACCGGCTTGGCTTGTATGTTCATCTTGGTCCTCAGGCGACGTGATTGAGCGCGACGTCGAAAATATCGAAATTGCGCAGCTTGCGATCGGCCGGCAGCGACAGCTTGCGGTTGGCGATCATCGGCACGGTCTGCTCGGTGAGCCCGCCATGGGAGCGCAACGGATCGGTCAGGCCGGACAGATCGTGGCGCGCGCGGCTGGTGCCGAGCACCTTGTGAATGGTCGACAGCACGACGACATCGCCGATGCGGTCGGACGGCAGACCGAACCGCTTGCAGGCCTCGTCGCGCGACAGCGCGACGTCGATGCCCTCGAGCGCCGAAAGCTTGGCGATGCTGTCAGCAGCACTGGCGCCGGCCGGCAGGTAAACCGTCGCGAATGAGCCGAGCGCGCCGTGATGCGCCACATAGGGATCGGTGATTGGGAGGATGACTCGCGCCTTGCCGGCGCCAAGCCAGCCGTCGAATACGTCCTGCAGATAGATCACGTCAGGCTCGCCGCTCGGCAGGTGCTTGTCATTCATGCCGTGGTCGGCGGTGAGCACCAGCACGCAGCCTTCGGCATCGAGCTCGCCGACGTAACGGTCCATCATCGCGTAGAAGGCATTGGCGAAATCGGAGCCGGGCGCGGCCTTATGCTGCACATAATCGGTGGTGGACAGGTACATCAGGTCGGGCCGCTCGCGCTTGAGGATCGACACCCCCGCGGCCATGACGAATTCGGATAATTGCGACGAATACACATCGGGCACCGGCATGCCGACGCGCGCCGGCACATCGGCGATGCCGTTATCCTTGAGCGTCGCCTTGTCCGCCTTTTCCGACGAAAACGCGATGGCGCGGCCGCTGCCAAGATCGAGGCCATTGCCCAGCAGCGTGCGCAGCTTGTCCTTGGCGGTCACGACCGCGACCTTGGCGCCGGCATCGAAGAACGCCTTCATGATGGTCGGCGCGCGCAGGAACTTGGCGTCGTTCATCATCACTTCCTGGCCAGTCACCGGATCGAAGAAGTAATTTCCGGCGATGCCGTGCACCGCCGGCGGCCGCCCGGTGATGATCGAGAGATTATTGGGATTGGTGAAGCTCGGGATCACCGAGTGCGCCAGGAGATTGGCGCCATCGCGCATCAGCCGGGCGAAGTTAGGCGCCATGCCCTTCTCGATCGCGCTCTCGATATAGCCGGGTTCCGAGCCGTCAATGCACACGCAGACCGTCGGCGTCTTGGGAAACCGATAGCTGCGGCCGTTGACCGTCACTGCGGCGCGGGCGCGGTTATAGTTCATCCGAACTCCTCTACGCTGCTTTGGTCGCTCTCGGCGACCGCACGCCCATGCCCTCAAGAATATCGCGGATCGCGGCCAGCGCGCCGCGCATATGATCGGGATAGAGACGTCCGATGCAGCCGATACGAAACGAATCCGCGACCGTCAGCTTGCCCGGGTAGATGACGTAGCCGCGATCCTTCAGCCTGTCGTAAAACGTCTGGAACACGAAATTCGCGTCCACCGGCATGCGGAACGTGACGATGATCGGCGCCTGCAAATGGTCTGGTAACAATGTTTCAAAGCCCATCACGCGCATGCCATCGATCAGGATGCGGCAATTTTCCGCATAGCGTCCGCCGCGCCCGGCGACACCGCCTTCGGCGTCGAATTCCTCCAGCGCTTGGTAGAACGCCACGATGACATGGATCGGCGGTGTGAAACGATACTGCCCGGTCTTGACGAAATTCGCCCACTGATCATGCAAGTCGAGCACCAAAGTCGTGGCGTTGCCCTTGGTCGCTTCCAGCGCGCTCTTGCGGGCGATGACGAAGCCGAGTCCCGGCACGCCTTCAATGCACTTGTTCGATGACGCCGCGACTGCGTCGAAGGTGACGCGCTGGGCGTCGAGCGGCAACGCGCCGAACGCGCTCATGGCGTCGATCAGGAAACGCTTGCCGTAGCGCGCAGCAAGCTCCGCGATCTTGGCGATTGGATTGAGAATGCCCGATGTGGTTTCGCACTGGACCGCGAAGATATGGGTAATCGATTTGTCGCTCCTGAGCAGCGCGTCGATGGCGGCAAGATCGGGCGGCGTGTCTTCAGGCGTCTCATGCACCGCGACGGCGCGGCCGGCAATCTCGCAGATTTTCTTGGCGCGCTGGCCGTAAGCGCCGTTGATCAGCAGCAGCACCTTGCCGTCGCGGGGAATGAATGTGGTGAGCATCGCCTCGACGGCGAAGGTGCCCGAACCCTGCATCGGCACGGTGACGAAATCGTCGCCGCCATTCACGATCGCCGGCAAACGCGACAGCACCGACTGATTGATCTTGATGAAGGCGGCGTCTCGTGAACCCCAGTCATGAACCATGACCTGCTTGACGGTCTTCGACGTGGTCAGCGGTCCGGGCGTCAGCAGCAGCGGGTCGCCGGTCTCGGACATTGCGGGTTTTGGGCGGTTTGGCGTCATGCGGCGATTCCTGATCGAGCTTCGCAACCGAATGATGACAGCCTAGCGCCGGACCAAGTATCGATCTAATATGCGTTTTAGATATTACCTATTGAGTTTATCTATATGAACCTGACCCAGCTCCGCGCCTTCCATCTCGTTGCCCAAGCTGGCGGATTCTCGCTGGCGGCCCGCACGGAGGGCCTCAGCCAGCCCACATTATCGGCCCAGGTTCGTGCCCTGGAGGCCGGTTACGGCGTCGGCCTGTTCGACCGGCAGGGCCGCGGCGTCCGCATGACCCCGGCCGGACAGTCGCTTTATGCGGTGACGACGCGCCTGTTCGCCGCCGAGGAAGAGGCGCTGGCGCTGCTGACCGGAGCACGGGCGCTGACGCGAGGGCACCTGCGCGTGAGCGCCGACAGCGCCTATCACGTCATGCCGATCCTCGCCGAGCTCAAGCAGCGCCATGCCGGCTTGACCTTCACGCTCAAGATCGACAACTCGGCCGCTGTGCTCGAGCAAGTGACCGCCCACGGCGCCGACGTCGCGGTCATGGCGAAGATGACGTCTGACCCGCGCATCTATTCGATGAAGCTGCGCGAGGACCGGCTGGTCCTGTTCGTGCCGCGCGAGCACCCCTGGGCGGAGCGCCGCCGGTTGCGGATCGCCGACCTTGCCGGCCGCGACATCGTCATCCGCGAGCGCGGCTCAATCACACGAGAGGTATTCGAGACGAGACTGGCCGAGGCCGGCGTAGTTCCCGGTTCGTTGATCGATGTCGAAACCCGCGAAGCAGTGCGCGAAGCGGTCGCGGCCGGGTTTGGCGTCGGCGTGGTATTCGACAGCGAGTTCGGAGCCGACGCGCGATTTCACCCGCTTGACGTCAGCGACGCCGATCTCACCGTCGGTGAATATGTCGTGTGCCTGCAAGAGAGGCGGCGGCTCGCTTTGGTTCGCGCGTTCCTCGACATCGCGCGCGAAGCCTCGCAGCGCCGGCAATAGAAATCACTGAAGCCGGATCATCACCAGGCCGGCGACGATCATCAGCGCGGCAATGATGCGCGGCATGCGTAAATCTTCCTTGAGCAGCACGACGGCGATCGCGGTACCGAACAGCACGCTGGTCTCGCGCAGCGCGGCGACTATGGCGATCGGCGCCTTGGTCATCGCCCAGATCGCGACCCAATACGAGAACATTGACAGCGCGCCGCCGAGCAGCCCGAGCTTCCAGTAGCTGCGCGTGCCGGTCAGGATCGATTGGCCACGCCGCAGCAGCGCAAAAATCAGCATACAGACGCCGTCGCAGAGAAATAGCCACGTCGTGTAGGAATGCGGATTGCCGGAAATTCGCGCGCCGATGCCGTCGGTCAGTGAATAGCCGCAAATCGTCACCGCGGTGAAGAATGCGAAGCCGACCGCGCGGCGGTCGATCTTGGCAAGGTCGCGGCCGCCGCGCGCCGACAGCAGGAACACGCCGCCTACCAACGCCAGAATGCCGACCCAGCCAAGCCCGCCAAGGTGCTCACCGATCACGGTGGTCGAGATGATTGCGGTCATCAGCGGCGCCGAGCCGCGGGCGATCGGATAGACCTGGCTCAGGTCGCCTGTCCGATAAGCCTCTGACAACCCTACATAATACCCGATGTGCAGGATCACTGAGGCAACCACCCAGGGCCAGGCCGCAGGGATCGGCACGCCGGTGAACGGCGCCAGCGGCAGCGCGATGACGCCGCTCGCCACCGCGATGATCGACATGGTGGCGAAAGGATCGAGCCTGAACTTGATCAGCGCGTTCCAGCTGGCATGGCAGGCGGCGGCGATAAGAACCGCGGCGAAAACAAAAGGGTCCATCTTATCCGTTCACGTTCAGGCCGGCGGGATCGTACGGCGCCTTGAGGCTGGCGCGCACCGGCACGCGATCGCCCGCAATATCGAGCTCGAATTTGGTGCTGAGAAACGCCGCATCGACCGCGGCGCCGCCGGTGGTGACAAAGCCGAGGGCGACGACGGCCTGAAGGCTGTGACCGTAGGCCGCCGAGGTCACCTCGCCGGCCGGCTCGCCATTGCGCAAGATGAGTTCGCCGCCATAGGCGAGCGGCGTGTCCGGCGCCAGGCCAACAAGGCTGACAAGGCGCTTGGCAGGAGGCTTATTTTGCGCGGCGAGCAGCGCGGCACGGCCGATAAAGTCGCCTTTATCGAAATTGACGGCGAATGTCAGCCCGGCTTCGTAAGGCGTCACGTCCGGCGTCAGTTCACGGCCCCAGGCACGATAGGCCTTTTCCAGCCGCAGTGACTCGACGGCGTAATAGCCCGCGTCGCGCACGCCAAGATCGGCGCCAGCCTGCATCAGGGCGTCATATACGCCGGTCGCCAGCTCCACCGGAACGAACAATTCCCAGCCGAGTTCGCCGACATAGGTCCGGCGCGCGGCCAGTACATTGGCGTGGCCGAGCCCGATTTCACGGATCGTTCCGAACGGAAACGCGGCATTGTCGAGCGGCGTCTTGGTCAGGCGCGTCAGCAAGTCGCGTGACCGCGGTCCCTGCACCGCGATCACCGCATAGGCCGAAGTGACATCGGTCAGGATGGCATACGCATCGGCCGGGAGGTTGAGGTTGATCCAGGCAGCGTCGCGGGTCGCCTGCGCAGTTCCAGTGACGATCAGGAAGCGGTTATGGCCGATGCGCGACACCGTGACGTCGCTCTCATAACCGCCGCGCTCGTTGAGCAGGCCGGTATAGACGCTGGCGCCGACCGGCACATTCATGTCGTTGGCGCAAAGCCGTTGCAGGACGGCCTGCGCGTCGCGGCCCTGCAACAGGAATTTCGCGAACGAGGTCAGGTCGAAGACAGCCACGCCTTTGCGCGTGGCGTCATGCTCAGCCGCGACAAAGGGAAACCAGTTCTGCCGCCCGAACGAGTAGTCGAGCCTCGCCTCGTCCTTTGTCGGTGCAAAGAAATTCGGCCGCTCCCAGCCCATTTTCGAGCCGAACACGGCGTGCTTGGCCGCCAGCCGGTCATAGAGCGGCGAACGGCGAAACGGCCGCACCGACGCCAATTCGCGGTTCGGCCAGGGCATCATGTAGTGCAGCCCCAGCACCTCCTTGACGCGGTCGTGCAGCAGCGCGTCGTTGTCGTAGAACCGCGCGAAACGCCGGATATCGACCGGCCACAGGTCGAGGGTCGGCTCGCCCTCGACGATCCATTCGGCGAGCGCGCGGCCGGCGCCGCCGCCCGAGGCGATGCCGATCGAATTGAAGCCGGCGCCGACAAAGAAATTTTTCAATTCGGGCGCCTCGCCCATGATGAAATTATTGTCAGGCGTAAAGCTTTCCGGCCCGTTCATGAAAGTCTTGATCTCGGCGGTCTCCAAGGCCGGCAGCCGGATCAACGCGTTCTGCATCAGGATTTCGAACTGATCCCAGTCGTCGGGCAATATGCCGAACTCGAAATTCTCCGGAATGCCGTCCATGCCCCAGGGCTTCGCCGTCGGCTCGAAGCCGCCCATCAGCAGGCCGCCGACCTCTTCCTTGACGTAGATGTAGCCGTCCGGATCGCGGAGCACCGGAAGATCCGGATGCACGCCGTCAATGCGACCGGTGACGATGTACATGTGCTCGGCCGAATGCAGCGGCACCGCGACGCCGCAAAGCCGGCCGACCTGCTTGGCCCACTGCCCGGCGCAATTGACGACATACTCGGCTTTGATGTCGCCCTTGCTGGTCGAGACGCCGGATACCGCGCCATTATAGGTTTGAATCGCCGTGACGCGGGTTTGCTCGAAAATCCGCGCACCACCCAGGCGGGCGCCTTTCGCCAGCGCCTGCGTCACGTCGGCCGGATTGACCTTGCCGTCGAGCGGCAGCCACAGCGCGCCGGCGAGATCGTCGGTGCGCATGATCGGGTAGCGATCCGCCGCATCCTTGATCGAGATCAGGTCGCAGGCGACGCCCTGCGCGGTCGCTGCTGACGCGATGCGCTTGAACAATTCCACGCGCTGTGGAGTGCGGGCGACCAAAACCGAGCCACATTGCTTCCAGCCGGTGGCTTGGCCGGTCTCCGCCTCGAGCCGCGAATACAAATCCGCCGAATATTGCACCAGCCGCGTCATGTTCTGGTGCGCGCGCAACTGCCCGACCAAGCCGGCGGCGTGCCAGGTGGTGCCGCAGGACAGCCGGCCCTGTTCGAGCAAAACGACGTCGCGCCAGCCGCGCTTGGTCAGGTGGTAGGCGACCGAGCAGCCCATCACCCCGCCGCCAATAATGATGACGCGCGCGGTATCGGGAATGTTGGCTGGAGCCATCATGAACCTGCCAGAAGAGTCGATCGGCTTCTTATCCGAAACGGCAGCTGCTTACGAGGCAAGATAACCGCCGCCATTGACGTGAATCGACTGGCCGGTGATGTAGCGGCCGCCGGGACCGCACAGATGGCGGACCATGGCCGCAACATCCTCCGGCTTGCCGCGTTCGCCGGTGATGGTGCCATGCGTGAGGTGATGCGCTGGCGTGACGGCGCCTGCCGCCCGCGCGGTCCCGACTGCTCCCGGCACCACGCAATTGACGGTGATCTTGTCGCCGGCGAGATCGTGGGCAAGGCCTCGCGTGAAGCCGACAATGCCCATCTTGGCCGCGGTGACATGGGCGCGGTCTTTCGAGCCGAGATGCGCGCTCATCCCGCCAATATTGACGATGGTGCCGCCGCTTTTGCGCAAGGCCGGGACGCAAGCCTTGACGCAGTGAAAGGCGCCGTCGAGCGTAATATTCATCACCTCGCGCCAATCATCATAACTCATATCGTTTATCGGTTTCTCGCGCCGCAATGCCGCGTTATTGATGAGGATGTCGATGCGCCCGAATGTCTTGAGCGCGGCCTCGGCGACCGCCTGCACAGCCTTGGCGTCGCCGACATTGCCAAGCTGCGCCAGCGCCTTTTGGCCCCTGCCCTCGATCTCTTTCACCACCGCATCGGCTTCGCCTTTGTTCGAACGCACCACGACGACGATCGAGGCGCCTGCGTCCGCCAAGGCGAGCGCGATGGCGCGGCCGATATTCCGGCCGGCGCCGGTGACGATCGCGACTTTTCCGGTAAGCTCTTTGCTCGCGTCCACCAAGCCCTCCGCTGTCATCGTCCGCGAAAGTGGACGATCCAGTAATCACCAACCCATCATGTAAGCCGAGACGTTGCCCTTTTATTGGATGTCCGCTTTCGCAGGCACGACAGCAATAGTTACCGCCGCAGCCGCGTTAAATCGACCTTCCCATCATATAGTTTGCCGAGCACAGCGAGGACAGCCGCGCTTTGCGTCTCATCCCAGCCGCCGTGACGCGCATTCAACCTGAACTTGTCGTCGATGTCGCCCCGCGTCAGCGGCTCATGGGCGCCGCCACGCAAATAGGGTTGCCGCTCCTCGACGATACTGCCATCATTGAGCGTCGCCAGGATATGGCCGGTATATTCACGCGGGTACGGATTGTCCGGGTCGATGACGAACGTGACCTTGTGTGCGAGCGCCAGCACGTCGGGATCGCGGACCGCCTGGTCGCTGAAATGCTCGAGACCGACCCCGCCGCGCACGAAACCGGTGGCCAGCAGATACGGCACCGCGAATTTCGCGGCATAGCCATTGGGCGGGCGCTGCTTTGCCGCGAGCGGCTCCCATAACCGATGCACCGTCCCCTCCGCGACTTCGCAAACGATGTCCTTCACGTCCGCGACTTTGACGCCGCGCGCGGCGAGCCGCCGGGCGCAATCGATGTACGGATGAGCCATGGTGCCGCACGGATAAGGCTTGAATGCCAGCGTTTCGATGACCCAATGCTCGCCGAAGCCGCCGGTGAGCGCGGCGTAGTCGCCGTCGGCGCGGTGCGCGAAGCCATGGAACAGGCCGTGCACGCCCTCGAACACCGTGCGCGGGCCGTTAAACCCGGCGCGGCCAAGCAGCGCGGCGCGCAGACCCGATTGCGCCGCCCAGCCGGGATGCAGCCGCTTGGTCCAAGCGCCTTCGGCGAGATATTCGATAATGCCCGACGCCATGCTGCCCGCAATGCCGAGCGCATCGACTAACTGCTTCGCATTGAGACCGAGCGCGACGCTGACGCCGGCCGCGGCGCCCATCGCGCCGAATACCGCGGTCGGGTGGAAGCCGGACTTGTGGACGGCTTTTGGGATCACGGTCGAGAGCCGGCACATCGCCTCACAGCCTACGGCGATCCCCAACAGGGCCGCCGCGCCGTCCGGATTGTGCCGCTCGCAGGCCGCAAGCACCGCAGGGACGATCACCGCGCCGGCATGCACCGGACCGCCCTCAAAGGTGTCGTCGAAATCCTCGCCATGCGCGGCGGTGCCGTTGACGAAGGCGGCGCCGGCCGCGCTCAGCGTGCGGGAATGACCAATCAACGTGCACGGCCCGTCGTCGTCGCAGCCCGCGAGCGCGCTTTTCACGTAGTCTTCATTGCGCGCGGTGACGCACAGGCCGACAACATCAACCAGCAGTTCGTCGCATTTGGTACGAACCGCCTCCGGCAAGCTTACGGCTGTCAGCGCCGTGATTTTTTCGGCCAATTGCTGTGCGACCGACACCGTCGGCAATTTTGCGTCCATGTCAGGTCCGAAACCGCGTGGTGCCGAAGCCGGGGATGCGGTTGATGGCAATCACCACGGCGAACGTGATCACCAGCATGGCCAGCCCGATCACCGCGATGGCGCCAAGATCGCCGCTTTCGTTGAGGTCGTAGATCAGCACCGAAATCACTTTTGTCTCCGAGGTGAACAAGATGATCGCAGCCGACAATTCACGCATCACGCCGACGAAGATGAAGCACCAGGTCGCGATCACCGCGGTGCGCAATAGCGGCGCGGTAATCTGCCACAGCGACCGCAGTCGCGTCGCGCCGAGGATCCGGCTGGCATCTTCAAGTTCGGGATGGATGGTGCGTAACGCCACCTGCAATTGCTGATAGGCCGATGGCAGCGCAATCGTCACAAAGGCGATCAGCAGAATCCACAGCGTGCCATAGAGCACGAAAGGCGGGCGGGTATAGCTCAGGAACAGCCCGACGCCGAGCACGATGCCGGGAATGGCGATCGGCGCGGTGGCAAGAAAGCCGAGCATGCGATGGCCGGCGACCGCCTTGCGCGCCGAGACATAGGCGATCACCAGCGCGATCACCGTGCCGATCGTCGCCGCCGAACCGCTCAGGATGATGGTGTTCTTCAGCGTCAGTCGCAGCGCCGAGAGCTCAAACAGGACGAACTTGATGTTTTGCAGCGTGGCGTTGTGGATCGTCAGCGGCGTCGTCGCCACCGGCGAGAACGCGGCATTGAACAGGGCTGCATAGGGCAGAAACACCGGGTTGAGCAGTACGATGATGCAGATCGCAAATGCCGGCCAGCGCCAGCGCCCAAGCGGAATCAAGCGTGGCGCGCCGTACTTGCCGCCGACCACCGAATAGCCGCGGCGGCCGAGGATCATATATTCGGCGCGCAGCAGCAGCACCGTCAGAAACAGCAGCGGCAGCGACGCCGCGGCGGCAAGCTCGGGCTTCGGCGGATATTGGAACAGGCTCCAGATCTTGGTCGTCATGGTGTGGAAACCGGCCGGCAGCGCCAGAATCGCCGGCGAGCCGAACAAGGTCATGGCCTGCAGGAACGCCACCAGCGCGCCGGCCAGCAGCGCCGGCAGCACCAGCGGAATGGTCACGCGCCGCGCGGTATGCCAGCGGCCGCCACCGAGGATTGAGGAGGCATCTTCCAGCTCGCCGGGCGTGCGGTCGAGCGAATTGGCGACCAGAACGAACACGTAAGGGAACGTGTAGCACGAGATGACGAAGATGATGCCGGTCATCGTGTAGATATTGAACAGATAGACGTCCTGCTCGGCGCCGGTGACGGCGCGAAACAGCTTGTTGAGCAAGCCGCTATTCGGCGCCGCCAGAATTTCCCAGGCGATGGCGCCGAGGAAAGGCGGCGTCACGAATGACGCGGTCACCAGCGCGCGAATCAGGCGGCTGAACGGCAAATCGGTGCGCGCCACCAGCCACCCCATCGGCGCCGCGACGATGCAACAGATCGCCGCCGAACTCACCGCGATGATGAAAGTCGAGATTAAAGGCTCGAGGAAGCGCGATTCTGAAAACAGGCGGATGAAATTCTGAAGTGTCAGCGCGCCCTTCTGATCGGTCAGGCTGTAGATGAACAGCCACGACAGCGGCAGCACGATCAGGACGCACAGCACCGCCGCAAAGCCGTAAAGCACCGGGGTTGACACGTCGAATCCGGCGACGCGGCGCTGGGCGGATATTGGCACTGCGACCGTCATTGCTCTTTCCCTCCCCCCGCGGAGCGGGGGGAGTTTTGCGCCCCAAAATAAAGCGCCCCCCACCCCTGACCCCTCCCCGCCGCTCGCAAATGCTCGCGTGGGGCGGGGAAATATGCGGTGAGGCCGAGCACTTCGGAACTCACACCTTGAACAGCTTGGAATAGTGCGCCTTGATCTCGTCGCTCATCTTTTCGACCGCCGCCGGATCGTCCTTCATGGTCTTGATGTCCTTGAACGGAGTGCGGCCCGGCTTTTCCTTGGTCTGCGGATGCATCGATCGTAGGCCGCCGACGTCGACGATGAGCTGCTGGCATTCCGGCGTGAAGCTGTAATTGCAGAACAGCCGGGCCGCGTTCGGGTTGGGAGCAGCCTTGAACATGCCGGTCGGCCCGACGATCAGCGGCGAACCTTCGGTGGCGTAAACCGGCGCGACTGGCGCACCCCTTTCGCTCATCTCGAAGATATTGTACTCGTTGCCGTCGGCCATCACCGAGCGTTCGCCGAGCGCGAGGCGCTTCGGCGGGTCGGCGGACGATTGCACCTGCATGACGTTCTGCGCCGCGAGCTTCTCGAAGAAGCCCCAGCCCAGATCACGCTGCATCTGATAGGTCGCGGTCATGATGGTGCCGCTATAGCTCGGATGCGCCTTGACGATCTTGTTCTTCCACTTCGGGTCGAGCAGATCGGCGAAGCTTTTCGGTGCCTCTTCCTTCTTCACCAGATTGGTGTTGTAAGCGATGATCGAGACCCACACCCGGAAGCTGGCGAACATCCCGTCCGGATCCTTGTGCTCGGCCGGATAGAACTTGGCGACATCCTCCGGCAAATAGGCTTCGAGCAGATTCTGGTTCTTCCAGACGATGAAATGCGCGGCATCGGAGGAGTTGGCGACGTCAACGGCGTGGATATTGCTGGCGTATTCCTGTCCGATGCGCTGAAACACGCGCTCGGCGCCGGTCCGCTCCACGCGCACCGCGATGCCGGGGAATTTTGCCTCGAAGGATTTCGCGATTTTCTCGGCCAGCGGTAGATCGACCGAGGTGTACCAGATCACCTTGCCCTCTTTATTTGCGGCGTCGATCAGCTGCTGCGTGACCGCGCTCGACGGCGGCGCAGCCGATAAAACCCGCGAGGAGAATTGCGAGCTGAACGCCGTGCCGGCGGCCAGCGCACCCGTCGCCTGGATCAGCTTGCGGCGTGACCAAATCGGTGTCTGCATCGTGCGTCCTTCCATTTCATTTTTTATCGTTCACTCCGCAAGCGCGTGACAGCGCGGCGGCGGCATTTGCAGCCAGACTGCGCTGCCCGGCGGCATATTGTCTTGCGCAGCGGTAACCACGCGCAACTGCGTGCCGTCCTTCACCTCAACGATATAATCCCGGCTGTCACCGAGAAAGACCTGTCGCACGACCGTCGCCGGGATCACGTTGTCGCCCTGCGCGGCACTGGCTGACAGTGCGATATCATGCGGGCGGATCGACACCGCGGCGTCGGCCCCAGGGCTCAGCCGGCCATCGCCGGTGCGCAACGCGATGCCGGCGAAATCGATGCGGGTTTCGTCGAGGCTCTTGCCCTTGATGACGTTGCTGGCGCCGATGAAACGCGCGACGAACTCCGACCGTGGTCGGTCGTAGATTTCTTCCGGCGTCCCCGACTGCTCGATCTTGCCGCCATTCATCACGCAAATCAGGTCGGCGGTGGTCATGGCCTCGACCTGGTCGTGGGTGACGTACACCGTGGTGTAGCGATAGGTGTCATGGAGGCGGCGGACCTCGAACCGCATTTCCTCGCGGAGATTGGCATCGAGATTTGACAGCGGCTCATCGAGCAGAAGCGTTTCCGGCTCGACCACCAATGCGCGCGCCAGGGCGACGCGCTGCTGCTGCCCGCCGGATAGTTCGCCCGGGTAGCGGTCGGCAAGCGGCGCCAGCTTGGTCGTCGCCAGGATGGCGTCGAGCTTCCTGCCGATGGTGGCGGCGTCCATTTTGCGTAACTTCAGGCCGTAGGCGATATTCTCGCGCACGCTCATATGCGGCCACAGCGCATAGCTTTGGAAGATCATCGACATGTTGCGCCGTTCCGGCGGCACCGTTTGGCTCGGCGACGAGATCAGGCGATCGCCGACGCGGACTTCCCCGGCGCTCGGGTCCACAAAGCCGGCGATCAGACGCAGCGTGGTGGTCTTGCCGCAGCCCGACGGCCCAAGCAGGCAGACGAGTTGCCCGTGGTCGATGCGCAGCGAAACATTATCGACGACGGCGTTCGATCCGTACAGCTTGGTGAGGTTCCTCAGCTCGACCGACGCCACCCGCACTCCTCCCCGTCTTGCAGTGCCGTGCTAGCACGGATTTTTACCGAAGATTTTGCGAAAGCGCGACGCCGCGCAATAAGCCGATGCGGCTCGGCGGTCTGTGCACTGCGGCATTTCCCTGCATTCTGAGGACGGAACCGCGCCCTGGGGATTGGCGTTGGCGGCGGCAGGACGCGCCCCCGTGAATGTCGGCAACGAGAAGACCCAATCGCTGTGGATGGACCTCGAGCCGGTTCATGCGCCGCGTTATTCCGGAAATCTGCGGGTCGACGCCGCCATCATTGGCTCCGGCATAGCCGGGCTGTCAGTCGCTTATGAGTTGCTGGAGCGTGGGCTGACCGTCGCCGTGATTGATCGCGGCAAGATCGCGCGCGGTATGACGGCGCGCACCACCGCCCATCTGGCACCGGTCTGCGACGATGGCGCTGCCGAGATCATCAAGATACGCGGCGAGGCAACTGCCAAACTCGCCTTCGAAAGCCAGGCCGCCGGGGTCGACCGCATCGAGGCGATCGTCAGCGACCTCAAGATCGCGTGCAATTTCCGCCGCCTCGACGCTTTTCTGTTTCCGGGGCCAAACACCAAGCAGGCCGACCTCAACGACGAGTTGCGCGCCGCGCGCAAGTGCGGCGTCGACGGCGATAAGGTGAAGGGTATTGCGCTGGCCACACTGTCCGACACCGGGTGCCTGCGCTACCGCAACCAGGCGGCGCTTCACCCGGCGCGGTATCTGCGCGCGCTTGCCGAAACCATCGCAGCGCGCGGCGGCAGGCTTTATGCCGACAGCGTCGTGGTTGCGGTCGAGGAAGCCGACGACGCCGTGACGGTGCGAATGCAGGACGGCAGCACGCTGCAATGCGCCTCGGCGGTGGTCGCGACCAACTCGCCGATCAACGACCGCTTCGCGCTGCATTCGAAGATGGCGCCGTATCGCACCTATGCGATGGCCTTCACCATCCCCAAGGGCACGCTGCCCGACGCGCTCTACTGGGACACGATGGACCTCTATCACTACGTCCGGCAGGAGACCGGCCCCGGCACGGTCAATTACCTGATCACCGGCGGCGAGGATCACAAGACCGGCGAGGCCGACGACGCGTCATTCCGCTACGAGGCACTGGAAGCCTGGACCCGCCGGTTGATTCCCGCGCTCGGCCGCGAGACCCACCGCTGGTCGGGACAGGTGCTCGATACCGTCGACTATTCGGCGTTTTGCGGGCGCAATCCGGGCGACCGCAATGTTTATGTTCACACCGGCGACTCCGGCCAAGGCATGACGCACGGCGCCATGGCGGGCTTGCTCATTCCCGACCTCATCACCTCAGGCAAAAGCAAATGGGCCGAGGTTTACGAGCCGAGCCGCAAGCCGCTCCGCGCCGTCACCAATTTCGCGCGCGAGAACATCACCGCGCTGAAGAATTTCGCCGAATATGTCGCGCCCGGCGAAGTCTCATCCTGCGATGAGATCAAGCACGGCGCCGGCGCAATCGTGCGCGAAGGATTGCGCAAGGTCGCGGCCTATCGCGATCAGAACGGCAAGCTGCACAAGTGCTCGGCGGTGTGCACCCACCTCGGCTGCCACGTGCACTGGAATTCGCTGGAGCGCTGCTGGGATTGCCCGTGCCACGGCTCGCAGTTCGATATTGACGGCACGGCGTTGAATGCCCCGGCGGTCGCGCCGCTAGAACGGCTGGACTGATGTGGTTAGGAGACCTCGGTCTGCGGGGCGCAGTACATCCTCATCATTATTTCGTGCTTTTCACGTCGCCTTTTTTGACCCCCGCCTCGGGGAATATCCACATCGCGACCACCATGAAGACGGCCGTTATCATAATGTAGGTCGAAAATCCCGGCCGGATCGGCGAGCCGCTCCAATAGGCGAGAATTGCCGCGACCAACAGCGCGACTGTCGACACGATCGCCTTGACATCGTTTGGCATTCGGAAACCCTCCTCGAGCCGGACGGCGCAGGCGAGGAACGTCAATGCGCTCCGACAGGAGCCGTTGCTGCCTCATCGGGCCGGCGCGGCTGCCCGCGCAGGTTTGTTCGCAAATAGCGCGTGTCATAGCCGTTGAGCAGTGTCCCGACCAGGCTGCGATTGAGGTCGGAGGTGCCGAACAGCCAGTCGGCGATCGGGAACGTCAGGTTCATGTTGGTCTCCATCATCAGCCGCGCATTGTGATGCGCGGTATGATGACGCCGCAGCGTATTGACGAAAGGACAATTGCGCACGAACCAGTTCTCATCGACGTGGCAGCAGAAGTGCATGAATTCGTAGATCAGATACATGCCGCTGGTGACGCTCATGAACAGCCAGCCGACATTGGGTGAAAACGCATAACCCAGGACCACCGCCAGTGGGATCGACATCAGAATGAACACCACCAGCGCATAGGGCGGGAACACCGTGACGCGCCAATCCTTGTGGTCGCGAAAGCGCATCTCGTCATCGGTGAAGAACTGATGGTGATTCAGGGTGTGGCGCTCATAGACCGCGCGCAGGCCCTTGATGTTGACCGGCCGGTGCATGACGTATTTGTGCACTACCCATTCGAACAGGTTGGTGAACAGGAACGTGACCGGCACGGTCAGCCATTCGAGCCAGCTCGGATTCTCGATGTGCTCGACGTAGATGTAGAAGGCCGCCGCGCCCATCGCGTAGATCAGCACGATATGGAAGTAGCCGTCATACCAGCCGATAATGCGCGAGCGATATTCGCGACGAAATTCGATTTGCCGCGGGCCGATCATTGGCGTCTCCGAAACCTCATATAAAACGGCCGGGCCGGCCAGCCATCTGATATATCACGCATGTATCACGGCAGGGCCTGGGCCTGCAATCAGGCCGTGGCGGCGTTGGTTCCTTCGATGCCTTCGCCACCGGTCACGCCTCCGCGCACTGGCCGGCGAACACGGCGACCGCGTCGCCGGTCAGCACCCAGTCATTGTCGAGATTGGCGATGACCGTCTTCATGAAGCGTTCCGACAAATCGATCGCGCGTTCCTTGTCGCCGAGATGGTCGTAGAGGATGGCAAGCGCCAGTTGCCGCGGACTCTCGCCCTCATAGGTCCATTCAAAGCCGTATTTGGTGAAGCGCTTGACCTCGTAGTGTTCCGGCAGTGGCTTGCCGTCGACCGTCACCACCAGGCCGTCGATCGTGCGTTTGCCCTCATAGGTCTTCATGGCTCACACCGCCACCGTTGCGCGGGTAAAGGTCTCGACATAGTCCATCAATTTGTCGCTGGCGCGCGCCGCCGCCTCGCCGTTGCCCTGCGCAATGGCGCGGGCCTGGTTGGCATGCAGCCGCGCGCAGAGCGGCAGATCGGCCGCCTCGCGGTAATGCATGTACCAGAAGCGGCGCGACAGGCCCGATAGCAGCTTCATCGAGCGCGCGGCATAATCGTTATGCGCGGCCTCGATCATCAACGAGTTCATCTCGCGGTCGAGCCGCATGAAGGCGATGTCGTCATTCGATTTGGCGGCACGCTCCATGCCCTGCGCAATCTCGGCCAGCCGCTCGCGCTGCTCCGTGGCGGCGCGCTCGGCGCCGGCGCGGCTGAGCAGCCGCTCGATCTCGCGGCGCACTTCCAGCACCAGCAATTGGCTGCGCGGGTTGATGTCGGAAACCAGGATGCCCTTGCGCGGCAGGATCGAGACCAGCCCTTCGCGCGCCAGCCGCTGCAAGGCCTCGCGGATCGGGGTGCGGCCGATGTCGAAGGTGGCCGAGAGCATCTGCTCGGACAGCACGTCGCCGGGTTTCAGCCGCAGCGTGACGATCTGCTCTTCGACCACGCGATAGGCGCGCTCGGTCAAAGTCTCGGCGCTGACCGGGATGCGCTGCGCCGCGCCGCGCGCCCGTCGTACCGCCGCTGGCTGTGCGCGCGGCACGTCAAATCTGCCTGCGCTTGACGACCATGGCGGCGAACTTTTCGTATTCGGAATCATTGACCGTGTAGGAGTGCTCGTCGTCCGGGAACACGCCCTCCTTCACCTCCTTGACGTATTGTCTGATGCCGGTGACCGCGACTTCGGTCAGCTTGGCGAAGCGCTTGGTGAATTTCGGCTTGAAGTCGGTGAACACGCCAAGCAGGTCGTAGCACAGCAGGATTTGCCCGTCGGTGCCGACGCCGGCGCCGATGCCGATGGTCGGGATTGTGAGCTGCCCGGAAATCAGTTTGGCAATCTTGGCCGGTACCGCCTCGAATTCCAGCATGAAGCAGCCGGCATCCTCGATGGCGAGCGCGTCCTCGAGGATCTTCATCGCGGCGTCCGCGGTGCGGCCCTGGATCTTGAAGCCGCCGAACATGGCGATGGTGTGCGGCGTGAGGCCGATATGCGAGGCAGTCGGGATGCCGGCATCGACCAGCGCTTTGAGAATGTGCGCCTGCGATTTGCCGCCCTGCGGCTTGACCGCGTCGCACAACGTCTCCTGCATGAAGCGCGATGCATTGGCGAGCGCGCGATCGACCGTGTGATAGCTCTGGTACGGCATGCAGCCGAGCATGAAGGTGTTGGGCGCGCCGCGCCGCACCGCCTGGCCATGCAGCACCATCATGTCCATGGTCGCCGGCACCGTCGAACGGTGGCCATGCGAAATCATGGCAAGGCTATCGCCGAGCACCGCGACGTCGACGCCGGCCATCTCGGCCCATTGCGCCGAGGTGTAGTCGGGCACCGACATATAGACCATCTTCTCGCCGGTCTTTTTCGAGTCGCGGATCTCGGTGATGGTGCGTTTCTCGCGCTTGGCCTCGGCCTTCGCGTCGGGCATTTTTTCGGTTGGCTTTGCCACCGGCTTGGCTGCGACATCGGCGCTCGACATCCATGTCCCCTGTCGCTGCGATTGCAGAAACCGCTGATATATGTCTCGTATGTTACGGATCATGCTTCCATTGGGTCAAGCCGCCCACGACACCGACACCGGCAATGCCGCTCGCCGCCCTCGTCCCGCTGATCCTGTTCACCGCGCTGCTGCTGCTGGTTTCACTGCACGCGCTATCGGCAAGCGGACACTTTCCGCAGGCGTCGCGGCTGCCGGCCATGGCGAAATACTTCGGCCCGCTAATCTTGTGGGGCTCGATCCTGCTCACCGCCGCTTGCCTGATCGTCGCGCTCGCCGCCGCCTGGGCGCTGATCCCTTGGTACGCAGCGGTGATCGGCGGCGGCGGCGGCATCCTCATGGCCCCGCTGGTGCTGCAATGGTTTCCCGACCGCTTCGTTGACGGCAAAGCGGCGCTGATCGGCTTTGCCGGCGGCGCGGCCATTCTCGCTGTCAGTCTCTATTGGCTGATGCCGCGATGAACGCGGCTCTATCGACTGACAAACGGAGCAATTCGCCCCGCTCAGGCCCGCGATTGTCATCCCGCAATCGGCGTCGTACGGAAGGGCCCAAAGATAGTTCTGATGCCTGGAAGGATCATGGATCAGTTTGACTACGTCATCGTCGGCGCCGGCTCGGCCGGCTGCGTGCTGGCCAACCGCCTCAGCGCCTCAGGCCGCCATCGCGTGCTGCTGATCGAGGCCGGCGGCGAGGACCGCAATATCTGGATCCACATACCGCTCGGTTACGGCAAATTGTTCAACGATGCCCGGGTGAACTGGCTTTATTCTTCGGAGCCGGAGCCGGAGCTTAACGGCCGCAGCATCATCCAGCCGCGCGGCAAGGTGCTCGGCGGATCCAGCTCGATCAACGGCCTGCTCTACGTTCGCGGCCAGGCGAAGGATTTCGACCACTGGCGCCAGCTCGGCAATGCCGGCTGGAGCTTTGACGACGTGCTGCCCTATTTCCGCAAGGCGGAAAATCAGGAACGAGGGGCGGACGAGCTGCATGGCGAAGGCGGACCGCTCTCGGTCTCCAATGTCGAACCGCATCCGTTGTGCGAAGCATTCATCGAGTCCGCACAACTCGCCGGCCATCCGCGCAACGATGACTTCAATGGCCGCGACCAGGAAGGCGCCGGTTACTTCCAGACCACCACCCGCAACGGGCGGCGTTGCTCGACCGCGCTCGGCTATCTCAAGCCGGTACGGCGCCAATCCAATTTGGTTGTGGCCGCAAACGCTGTCGCGACCAGAATCATATTCGAAGGCCGCCGCGCCGTCGGCGTCGAATATTTGCAAGGCGACCAAAAGCGCGTTGCCCGCGCGAATGGCGAAGTCATCGCGGCCGGCGGGGCGTTCGGCTCGCCGCAGCTGCTGCAATTGTCGGGACTTGGCCCAGCCGATCTCTTGCAACACCATGGCATTCCGGTGGTCGCCGACATGCCCGGCGTCGGCAAGGATCTGCAGGATCATTTTCAGGTTCGATTGGGTTACCGCTGCAGCGAGCCGGTCACGATCAACGACATGATGGGATCGATGCGCTCCAAGCTGGCCGCTGGACTGAATTACGTCCTGTTCCGCAAGGGTTTTCTGACCATCGGTGCCGGCTACGCTGGGGGCTTTTTCAAGACCGAACCATCGATGGCCACGCCAGATGTCCAGGCCCATTTCATCCCGTTTAGCGCCGAGACGATTGGGCGCGCCCTGCATCCGTTCCCGGGCTTCATCGCATCGGTGTGCCAGTTACGGCCCGAGAGCCGCGGATTCGTACGCATCAAGTCGGCCGACCCCCGCCAGCCGCCCGCCATTCAGCCGCGCTACATGACGGCGCAGCTTGATCGCGACACCATGGTCGCCGGGATAAAACTCCTGCGCGCGATCATGGCGCAAAAGCCGATCCGCCGTTACATCGTCGAGGAGCGGGTTCCGGGACCACAATGCACCAGTGACGCGGATTTGCTGGCCTTTGCCCGCAGCAACGGTACCACCGTCTTCCACCCGACCTCGACCTGCCGCATGGGCCCCGACGTCACCGCCGTGGTCGACGAACGGCTGCGCGTCCATGGTATTACCGGTCTCCGCGTCGTCGACGGCTCGATCATGCCGACGCTGGTCTCTGGAAACACCAATGCCGCGGTGATCATGATCGCCGAGAAGGCCTCGGATATGATCCTGGCCGATGCCAGCTCCGGCGCGGGTGTGGTTAGGGCGGCATAGGAGGAACGCCGATGCGGTTGAAGGACAAGGTCGCGGTCGTGATCGGCGCAGGCCAAGGACCCGGTGAAGGGATGGGCAACGGGCGCGCCACGGTGCTGCGCTTCGCACAAGAAGGCGCCAAGGTGTTCGCGGTCGACAAGAATCTCGCCTCGGCCGAGGAAACGGTCGCAATGGCGGCCCCTTCTACCGAGTGCGTCGCGTTCGAGGCCGATGTCACCCAGGAAAAGACGGTTGCCGCCGCAATCGCGGCCGCCAAAGCGAGGTTCGGCCGCATCGATATCATGCACTACAATGTCGGCGTCAGCCTGGCTGGCGGCGACACGCCGCTCGCGGATTTTTCCGAGGCGGCGTTCGATCGCATCTGCGCGATCAACCTACGCGGCGCAATCGTTGCGGCCAAACACGTCGTGCCGATCATGCGCGAGCAAAAGGCCGGCGTGATCATCAATATCGCCTCGATCGCGGCCTGGGAGAACTACCCATACGTCAGTTACAAGGCGACCAAGGCAGCCATGATCGCCTTCACCCAGCAGGTGGCGATTCAAAATGCCGCGTACGGCGTGCGCGCCAACGTCATCCTCCCCGGCCTGATGGACACACCGATGGCGGTAGATACCCGCGCCCGCCATAGCGGCAAGACGCGCGCGGAAGTCGCGGCCGAGCGAGACGCCAAGGTGCCGTTGCGCCATCGCATGGGGACCGCGTGGGACGTCGCCAATGCCGCCCTCTTCCTTGCCTCGGATGAGGCGAACTTTATTACGGGCGTCGCACTTCCGGTTGACGGCGGCACATTGATAAAGATCGGCTAGCTGCGCCAGATCGCCGATAGGCCTGTTCTACACGGGCTGCTGACTGGCGCTGTCAAACGTGCAATATGGCTTTCGCGGCGTCGCCGACCGCCTCAATCGACATGTCGGAGTCGAGGAAGCAGACGATGCGGCAGGGGCAGCCTTCGAGGCCTTCATAGCGCCACGGAAACGCACCGATCAGGCAGCGCTGTCCCAACACCAACTCGATATCGCCGCCGAGATTTTCCGCATGCAACAGGCCCTCCTGAAACGCCCAGCTATGGAACGGGAACATATCCTGCTGCACTCTACGGCCCGACTTCTTGTGCGTGTATTCGAAGGTGCCGAAAAATTCCGCCGGGCTCTTGCCGTGCTTGCGTGTGAACTCGTCGGCCAGATCGAGCCGCATTCGCCGGATCGATGTATTCATGGCATGGTCGCAGGAGCCGGTGTCCATGCCCCACCACCGGATTTTCCGCTTCAGCATCCAATCCAAGGTCTCGAGATTCGGTCCCGGGTGGTAGCAAAAGTATTTGACCAAATCCTGCTGCGGCTGGCCTTCGTAGTGCCGGTGCCAACCGGTGTGCAGGATCAGGATGTCGCCCTCGCGGATATCGGCGCCGCTCGATTCGATCATCTGCGGGGTAATCACCGCCCAGTCGTGCATGTGCTTTGAAATGTCGACGACGACCCCGCGATTGAGAAGATAGTCGAGCGGCAGGTGCGCCATGTCGCCCTTGCGGTTGTCGGTGGCGTGCATGGCCCCGTCGAAATGCGTGCCGACATGCAGCGCGGTGTCGATGCGTTGCGCAACGATCATCTGCGTCTGCAGATTTTGCGCGTAATACATTTTGTTGCCGGCATAGCCGACCCAGCCTGGCGTGTGCACATTCATGACGTGAGACAGTTCGACAACCCGCATTTTCCGCTACCTTTCGCTTTCGTTCGTGCGCGCGACCAGAGCAATTCATAAGCTTGGAAAGGTCTTTTGAATCCAGCAGCCCATCACTATCAATTTGCAGCGGAGGCTAGCAAACTGCCGATTCCTCCACAGAAGAGCGTAACAATGGCAACGGTTAGAATAGGTCTTGTCGGATGCGGCTTCGTCGCCGAGTTGCACATGCACGCCTACAAGCGCGTCTATGGGATCGACGCCATCGTGAAGGCCGTCGCCGCGCGGGGCGACCACGTCGTTGAATTCGCCAAAAAGCATCAAATCGCGCAAACCTACCGCAGCTTTCACGATCTCCTCGCCGATCGCGACGTCGACGTCATCGACATCTGCACGCCGCCCAATTTGCACGCGGCGATGATCGTCGAAGCGATGCAGGCTGGCAAACATGTGATCTGCGAAAAGCCGTTCGCAGGCTATTTCGGCCGCGACGGCGACCAGGCGCCGATCGGCCGGCATGTGCCGAAATCGTTGATGTACCAGCGCCTGATCGAGGAAATGGACAAGACCAGCGCCGTGATCAAGTCGGCCGGGCGCCTGTTCATGTACGCGGAAGACTGGATTTACGCGCCGGCCGTGGCAAAGACCGTCGAAATCCTGAAGGCCACCAAAGACAAGATCCTGTTCATGAAGGCGGAAGAGAGTCACAGCGGCTCGCACGCCGCCCACGCCGCGCAATGGGCGATGACCGGGGGCGGCTCGTTGATCCGCATGGGATGCCACCCGCTATCGGCGGTGCTCTATCTCAAGCGCGTCGAGGCCGCGGCCCGCGGCGACAAGGTCACGGCATCGAGCGTGACCTGCGATGTCGGCAATGTCGCAGCGTGCCTGCCGCCGCAGGATCGCGGCTTCATCAAGGCGAAGCCCATCGATGTCGAAGATTGGGGCGCACTGACGGTAACGTTCTCGGATGGCACCAAGGCAACCGTGTTCTCCGGCGACATGATCATGGGTGGCGTGCGCAACCTGATCGAGACCTACACCAGCGGCGGCTCGCTGTTTGCCAACATCACCCCCAACAATCACATGATGAGCTATCTCACCAATGAGGAGAAGCTCTCCGGCGTCTACATTACCGAAAAGGTCGATCGTAAAACCGGCTGGCAGTACATCTGCCTCGAAGAAGAATGGACCCGCGGCTACACGCAGGAGATCCAGGATTTCATGGAATGCGTGGCGCATGGCCGGCAGCCGCTTGCCGACCTCGCGCTCGCCTACGAGACCATCAAGGTGAACTACGCCGGCTATTGGGCCGCGGAAGACGGACGGCGCGTGACCCTGTAATTTTATTCGGCCGCAACCGGCTTTGCCGGCGCCCGACGCCACAGCTTGAGACCTTGCAGCGAGCCGACAATGCCTTGCGGCATGAAGATGATGCACAGAACCAGCAACACGCCGTAGATCGTATTGGCGGCGCCGATGAAGTTGGTGCCGAACCACACCCGCAGCGCTTCGGTCAGCGAAAGCGTGAACAGCGAGCCGATGGTCGGCCCCAGCATCGAATAGACGCCGCCCAAGATGGCGGCAAACACGATTTGCAGCGAAACCGCGATTCCCGACACCGATTCGGGATTGAGATACATGATGTACTGGCCGTAGATGGCGCCGCCGAGCGCGGTCAGCGCCGCACTGACGATCGTCACCCGCAATTTTTCGCGCAACACATTGATGCCGATCGCGGCCGCCGCGTCCTCGTCCTCTGAAATCGCCTCGAGCGCCTCGCGGCCGATGCCATGATCGATCCGCTGCCAGGCGACTATTCCGATCAGCCATATGACCACGGCAATGCCGTAAAAATAGATCTTCTCGGGAAATTGCAACGCGTACCAGGAATGGCCGACCGTTCTGATGGTGAAACCGAGCGAGCCGCCGGTGATTTCGCGCGCCGCGACCAAAGACAGCAGCACGACCTGGCTGAGCGCCAGCGTGACCAGCGCGAAATAGTGACCGACGACCTTGAGGCGGAAACATGGGTAGCCGATGACGACCGCCAGCGCGGCCGACAACCCGACCGCGACCGGAATGCCAAGCCAGGGCGTAACGTCGTAGTAATTCCACAGCAATGCCGGCACGTAGGCGCCGACGCCCATGAATGCGCCGTGACCGAACGATACGAAGCCGAACCGCCCCATCAGCGACCATGCGGTGTAGATGAAGGCCCACAGCAAGATCTGGATCATGAGGTGCATGAAATAGGATGGGATGACGAGCGGCAGCACGATGAACACCGCCGTCAAACCCGCAACTGCGCCAATCCGCAAATTGCTCATCGGGCGAACAGTCCCCGCGGCCGGATAAACATCAGCACGATGAAAAACGCGAACGCGAAGACGTAGGCCAGTTCGGTGCTGGAATAGTATCCGCCAATCGAGATGATCTGGCTGATGATGAAGGACGCGATGAAGCCGCCGATCATGTTGCCGAGTCCGCCGAGCACGCAGATCATGAATATGACCGGCCCGAACGTGTTGCCGATATAGGGATGCACGTCGTATTGCAGCGCCAGCAGGCAGGCCGCGAGGCCGGCCAGCGCGCCGCCGATCGCCGACGTCACCAGGTAAATCCGCCGCTGATCGACCCCCATCAGGCCGATAATGTCGCGGTCCTGGGCGATGGCGCGGATCGCGGTGCCGATATAGGTGCGCTTGAGAAACACGTAGAGCACGATGGCGCCGACCAGCCCGACCCCGAACGCGATCAGTCGCGAAAAGCTGATATAGACCGACCCGACTTCCAGGACCGGCAGACGCACCCCGATGTTGCGGAAGTCGGTGCCGAACAGCAGCGTGGCAAAACTTTGCAGGAAAAACAGCAGGCCACCGGTCGCCAGGAGCTGGTTGATCGGAGCCGAGTTGAGCACCGGCGAAATGATCAGAATGTGGACCAGCATGCCGAACCCGGCCATCGCCACGATCGCAATCAGGAACGCAAGCGGCAGCGGCACTCCGTATGCGGCGTAGAGAAAATAAATCACATACATGCCGCACATGACGATATCGGCGTAGGCGATCCAGACGACGTCGATGACGCCGAAAATCAGGTTCAGCCCGAGCGCCAAAAGCGCCAGCACGCCGCCGAGCAGGATGCCGTTGATGATCGCCTCGACGAGATAGAGATCCATCTGGCTAAAGCCCCATGTAAGACGTGCGGATCAAGCTGTTGTTCTTGAGCTCCGCCGCAGTCCCGGAGAGCTTGATGGCGCCAACCTCGAGCAAATAGGCGCGGTCGACAACATCGAGAACCTGCTGGACGTTTTGCTCGACGATCAGCACGGTTTGTCCCTCGGCACGGATCCGCCGCACCAGATCGAAAACCTGCTGCACGACCAGCGGCGCGAGGCCGGCCGACGGCTCGTCCATCAGCAGCAGCTTCGGCTTCGACATCAGCGCCCGGCCGATGGCGCACATCTGCTGCTCGCCGCCCGACATCGTGCCGGCCAGCTGATCGCGCCGGTCCTTGAGACGGGGAAACAGGCGATAAACCCGGTCGAGTTGCTCGGCAAAACCCGCCCGAGCCCGCGGAATGAAGGCGCCGATCCGCAGATTTTCCTCGACGCTCAGGCGTGGAAACAGCCGCCGATTCTCCGGCACATGCGCGATGCCCTGCTCGACCATGCGATGCGCCGGCAGGCCGCCGACGGCACAGCCTTCCACCGTCATCGCGCCTTCGCGCATCGGGATCAGGCCGGAAATGACACGCATCAGCGTGGTCTTGCCGGCGCCGTTCGGCCCGATCACGCCGACCGCCTCGCCTTGCGGCACTTCGAGCGACACGCCGAACAGCGCCTGGAACGAGCCATATCCGGCGGAGATGGCGGTGAGAGACAGCATCAGGTCCGTGCCTTGCCGAGATAGACCTCGGTGACGCGCGGGTCGAGCGCCGCCTGCGCGGGAGCGCCTTCGAATATCTTTTCGCCGTGATCGAGCACGATGACCCGGTCGACGATGCGCATCAGCACACCCATGATGTGCTCGACCCAGACGATGGTGATGCCCAGGCGCGTGCGAATGTCATGGAGCATGTCTGCGGCACGCTCCATTTCGGCCCTGTCGAGACCACCCAGGCTTTCGTCGGCGAGCAGCAGCCGCGGCCTGGTGGCGAGCGCGCGGGCGAGCTCGAGCTTCTTGAGCGCGGCCGCGCCTAATCCCCCGATGCGCGCCGCCGGATCGGACGGCAAGCCGACCATGTCGAGCGCCTCTTCCGCCCGGCGCTGCGCTTCCGGTCGGCTGATGCCGCCCGCTTGGCCGTAATAGGCGGCGAGCGTCACATTTTCCAGCAAGGATAGCTTGCGGAACGGGCGCGGGATCTGGAAGGTGCGCGCGATCCCCTGATAGCAGATTTGGTGCGCGGACAACCCACCGATCTCCTTGCCCTGGAGCCGGATCGAGCCCGAACTCGGGGTCAGATTGCCCGCGATCAGGTTGAACGTCGTGCTTTTGCCCGATCCGTTTGGACCGATGAGACCAAGAATCTCACCTTCGCGTACTTCGAAGGACACCTGATTGACCGCCAGGAATCCTCCGAAGCGCTTGGACAGGCCATCAACGGCCAGCATCATCCACGCATAGTGTAGACGGACGAGCTCGGCAGCGGCAGCACAGGAGGCTGAGTCTGAATCGCGGTCGGATAGACAACCGAGATATGCTCGCCCGCGTTCTGCATGACGACCGGACTCGAACGCTCATTCTGCCCGGACAGCGGGGTGCCCGGCGGAAAGAATTTCACGCCATAGCCCTGGATGGTGCCGCCGACCGGAATGTCGACGTCGAGCGCGGCCTTGCGCACCGCCTCGGGATCGAAGCCGCCGTACTTCGCCTTGGCAACCGGCAAGACATCGTTGAGCAACGTCCAGGTCTGGTTGAAGCCCATCGAGCAATGCGGCGGCACGTCATTCGCCTTGGTCTGGGCCTTGTAGCGTTCGACCATGATCTTGGTGAGATCACCGACGCCGGGGGCGAGCTTACTGGCATCGAGCAACTGGGCTGGCACCGGATCGATGTTGCAGAAGTTATCGATGTCCTTGCCGAAGGTGGCGACCAATTTATCGAGTTGACTGTAGCCGGCACCGGCGCCGATCAGCATTTTGAAGCCCAGACCGCTTTCGCGCGCCTGACGCAAGAACAGCGTGATATCGGGATTGTAGCCCGCATGCGAGATCACATGGGCGCCGGCGCGTTTCAGCTTGGTGACCAGCGACGACAGATCGGGCGCCGCCGCCGAGTAGCCTTCGTGAAGCACGATTTGAAGACCGGCCTCCTTGGAATAGGCTTCATCGGCCGCCGCGACGCCGACCCCGTAAGGGCCGTCCTCGTGGATCAGCGCCACCTTGACGTCCTTGGGATCGAGGCCAAGCTTGGCCTCGGCGTTTTCCTTGATGAAGCCGGCGAAGGCCTGGCCATATTGGTCGGAATGGATCTGCCCGCGAAACACGTAGTGCAGATTTTTGTCCTTGAACACCGCGGTCGCGACCGCGGTGGTGATCCAGAGGATTTTTTTCTGCTGCTCGATCTTGGCGGAGAGCGGCACCGCATGGGCGCTCGAATAAACGCCGACGACGATGTCGACTTTTTCCTGGTTGAGCAGCCGCTCGACCTCGTTGATCGCGACATCGGCCTTGCTCTGCGAATCCGCGTTGACCGGAACGACTTTGTACTTGCCGGCGACGCCGCCTCTCTCGTTGCAAAGATCGATCGCGATTTGCGTGCCGATCGCTGACGCCACCGACCCGCCGGCGGCGAATGGGCCTGAGTGATCGAAAATGACGCCAAGGCGCACCGTTTCGGCCTGCGCGCTGGCGAAACGCCAATCGAGGCTCAAGGCAGCGGCGGTAGCGGCGGAGTATTTCAGCAGCGATCGTCGTGAAGTCTTCATGGCGTTTCTCCCCGGATTGCCAAGCTTCAACGAAGGTCTTTTTGTTGAGTGTTGGCTCAGTATTTGGAATACGCGTTGGAATGTCAACGCGGCCAAGCTGCCAGTCCTTCCCGTGCGCAGCCAAGTCGTGGAATAGTGCGGCGCATCGTAACAAGATCGATAAGGGCACCAGTTGTCATGGTCGAGGTGTTGAAATTCCCGCAGGGCGGCTATCGTTTTATCAAAGGCGGTTTTCAGTACTCGGCAGGGGTCGCCGCGGAACCCGGCTTCGAAATCATTCGCGCCACGCTGCTGACGCCGGTGCCGTTGGCACACGGCCTGCCGCGCATTGAGGCGCACCTTCGATCGGTGAATCGGCCGGTGGCGGCGTTTTGCGCCTGTGAGCTGCGTTCGCCAAAGCCGTTCGACGATGCCGGCTTTCTGGCTTTCAATAAAAGCTATGTGGAGCCGCTGCAAAATTGGGGCATCATCAAAGAGGGCATCAATCCGGTCGCGCGCAGCAATGTGTGTCCGAAATTGAAAGCACCTGCGGTGCCAAGCCTTTACGCTTTTTCCTACACGATGCCGGCCCGATCCGATGCGCCGAGTTTCGTGATTGCCGGCAGCGGCGAAGCACGGGAAGGTTCAAAAAGCTACGCCGAGCGAACCGTGCGCCTCGGCGACCGGTCGCCGGACGCAATCCGCGAGAAAGCGCAATGGGTGCTCGGTGAAATGGAACGCCGAATGTCGGCGCTCGGTACGAGCTGGGCCGATGCAACGGCGACCCAACTCTATACGGTCTACGATATCCACCACATCATGGCTGACGAGATTGTCGGCCGCGGCGCCGCAAACGCGGGGCTGACCTGGCACTTCTGCCGGCCGCCGGTCGAGGTTCTGGATTACGAGATGGACGTTCGCGGCGTGCGGACAGAGATCACTCTGACCTAACGTCTCGTGCGTAATGATTTGCCTCGGTGACTGTCTGTACGGCCCGCCTTTCCTACGCGAGCCAACGAACGACTGACACGGACGCCGTCACAGATCGCGGCGCTCCCGATTCGACTGGCTTTTGGCTCACGCATTCCCGTTCCCAACCGATCTCTGCGCAGCGACTCGAAAAATGGGAATTCTTCAATAATTAGGACGTTTTGGAATTCGGGCGATCACGCAAAATTGGCGCCGCCGTTCACGTTGACGATTTCTCCGGTGATGTAGCGTGCGGCGCCGGAAATCAGGAAGCAGCCGACCGCAGCAATTTCGTCCGGCTCGCCGAGGCGGCCGAGCACGGTGCGCGACGTCACCGCCGCGCGCCGCTCGGGCGTGTAGCCCGAGATCATCGGCGTCTCGGTGACACCCGGCGATACCGCATTGACGCGAATCCCGTGCGGGCCAAGCGCGCGCGCCAAGGACCGCACAAGCCCAATAATGCCAGCTTTAGACGCCACATAAGCGGCACCCCCTGCCCCGCTTTGACCGCCGATGCCGCCGAACAGCACCGCGCCCGAAGCGCACAGCACGATCGACCCGGATTTGCGCTCGACCATATGCCGCGCGGCCGCCTGAGCGATGAGAAATGATCCGGTCAGATTCGCCGCAAGAACGCGGTTGAATTCTTGGGCGTCAAGCTCGCTCCAGACTACGGACGAATGCGTTGCCGCCCAGTGAATGACGGAATCAAGTCGGCCGAACCGCTTGATCGCAAGGTCAACGGCAGCCGCGCAATCTGCCGCGTCGGATACGTCGCCGGAAAACAATGCGGCGGTATCGGCCGGATCAGGAATGGCTGCCTTCAGCCTATCCGTCGTCCGTCCAAAGGCGACGACGTTGCGCCCCTCGGCGAGGCACTGCTTGACGCAAGCCTTGCCGATACCGCCGGTCGCTCCAGTGATGATGACGGTCTGTCTCTCCATTCGCGTCTTCCTCAATGGCTCCAATACAGGTCGCTTGCACAATAGTCCTGAATCGACAGTATTAGACATGGTCATCGACATTCATTCACATTACGTGCCGGACCGGCTGGTTGCGGAGATCAAACGTCGCGGGCCCGACTTCGGCGTCACCGCGATCACGCCGCCACAGGGTTCGGTGCCGGCCTTGCATTTCGACTACGGCTTCATGGTCAGGCCATTTTTTCCAAAATTGATCGAAAGCGCCGATGAACGCGGCGCATGGCTGGCGTCGCGGGGTGTCGATCGGCAGATCGTCGCCACCTGGCCGGACATCTATGGATACGGCTTGGCGCCCGACAAATGCTCACGCTGGCATCGGCTGCTCAATCAAACTTTGGCGGAATGGTGCGCCGACAATGCAAAGCGCTTTTCCTGGTACGCATCGGTGCCGATGCCAAACGCCGATGGCGCGGCGGCGGAACTCGAATGGGCGATGAGCCACGGCGCGGTCGGCGTGATGGTCGCAGCCAATATCGAAGGCATCAATCTTGGTGAAGTGGCCCTCGATCCATTCTGGCACCGAGCCGAGGCGCTGAAAGTGCCGATCGTGATCCACCCGGTACTGGTCAAGCCGGAGCCGCGAGTTGCCCGCTTTGCACTGGCACAAATTGCCTATTACACCGGCGATACCACAATGGCGGCCGGGTCATTGATCTTCTCGGGTGTGCTCGATCGCTTTCCCGGCCTTTCGATCGTGCTCTGTCACGGCGGCGGCACGCTGCCTTATCTGATCGGCCGATTCGACCTGATGCACCAGCGCATGGACCGGCAGGCGCAGGGTGACGTCGCTGCGAAGAACCCGTCGAGTTATGCCGCACGGATGGCCTATGACACCATCGTGCATGCGCCGCACGTGTTGCGGTTTCTTGCCGAAAGTTTCGGTTTCGAGCACCTCGCGCTCGGTACCGACTATTCATTTCCGCCAGCCGATCTCGATCCGCTGAAGTCGCTGAGCGATGCTGGATTCTCGAAAGACCAAATCAGCGCGATCGTCGAGGCCAATCCCCGCCGGATCTTTCCGCGGCTCCCGGCAACCTAGTCGACACCGACCAGTCGGCCGATTATCGGTGACGTCCGACAGCAGTTCGGGCTAGCTTTCGGTACCACCGGTCACGTCCGCCCTCCCCTTTTTGTCGCTCAAACATGGAGGGCCCGCCATATCAGCAGGCTTCCGGTGCCAAGCAGCATTATGCACAGAATACGAAGGAAGCGCTCATGCGATAAGCGTGACGTGATGTGATGTCCGCAATAAATACCCAAAAGCAACGCAGGAACACAAAGCAGCGCCAGCGACAGCAAGCGAAAGTCAGTGAACACGCCGATCACCGTGAAGATTGCGACACGGGTCGCTGTACTCAGGCCGGTCATGCCCGTCATCGTCGCACGGATGAGGTCCTTGTCGTTGCTGCGATGGCTTAGATAGATCGAGAAGATAAATCCGCCACTGCCGAACATGCCGCTGAGCAATCCCCCAATGAGGCCGAAGGGAAACACCCAGTAGGCCGAAAGGCGATGCGAGTTCAGTTGAAAGAACAAGCGCCACAGGCTGTAGCCGATGACTAACAGGCCAAGGCCAAACAGCGTCAGCTTTGGTGAAACGCTCAATAACAGAAAAATGCCGGCGGCACTGCCGAGCGCCATCAACGGCGCCAACCGCAAGATCTCGCTTTTGTCGACCTTGCTGCTCAGGTGCCCGATATTGATGAGCGCCGCCGTCATGTCGAGTACAGCGAGCAGCGGCACCACCGAAGTGAGCGGCATCTGCAATGCCAGTACCGGCGCGGCGATCAATGCGCTGCCAAATCCGATCATCGCGAAAATCGTATAGGTCGCCACGATCGTGACAATAACGACGGCAAGATTCGTCAAGTCGAGGTCGGGCCAAACCGCGCGGATCGCATCAATGAGAAACATTGGCCCTAACGTCACGCTCAACCGCGGTCGGCCGGCAGCCCAACACCTGACCACAGCTGCGATAATTTGTCTCACGCCGCATAGCGAAGAATCACCACCGGCGCCGAAAGCCTTTACCAGGTCTCAAAAGTTTGTGATATTTGATCACAGCGAGGGAGGTCCCCCGAGGTGGAGGCGGCCGGCTCGTGATAGGGAGGCAGTTTGGTGCCGAGCACTGGCAGACAAGAAAATACAGAAAAAACAGAGCCTTTAGGCCGCGGCCACCCGAGGCCCTGCGATCTGGCACAATACTGGCATTCAATCGGGGCAGATTAACGGGGTCAGCGGTGGAGCACGATCAGATGCGGTCGAGGTCCGATCGCGCCGTCAACGAGGAAGTCCGCGAGCGGCAGCGGCGCAAGCGTTACCGGACGATCGCCGAAAATCTGGCGCCTTTCGTCATCACGGCATTCATTCTGATCGCGTGGCAGGTGCTGGTGCCTTGGGCGCGGATTTCGCGACTGATTCTGCCGACGCCGAGCGAAATTTTGACCACCATGTATCTCAAGCGCGCCCTGCTGATCAGCGACACCGGCGTGACGATACTCGAAGTGCTGTATGGTTTCGTCTCGGCGGTCGTGATCGGCATTCCGCTAGCGCTTGGGATTTTCTATAGCCCGATGTTCGGCAAGTCGATTTACCCGATCCTGGTGGCGCTGCAAACCGTGCCGAAGGTGGCGCTAGCGCCGATCCTGGTGATGTGGTTCGGCTTCGGCATTCTGCCGAAGATCGCCATCAGCTTTCTCATCGCCGTCTTTCCAATCGTCATTGCAACGGTCGTCGGCCTCATGTCGCTCGAACGCGACATGGTTTACCTGGTTCGGTCGATGGGTGCGAACGAACTACAGACCTTCATAAAGATCCGTCTGCCCGCCGCGCTGCCGAGCATTTTTGGCGGGCTGAAAGTGGCCATCGGGCTGTCGATCGTCGGAGCAGTCATCGGCGAGTACATCGCCGCCGAAGGCGGTCTAGGCTATCGGCAACTCACAGCCAATCTCCAGTTCGACTCCGCGCTCAATTTCGCGGCGCTGATGGTCATCGCAGGCTGCGGGATGATCACGTTCGCAGCGGTCGAGACCATCGAACGGCTGGTTGTTCGCCGACGCTGACATGACCCAAAACCAGGCCAACAACACCACTCAACAAGCCCGGATGGAACCGGCCGCTAGCGGCGCGACCAAGACGGTGAAGAGTGTTTCGATCGAACTAATCGACGTTCACAAGACCTATGAAACGAGCGAAGGCACCGATGTCCACGCTCTCGAAGGCGTCAACGTCGAGATTCCGGCGGGCCAATTTGTGTCGATCGTCGGGCCAAGCGGCTGCGGCAAGAGCACGCTATTGATGATGATGTCCGGCCTGATCCCACTGACGTCGGGGGCGATCCGCCTCGACGGCGAGCCGGTCAGCCGCCCGCATCCGCGAATGGGTGTGGTGTTCCAGCGCGATCTGCTGCTGGATTGGCGCCGCATCCTCGACAACGTGCTGCTGCCGATCGAAATCAAGCGCTGGGGACGCGCCAGCTACGTCGACAAGGCCAAGGGTCTGCTCGCCCAAGTCGGCCTCGCCGGCTACGAATCTCGCTATCCTGATGAACTATCGGGCGGCATGCGCCAACGTGCCGCTATTTGTCGGGCGCTCGTTCAGTCTCCCGGGCTACTGATGATGGACGAGCCGTTTGGCGCGCTGGACGCGCTGACCCGCGAGCAGATGAACACCGATCTACAGCGACTCTGGGTCACCTTGAGCAATACGGTCGTGTTCATCACCCACAGCATTGATGAAGCGGTCTTTCTCTCGGACCGGGTGCTGGTGATGTCGGCCCGGCCCGGTCGAATTCAGCTCGATCTGGAGATCAAGCTGCCGCGCCCGCGGACCGCCACCGTGCGCTCAGACCCAGCCTTTATCGCTTATGTCGAACGGATCCGGAGCTACTTCGAATCCGCTGGCATTCTTACCAAAGACTGACCGTCGTCTGTCTCGTCCATTAGAAATCATTCGCAACAAGATGCACGTGGTCGGCAGCTCCATCGTTCGCAAGGAAGATGCAAGACTGCTCACCGGCCACGGCTGCTATGTCGCGGATCTTCAGTTCGAAGGCATGGCGCACGGCGTCGTCGTCCGGTCTACTCACGCACATGCGCGTATCCTGAACGTCGACAGTACGGACGCCGCCAAGACGCCGGGCGTCATGCTGGTTCTCACCGCGGCTGATCCGGCGATCGCCAGGCTCGGCGGCATTCCCTGGGAACTCCGGCCGCCAGTGCCCGACGATGCCGAAGGCGAGAACGACAAACGGCTTGAGCTTGCACTGCAACGCGTCCTCGCGCGCGACGTGGTCCGCTATGTCGGCGAGCCGATCGCGTTCGTGGTGGCTGAAAGCCTTGCGGCGGCGCAGGCGGCCGCGGAGGCGGTGCGCGTCGACTACGACTCGCTGCCGTCGGTGACGGCACCCAACGAAGCCGTTGCGGATGGGGCGCCTATTCTGTGGCCGGAATTTCCCAATAACGTCTATTTCCCCTTTGAACGAGGGGATCGCGCCGCGGTCGATGCCGCGTTTGCCGGCGCGAGCCACGTTACTGAGGTTGAGCTTCGCAACAACCGGCTGGCGGCGAATCCGATGGAGCCGCGCGGCTGCCTTGCCATTTTCGAGGCCGATACGGCGCGTTACATCTTGTATGCGGCGACCGGCAAACCGCACCTGCTCAAGCGGGACATCGCGCGGGCCATCCTCAACATCCCTGCCGACCGGATCAGGGTGCTCACGCGCGACGTCGGCGGCGGCTTCGGCGCCAAAAACCATGTCTATCCGGAGCACGTCTTGACCATGCTCGCGGCCGAACGCACCGGACGGCCGGTAAAATGGATCGCGACGCGCAGCGAAATGCTGGTGAGCGATGCCCATGGTCGCGATCAGGTGGTCAAAGCGGCGCTCGCGCTCGACAACAATGGCAGATTCGTCGGCCTCAAGGTCTCGATTGTCGTCAATCTCGGCGCTTATCTGTCGCCGCGCGGCGTCGTTCCGCCTATTGTCGGCGGCCGCGCGCTGCAGGGCGCCTACGCTATTCCTGCCGTCCACCTCGACGTACGCGCCGTCCTGACAAACTCGACTCCGGTCGGCACCTACCGCGGCGCCGGCGGCCCGGAGGTGATGTACATTCTCGAGCGGCTGGTCGACTGCGCGGCGCGCGAGCTGCAACTTGATCCTGCCGAGATCAGGCGACGCAATCTTATCCCTGTCGCGCAGATCCCGTTCACCAATGCATTCGGCTCGACCTACGACTCGGAGAATTTCGCCAAATGTCTGGAGAAAGCGATTGAGCTATCAGGCTGGCACAATTTCAAGGGGCGTCGACGGGCCGCCAAGAAACGCGGCAAGCTTCGCGGCATCGGCATGGCGTTCGTCATCGAGGCGCACGGCCTTGGCATCAGCGAAGAAGCGACCGTCGAAATTCAACCTGACGGGCGAGCAAAACTGCTTATCGGCACGATGTCGAATGGTCAGGGCCACGAGACCACCTATGCCCAGATCATGGCCACCGATCTCGGCGTCGGCGTCGACGACGTCGACGTGATCCAGGGCGACACCGACGTCGTTCCGACCGGCAATGGCACCGGCGCATCGCGATCGATCACCGTAGGCGGCGCGGCGGTGCGGCTTGCCTGCCGGGAGCTTCTCGCCAATGCCAGAGTGATTGCCGCAAGACTACTGCAGGCAGCGCCCGAACGCATCGAAGTGACCGGCGGAGCTTTTCGCACGCAAGGCAGTGCCGCAACCGCAACCTGGGCCGATGTCGCCGCCGCCGCCAAGGACCCGCAGGTCACGCCCGCCTGCGAGACGGATGGCCTGAAGGTTCGACGACGTTTCGACCCACCCAACTATACGTTTCCGAGCGGCTGTCACATCTGCGAGGTCGAGATCGATCAGGCGACGGGCCAGGTCGTCGTCGTGGACTACACGATGGCGCACGATACCGGTATCGCCATCAATCCAATGATCGTCTCGGGCCAGCTCGAAGGCGGTGTGGTTCAGGGCATCGGCCAGGCTTTGTGCGAGGAAATTGTCTACGACGCCGACGGCCAGCTTCTTACTGGATCGTTTCAGGATTACGCGATGCCCCGTGCTGAAGACGTGCCGCATCTGCGGACCGCGATGATGGAATTTCCGTCATCCGCCAACCCGCTCGGCGCCAAAGGGGCCGGCGAATCCGGCACGCAGGGCGCACCACCTGCGGTGATCAATGCAATCGTCGACGCGCTGTCCGACTACGGGGTGCGCCACATCGACATGCCCGCGACCGCAATGCGGATCTGGGACACCATGCAAAAGGCGAAACAAAATACAAAACCGGAGACAGGCTCTCATGAGCGCCACCATTGAACGCATCGAACTGATCTCTGTCGCGCTGCCACGCCGGCGGGAGCACAAATGGACCGGCGCCACCGAGTCGATTGGCGCCTATCTCCTCGTAAAGATGACGGATTCCAGCGGCCGCACCGGCTGGGGCGAAGCAACAGCGCTCAAGGACTGGGCCGGCGAGTTTGGCCGATATTTCGGCGAGAGCCGCTCCATCGTCGCCTGCGTGATCAAGGACTATCTGGCGCCGGCAATTCTCGGTTCGCAACCCGGCAATATCGTCGAGCTGCACGAACGCATGGACCGGGCCATCAAAGGCTATCCATATGCCAAGGCCGCGCTCGATATGGCGGCCTATGATCTGGCGGCACGGCAATCGAATTTGCCGGTCTATCGGCTGCTCGGCGGCGCCGTGCGCAAGACGATTCCGATCGCCCATTCCATCGGGCTCATCCCCTTCGATGAAGCCGAGCGCGAGGTCGCGCAGGTGATTCAGGAAGGCATTAGGGCCATTAAGATCAAGGTCGGAACCGACGCTGGCCGTGACGTCGAGATGGTGAAGCGCATCCGCACGGTCGCCGGCCAGCAGGCGACGATCTGCATTGACGCCAACCAAGGCTATGCCACGCCCGCAGAGGCGATCAGAACCTACCGCAAGATCGAATCCTGCGACATCGCGTATTTCGAGCAGCCGGTAGAAGGAATCGAGCGCATGGCGCAGGTCGCGCGTGCGATTGATTCGCCGGTGATGGCCGATGAGAGCGCCTGGAACGGTCATGACGTCCTGCAAATCATCGAGCATCGCGCGGCGCAGATCGTGTCGATCTACACGACCAAACCGGGCGGGCTTTATCGCGCGATGGAAGTCGCGGCGGTGGTGCGCGCCGCCGGCTTGATCAGCAACGTCAACGGATCGATCGAGCTTGGCATCGGCAATCTCGCCAATCTCCATCTGTCGGCGGCCGCGCAATGCGTCAAAATGCCCGGCGTGTTCCCGATATCGACACCCGCCGAGCACCACCGTGGGCAGGTAGCGGGCATCTATTACACCGACGACCTCCTCGTTGAGCCGATGCGGTTTCACGATGGCGGAATTGAGGTTCCCGACGGCCCCGGAATGGGCATCGAACCGGACTTGAATAAGATCGATCGATACAAGGTGGGCGCCTCGATCGAGTGCGTTCGCTGAGCAAACCCGAGTCATCGCAGCGATACTATCAGTGCATTTGCATAATCGCTGAGCGGCTTGCGTGAGGATTTGGCATCTGTGGCGTTCCTTGCAGCACCCCGCCATCGCAGCGCATCGGTGGACTAGATTGCTTGCGGAGCGCAAATCTGCGGTTTTTGCACTTCTTTTTTGGGCTGCGCGGGTCCCTTCGAACCCGCGGTAACGGCACGGGAATTGTATAATCCTGACTGACCGGTCCAGACGTTTGATCGGCAAATCGGTTGTGATCATAGATCACTGAGCATAGACTTGCTGAGTTGCTGGGATCCCGTTGGAGGCGAAAAGCAATGCGCACAATCACAAGAAGGACTTGGGCCACTCTTATTGGTGCCCTTACAATTCTAGCCGCAGCGGCGACGGCGGAGGCGCAAACTGCGCCTGGCGTCAAGCAGCCGGTTTCGCTGCGCTTCAGTTGGAAGTTCAAGGGTGAATACGGGCCGCTGTTCGCGGCACTCGACAAGGGCTACTTCGCCGAAGAAGGCCTCGACGTAAAGCTCAATGAAGGCGCCGGCGTGAACCCGGCCTTCGCGTCACTGGCGAAAGGCGAAGATCAAATTTCGTGGATGCCGGCGGCGAGCCTGATGCAGGCAAAGTCGAAGGACGTGAACGCCAAGATCATCGCGTCCTACAGCACCGCCGCGCCAGTCGTGCTGGTGTCGTGGCCAGAGAAGCCGATCCACACACCGAAGGATATGGAAGGCAAGCGCATCGCCGGCGCGGCTGGCGACGCGGGTACGTTCTTCATGCCGATCCTGTGCCGCAAAAACAACACCGACTGCTCGAAGATCCAGTTGATCAATCTTGCGCTCGGCGCCCAGGTCCAGGCATTCGTCGGCAAACAGGTTGATGCCATCGCGCTCTATCGCACCAACGATCTGCCGATCGTTCTCTCCAAATACGGCAACGGTTTTGTCCTGATGGACGAGACCAAGTTTGGTCTCGTTATTCCGGGCGGTGCGCTCATCGCCAGCAATGACGTCATTGCGAAAGATCCGGCGATGCTGGCGAAGTTCGTGCGCGCCACGAACCGCGGCATGGAATTCGCCAAGCAGAACCCGCTGGAAGCGGCGAAAAGCATGCTGAAATACTGGCAGGCCTCACTGTCGCCAGAAGTGGTCGCCGAGCAGATCAAGGCCGTCGTCGAAGGTTTGCCGGACTACGGCGGCAAGCCGATGGGCTTCACGGCGGACGGTCCGGCAAAAGAAGCGCTGGAGAACCTCAAGGAAGCAAAAATGATCGAGACCATTTTGCCCCTGAGCGAATACTTCACCAACGACATTGTCACCCGCGCCGACTCCAAGACGAACTGACCACTAGCGAACCGCCAAGCGCTGCGATCTTAAATCGCAGCGCCTGGAAGCTGGATGGCCGTTATGCGTACCCTCATCGAGCATCTCAACGTAGCGTTCATCGTCGATGCGAAGGACACGATCCTTCGCGACGCCAGCGCCGTGATCGACGGCGACCGCATTGCGGATATCGGCCCGGCGGATCAGGTCGCGCAGCGCCATTCCGGCACGAAATTCGACCGGATCATTGACGGCGGGATGAAGGCGATTTGCCCCGGCTTTATCGACAGTCATGTGCACCTATCGGAAACCCTGTCGCGAGCAGTGTTTCCCGACAATCTTAACACCCGCGCTTGGGTGTTTCACTGGGGCAAGCCGTTCTATGCCCACATCACTCCGGAGGACGAGTATTGTGGCGCGGTTCTCGGCATCACCGAAATGCTACGCGCCGGCACGACGTGTTTCCTCGATATGGGATCGCAGCACGACACCGGAATCATCGTGCGGGCGATGGAGAAGACCGGCATCCGCGGCATTACCGGCCGTCACGCCGCGGACAACCCGCCGGCCGAACTCCCGCACGGCTGGACGCAAGAAATGGTTCAACACCATTTCTTTCCCGACACCGCAACTGCGCTTACGGAGCTCGAGGCTTGCGTGCGGAAATTCAACGGCGCGCTCAATGGCCGGGTACGCTGCTGGGTCAACATTGAGGGCAAGGAGCCGTGCACGCTTGCACTGCACGTCGGTGCGCGAAACCTCGCCGAGCGCCTTGGTGTCGGCACCACCTATCACCTCGCAACCTCGATCGAGGAAGCCAAGGTTTGCGAGAGCAAATACAACTGCTGGCCGCTGACGCGAATCGATAAGGCCGGCGGCTTCGGCAAGAACCTTGTCATCGCGCATTGCGTCGCGGTCGAGGATCACGAGGTCGGCTTGCTGGCGGAGCGCGGCGTCAAGGTTGCGTTCTGCCCCTGCTCGTCATTCAAGATCGCCAAGGGCGCGACGGCGATCGGGAAATATCCGGAGATGGTCGCGGCCGGGGTGACCGTCGGGCTCGGTACCGATGGCGTCGCGGCCTCGGGCAACCTCAATCTGATGCGGCAGATGCTGCTGGTTGCCGGCATGTTCAAGGACGCGCGGATCAAGCCCGACGTCTTCATGGCTCGACAGGCGTTGCGCGCGGCAACGATCGAGGGTGCCAAGGCACTAATGTGGGACGACGAGATCGGATCGCTTGAGGCCGGCAAGAAGGCGGACTTCATCCTGTTTGATCTCGATCACGTCGAGTGGACGCCGTTCTACGACCCGCTGCAGGCCTTGGTATTCTCGGCCTCGTCGGCTTCGATCGTAGAAACCTGGGTCGACGGCGGGGCCGTGTTCAGTGACAATAAAGTTCACGGCGTCGACGAGGCGGACATTCGCCGCACCGCCCGCAAGCTTGCCGCCGCCGCAGTCGATCGCGCCGGATTAAATCGCGCCGACGTGCCGACGACGACGACACTTTACGATGCGGGAAATTGAGATTGTCGAGCGTTCCGCCAGCCCGTTGCCCATGCCGAAATCAGAGCATCTTCGTCGCTCCGACCACCAAAGTCCTTTTGCTAACACATTGTGTGGAAACATGTTTCTCCCGTTGCCAGGCGCGGCCGGGCCCTGTAGGCTGTGATCAATGATCTCAGATAGCGGCGGTGGCCCGTGACCGATTCACCGATCGAACGTATTGAACTGATCGCCGTCGCCGTGCCGCCGCGCCGCCAGCACCGGGCCGCCGGGCAAACCGAAACCATCGGCCGTTGGCTGCTGGTCAAGATGATCGATCAGAACGGCGGCGTTGGCTGGGGCGAAGCGACCGTGCTCAAGGACTGGGCCGGCGAGTTCGGTCGTTACTTCGGCGAAAGCCGGGGCACAGTGACTTGCGTGATTCAGGATTATCTCGCGCCAGCGGTCAAAGGTTGTCTGCCCGGCCAGTTCGTTGAGCTGCACGAGCGCATGGATCGGTCGATCAAAGGCTACCCTTACGCCAAAGCGGCGGTCGAAATGGCGGCATATGACCTCGCCGGGCGCCAGTGGGGTCTGCCGGTCTACCGCCTGCTTGGCGGCGCCGTCCGCAAGAAAATTCCACTCGCCCATTCAATTGGCCTGATCGGCTTCGAGGAGGCGGAAAAGGAGGTCGCGAAGGTCGTTGCCGAGGGCGTGAAGACCATCAAGATCAAGGTCGGTGAAGAACCTGAGCGCGACGTGGAGATGGTCAAGCGCATCCGTGCCGCCATCGGTCCAAAGCCCATGATCTGCATCGACGCCAATCAGGGCTACGCCACACCCGGCCAAGCGATCAGAATCTTTCGTCGCATGGAGGACTGCGATATTTCCTATTTCGAGCAACCGGTCGAAGGCATCGAGCGTATCGCCGAGGTCGCGCGCGCAATCGACACGCCGGTCATGGCGGACGAAAGCGCCTGGAACGGCCACGACGTTCTGCAAATCATCGAGAAGCGCGCAGCGCAGATCATTTCGATCTACTCCACGAAGCCCGGCGGGCTCTACCGCGCGATGGAGGTCGCCGCCGTGGCGCGCGCCGCCGGCCTGAAATGCAACGTTAATGGCTCGATCGAGACCGGTATTGGCAATCTTGCCAATCTGCATCTCGCCGCAGCCGGCGCATCCATCACAATGGCGTCGGTCATGCCGGTATCGACGCCGGCTGAAGCCCAGAAGGGCCAGATCGCCGGAATTTATTATCTCGACGACCTGATCAAGGCGCCGATGACAATCGCCGACGGCATGATCGAATTGCCGGAAGGTCCGGGCATGGGCATTGACGCCGACGAAGACAAGATCCGCCGCTACACCACTGCATAGAGCCAACACCGAACGACCATGATCAAGTCAATTGCAGTGCTCGGTGCGGGAAACGGCGGCTTCGCGACGGCCGCCGATCTGACGCGACGTGGCTACGAGGTACGTCTGTGGGGACGCAATTCCGACAAGCTTGACGCCGTCCGCGCTCGCGGCGGCATTGCGATGAAGGGCATTTACGACGGATTCGTGCCGTTCACCGACGTGACCGGCAACATTCTCGAAGCGGTCGACGGCGCCGACCTGATCATGCTGACCTTGCCCTCGTCGGCGCTGGCGCAATGCGCGGCGAACCTCGCCCCGGTGCTGACGCCCGACTGGCCGATCTTCATCAATCCGGGGCACACCGGCGGCGGCTTGCTGTTCGTCGCCGCTTTGCGTGCCGCCGGCTACAACAAGCCGGTACAAACCTGCGAGACGGTGACGCTGACGCATATGTGCCGGATGGTCGATGCGACGACCGTCAATGTCTTCAGCTATGGCGAAAACCTGTCCTTTGCGGCCTTTCCCGGACGCAATGCCGGTCGTCTTTACGAGTTGCTGGCCCCGATATTCCCGCACCTCGTCTCCGGCTCGAACGTGTTCGAGACCGCATTCATGAACATCAACGCGACATTCCATCCGGCTGGAATGCTGATGAACACCGGCTGGATCGAACACACCGGCGGGAATTTCCTGTTCTACCGAGAGGGCATGTCGGCGAGCGTCGCCCGCGTCGCGGAAGCGGTGGACCGCGAGCGCATGGCAATCGCCAAGGCGCTAGGCATTCCGACCATGAGCTTTCTCGAAGTCTTCCATCGCGTCGGACTCACCTCGAAAGCGGGAATGGACAGCGGCTCGATCCAGGCCGCCTGTCTCGCCAGCGTGCCGAACACGACGGTCAAATCGCCGCCGGCACTGGCGCATCGCTACATCTTCGAGGATGTCGGTTACGGCCTAGTGCCGATGACGGAATTGGCAGGGCTCGGCGGCGTCGCGACGCCGGTGATGGATGCCCTGATCACGATCGCCAGCACGGCTCTGAGCGTGGACCTGCGCGACAGCGGGCTCACACTCGAGAAAATGGGCATTGCCGGCAGGAAGCCTTCGGAGCTGTCCCGCTTCGCAGAGCTCGGGGAGTGAGCGCATGAAACGCATCGGCGTTGACACTGGCGGGACGTTCACCGACAGCGTGCTGTGGGACGACGAAACCGGCGTCGTCGCCAGCACCAAAGTGTCGTCCGACAAGGCCGATCCGTCCCGCGCCGTCATGGCGGCCGTCCGCAAGCTCGGTCCCGGCACGAATGTCGACGTCGGCGCAATGATCCACGGCACCACGGTGGCGACCAATGCGGTGCTGGAACGTTCCGGATCGCGTATTGCCATGCTCTGTACGGCGGGCTTCCGCGATATTCTGGAGATCGGTCGCCTGCGGCGGCCGCCGGAGCAGATTTACGACTTGCGCTCCGCACCGCCGCCGCCGCTGGCGCAACGACGCGACCGGCTGGAGGTGCCCGAACGTGTCGATCACCTCGGACGCGAGATTGAGCCCCTCGATGAGTCGTCGGTTCGCGACGCGGCCCGTTTGTTCGCACGGCGCGGCATTGACAGTATCGCGGTCTGCTTCCTGCATTCATACGTCAATCCGACGCATGAGCGTCGGGCGCGCGACATCCTGCTTCAGGAAATGCCGAATGCCATGGTCTCGATCTCGTCGGACGTGGTTCCGGAATTTCGCGAATATGAGCGTTCTGCGACCACGGCGCTCAATGCCTATCTGGCGCCGATCGTCGGCGGCTACTTGCGGCGGCTGCAGGATGCTTCGTCGAGCTGGAACCAGAAAACCGCCCTGTGGGTGATGCAATCGAACGGCGGCGTTACGTCGGCCGAGCGAGCCGCCCAGCTGCCCGTCACGTTGCTGCTGTCGGGTCCGAGCGGCGGCGTCGTCGCGGGCCGGCACATCATGGAACAGGTTGGACTCGATAGCGCCATCACTATGGACATGGGCGGCACCAGTTACGACGTGTGCCTGCTACCGAACCGCACCATCCCGATGTCGCACGAGCGGCAGGTCCTGGAGATGCCGGTCAAGACGCCATCAATCGACATTCTAACGATTGGTGCCGGTGGCGGCAGCATTGGCTGGGTTGACGGGGCTGGGCAATTTCGTGTGGGGCCGCGCAGCGCCGGCGCTTTCCCCGGCCCCGCTTGCTACGGCCGGGGCGGCGAAGAGGCCACCGTCACCGACGCCAATCTGGTACTCGGTGCGCTTGGAGCAGCGCAATCGCTTGGTGGCGAGGTCAACCTCGACGCCGATCTCGCCCACCGTGCCTGCGAGCGTCTCGGCCGAAAGCTCGGAATGAGCGCGCTTGAAGCCGCCTGGGGAATCCGCCAGATCGCCAATGCGGCGATGGCCGGAGCTACGCGCGCGGTATCGATCGGACGCGGGCACGATCCTCGCGACTTCTCCCTGATTGCGTTTGGCGGTGCCGGGCCCATGCACGGCGTTGATATTGCCGGCGAATTGGACATTCCGACCGTCGTGGTCCCGGCCGTGCCCGGCTGCCTGTCGGCGATGGGCCTCGTTGTCAGCGACGTGGTGCACAACTATGTTGCGACCCATGTCGCGGTCATAACCGACGACGTGGAATCCGCGCTGAACGAACAGTTGCTGCGGCTGGCGGCGATGGCCGATGTCGAGCTCAGCGACGAGAAGATCGAACGGCGCTTTCGCGACACCTTTCAGTCACTCGACCTACGCTATATCGGCCAGCAATGGACGATCAATGTGGCGGTCGATGCCAGTACAAACGGCTGGCTGCGAGCGGCCGTTGAAAAATTCCACATTCAACACCACCGGATGTACGGCTTCAGTGCCCCGAACGAACCGATCGGCGTGACGAATATCAGGCTGCGCGCGGTCGGGCGTTTCAATCGGGCCAATGGTCACCAGCAGCAGAGCCGGACCGCTGCGTCCAGATCGCCTGCACCGAGCGCAACGCGCATCGTTTATTTCGGCCGGCAAGCCGGCGACTGCGTCGAGGTGCCGGTCTATACGCGGGACGCCTTGTTACCCGGCTCCTCGTTCGCCGGGCCAGCCGTGGTCGAGCAGAGTGATTCGACCTTGCTCATTCCGCCGAAGAGTATGGTGCGCTCCGATCCTCATGCCAATCTGATCATTCAAAGGAACGCGGCATGAGTGACCAGCCTCTCGACGCAATCACGACCGCGGTGATCGCCGCTGGAATGACCAACGCGGTTGCCGAGATGAAGTCGGTGGTCTGCCTGACCGCCTACTCGAACCTGTGGCGTGAGGCCGGCGACCTGTCATGCGGTCTGATGTCTGCAACCGGAGACCTGGTGGTCCAGGGCATGGGAGACATTCCGATTCATTTGGCTTCAATGCCGATGACGCTGGAGGGTTGTCTCAAACGCATTCCGGCGGCGACGCTCAAGCCCGGCGACGTGCTGCTGCAGAACGACCCCTATCAAGGCAATAACCACCTGCCCGACTTCATGATGTCAAAGCCGATCTTTTTCGACGGCCGCATCATCGGCTATTCCGCCGTGCGCGGCCATTTCGTCGACGTCGGCGGCGGCGGACCCGGCAGTTATTCGACGACAATGCCGGACATTTATGCCGAAGGCCTGCGGATCCCGCCGGTGCTGATCTACAAGGAAGGCATCATCAACCAGGACATCGTCGATATCCTTCAGGTCAACACGCGGAACTCGCGCGAACGGCTTGGCGACTTGCGCTCGGAATATGCGGGCTGCGTTACCGCGGAGCGGCGGTTGATCGCGCTTTGCGAAAAGTACGGACCCGAGGCGGTCGAAACGACGATGCGGCAAATCGTCGATGCCGGGGAGCGGTTAACGCGGCAGGCAATCCATCAGATTCCGGACGGTGTCTATCGGTTCGAAGATTACTGCGACAGCGACGGCATTACCGATGAACCGATCAAGATCGCTGTCAAGACCACCGTGGCCGGCGACCAAATTGAAGTCGATTATACCGGGTCGTCGCCTCAGGTGCGCGGTGGCATGAACGCGGCGCTGGCGACGACGATTTCCGCGACATGCTACGCGGTCAAATGTCTGACGGACCCAGAGAATCCACCGAACTCAGGATCGTATCGGCCGATCAAGGTCATTGCTCCGCTTGGCACAGTGCTGAATCCGATGTCACCGGCAGCCGTGGTCGCGGGCAACCACGAAACCGCGACGCGGATCGCCGACGCGATCATCGGCGCGTTGGCGCAAGTCCTGCCGCACCGCGTTTGCGCCGCCGGCAGCGGCACCTCCGGCGTGCTCTCGATCGGCATTCGGGCCGCCTCAGGCGGCGCGATACATGAGATGCTGATGGTCGAAACGCACGGCGCCGGCCAGGGCGGCAATGCCATCGGCGACGGCGCCAATACGCGGCGGACCGGTGTCGGCAATACCGGCAATACGCCATGCGAAGTGCTCGAAAGCAGCTATCCGATTCATATCCTGCGCTACGAAATATCGCCGGACGGCGGCGGCGCGGGCCGCACGCGCGGCGGCAACGGCATCAGACGCGAGCTGCGGCTCGACCACGATGCGACCGTGACGATCACCGCCGAGCGCGCCAAGTTCGGGCCATATGGGCTGTTTGGCGGCCTGCCGGCGCCTACTGCAAAGTATTGGATTAAATTACCGGACGGTACGTTGCGCGTGCTGCCGTCGAAGACGGCACCGATGTTTCTGTCGAAGGGCACTGTGATCTGCATCCAGGCCGCCGGCGGCGGCGGCTACGGGCCCCCGCGCGAGCGGCCGTTGGACGCGATCCAGGAAGACATCGACGACGGCTATATCAGCACCGATGCGGCCAAGGCGTTGTACGGCGTCACGTTGACACACGAGAACAGTCGCAAAGAAGGAGGCTGGGTCGTCACCGGACGATAGAACGCGAATGTCGCGCCTTCGGCCGGGCAGTTCAGATCACGGATGAAAGATACGATTCACGGCAAGCGCAATGCCCGTTGATCGTCAATGCCAGTTGCGCAAGAGTAACAGCAATCTAACCCGGCAACGGAGGTTTCCATGCCAGTTTGTATCGTTCACTTGTTTGAAGGCCGCACGGTCGATCAGAAACGCAAGCTCGTCCGCGCCATCACCGACGCAATGGTCGAGCACGCCGGCTGCATGATCGACGGCCTACACGTCGGCATCCAGGAATATACCCTGGAGAATTGGGCACGCCGCGGCGTTCTTGGTCCCGATCGAAAGGATCTGCCGCCCGAGCAAACGGCCGCTTACAAGCCTAAGGGCAAGAAGAAAAAGGCCAGAAAATAGTTGACGGTGGTGCGGCCGGTCTGGCGCGCGGTTGTGATTTGGATTCCGCCGTTGACGGCGTTCGTTTGCGGCTCTGCATATCCATAGGACATTGAACCATGCCATCTAAAGTAAAAAACGTCATGCACCTGCTGTTGCAGGTCAGCGACCTCAAGCGCACGGAAGATTTCTACGTCAATGTACTTGGATTCTCCGTTCGTGACCGGCAACCGTTCCGGGACAACCGGCAACTGATCGTCACCAATCAAGGCCTTGGCATCACCACCGGCGGTCCGGGCGACGGGAAGCAGGTCGAGCACATCGCGTTCGAGGTCGACGACCTGACTGCCACGGCGGAGCACGTCAAGCGCAACGGCGCCAAGGTCTTGTTTGACGTCGCGCCGAACTCGTACGGCAAGTCGATGTACATTGCCGATCCGGACGGCAACAAAATTGAGCTGATCGAAACCCCCAAAAAGTAAGGGTTACGAAGCGCGGACGGCCCGTGAGATCGCTCAAACTGCGATTTCGCGGGCCCCCTTGTCACGATTCAGCGATGATTTTCTCAAGCCGCCGCGCGATGCCGGCCCATTGGCTGGCGCCGGCGGTTACCGGAGCGCGGTTGCCGAGACCGCGCGCCCAGACCGCGGTGATGCCAAGCGCCTTGGCAGCGTCAAAGTCAACGGTCCCCGGCGTCGCGGCAATGTCGATGACCACAGCATGCTGCGGCAAACGTTTCAGAATCGGTTCCGTAACAATCAACGACGAGGCGCAGGACACGATCATGTCCAATTCAGGAGCGCGGGCGCCTAGCGTATCGAGCGGCACCGCCTCAACGCCCATCGCCTGCGCGGCAGCCCGTTGAATTGGATTGCGAGCAAAAACCGTCACCCGAGCGCCGAGCAAATGCAGGGTACGAGTTAGCAAAGCGCCGATCGTCCCCTGACCAAGCACGGCGATAGCCGCGCGGTTGATCGTGATCTCGGTGTTCTTGATCAGCGCCTCGAGAATGCCTTCGACGATGGTGGGACCGCGGCCATACATCAGTTCGAGATCGGAGTTGTATTCGTGCAGAGTGACTGAGCATGCCTTCGCCGATTTGATCAAGAACTCGTCGGGCAAACCAACAATGATATGACCGCGCGGTGCCATAAGGCCTAACAGCTTCTCGTCCGGATAGATCTTCTCCTTGGCCGCGAGCGCATACACCGCGCCGTCTTTGTGGGATGCCGGAATCGGAAACAGCACGAAGCGAACGCCCTTGAGGGTAGATTCAGCGTCCGACATCAGCTCGACACCGGCAATGCCCCGATCCGGCCAGGGAAATCCGTAGGCGCGGACCTTGGCGCCTGACGCCGCCGCTAGCCGCGCAATCTCCTGCTCGCGCCGATCCCCGCCGAGAACCGCGATCGTATTGCCGCTGAAGTCAGGCGGGCGTCCACTGTTTGACGTTGGCATGTTCGAACATCCGTTCAGGCAAATGAAATTGGCCGGCTCGTGACCGAAAAAGCCTATCATCCGCGGCCTAAGGCCTCAAGCGTCTGATATCAATGATCACAGCTGTGGAAGCCGCCAAGCAAAACCGCGCGCCCAGGACTTAGTTCTCGGAAAAGATTCCGTGCTCGAGCAGAGGTTCGAAGGCTGTCGCGACATCCTTTTCGATCGCCTTGCGTGCGGCAATCGGGTCGCGAGCCTCGAACGCCTTGATGGCCTCGGAATGCCGCTGCAGATTCCAAAGCTGGCGTCGCGACATCAGCGTGAGATAGAGGAACGGTCCTGCCTGCAGCCACAGAATCGCGATCAGCGATCGCAAGATCGCCATGTCGCTCATGTCGTAAATCGCAAAATGAAATTTCTGGTTGTTGAGCAGGACCGAGGTCAGATCGCCTTCGGCCTGGCCTCGCTTGATCGAGGCATTGATCTGTTTCAGGCGCTTGGCCACTTTCGCCGCCGCCAGCCGGCACGCATTCTCGGCGGCCATGCCCTCGAGCAGCTGACGTAACCTCCAGAGCTCGGTGAAGCGCTCGCGACTCATCGGCGGCACGATCACCGAACGGTTGGGAAGCAATCTGAGTGCACCTTCGGCGATTAGGCGGCCCACCGCCTGCCGGACCGGCATCGCGCTGGTGCCGAGCCGCATGATGAGCTGACGCAACGTCACGGGTTCGCCAGGACGGAAGACGCCGCTCATCAACGCCTGATGAAGCTCTAGATAGACCTTCATATAAAGCGAGTTGTTATCGACCCGCACCAGCCGCCGCCGATAGTCGGCATCCTGCGCCTTAGCCACGCCGCTCGCGGCCGCTTTCCGGACTGCAGGCTCCGTCGCCTGCTTTTGCCTGGCTTTCATGGCTCTGCAACTCCGGATTCCAGTCGGATGGGCTCAGTCCGAATACATTATACCGCTATTGGTATCAATCTAACGGCAAACATCGGACTGAATCAGGACAAATCGCATTTTGTCCCGTGCGCTCGCTACAGATCACCCTGCTGAAACCCGTTAGCCTGCACCGACCAGCGCAGGTTCATCCGCTTCTTTTTAATTCCAACTCGTGAAAATTTTAGGTCCGCGTTTGCGAAGCTGGCTACCGATAATCACGCGTTGGATTTCCGATGTCCCTTCCCAAATCCGGTCGACGCGGACATCGCGATTAAGACGCTCAACCGGATTTTCACGCATGTAGCCGCGGCCACCGAATATCTGCACGGCCCGATCGAGCACCCGCCCCGCCATTTCAGAAGCAAATAATTTCAGCGCGCTA